>Ga0316207_10005469_pt1 | contig 10515 bp, 9 predicted proteins | sample 6weekpyrite_MG_FD_204943 | JGI IMG/M metagenome (GOLD analysis project Ga0316207, IMG submission 204943) | Microbial mat bacterial communities from mineral coupon in-situ incubated in ocean water Damariscotta River, Maine, United States -... | ecosystem: Environmental > Aquatic > Marine >...
ATCCCAGCATCGAAACTGTCGCGATGGCACTCAATATGACATCACGAACCTTGCAACGAAAACTCAAAGACGCCAACACCTCGCACAAAATTCTATTAGAAGACATGCTTAAAAAACTGGCCAAGCATTATCTGGAGAACAAAAACCTGGGTGTGTCAGAAGTGGCTTATCTATTGGGATATTCTGAACCCAGCGTCTTTCATCGCGCGTTTAAGCGATGGTTTGATCGGACGCCGGCAGATTTGAGGGAACAATTCCATGCCGAAAGTTGATAAAAAATTTGCATTGTATTGACTTTGGTTAATAAATCGGTATTTTTGGATATCAAGTTTAATGTATTACAACTAGGTAATTAATAATGGAACAAGATGTACGTTGGATTCAGCGGTTTAATAACTTTCAAAAATCACTAAAACAACTAGATAGTGCGATTCTTTTAATGAAAGAAAGAGCACTAACAGATCTTGAAAAGCAAGGAGTCATTCAAGCGTTTGAATATAATTATGAACTTGCATGGAATGTACTAAAAGATTTTTACGAATACCAGGGCGATCAGGGCATTCAAGGCAGTCGAGATGCTATTCGAACGGCCTTCAAAAGAGGTTTAATTGAAAATGGTGATGTTTGGATGGACATGATAAAAAGTCGTGCATTGACTTCTCATACCTATAATGAAGAACTGACTCAACAAATTCTTAATGATATTGTTAATTTGTATCATTCAGAATTTTCCTTACTCCAAGAAAAACTAAATCAACTTGATAAAAATAATGACTAATCCACACGGTCTTGCAGACGACGTTGTGAAAAAAATTCAGAACGTTTTGGCTAGTTTTCCTGACGTGGAAAAAGCCATTCTTTATGGGTCGCGAGCAAAAGGAACATTTAAAACTGGTTCCGATATCGATCTAACCTTAAAAACAAAAGAGGTTAAGGCTGATAGATTGCTATTTAATGTTATTCGCGCCTTAGACGAACTTGATTTACCCTACACAATTGATTTGTCATTGTATGAGAGTATCGATAATCCCAATTTAGTAGATCACATAGATAGAGTGGGTGTGGAGTTTTATAATTTGGATCTACATCAGCCATTTTAACTAAAAAATATTCTCTCATAAAATGGAATACTTGCTAACCTAAAGTAAAAATTTACCAATTCTTCGTTCGCTTTTTCATAAGCTCTTCAGCATCACAAATCGGTGCTTTTAAATATTCTTCGTTGTCTTCAAGGTATTCGATATTAATATCGTTGATTAACCATGAAGAAGTCTTAACAAAGCCAACATAAATTGAAATTCGCTTTTTTTCTGCAGAAGTACCAGAGACAACCAAGCAGCCGGTTTTATTATTTTTTATTTCGTGGTGCTCCGAAACTTGAGTTAGATGAGTAGTAAACTTTAAACGTGAGAATAAAGTGTTGATGCCTTCTTTTAAATTGGAGTGTTTAAAATAGATATCAAATGAATTGTAGATCTCGTCCGAATAATAACGTAGCAATGGTAAAACTGTTTTGGCTTTATTCACTTTTAAGCTGTACTCGTTGTAAGTTGAATAAAGAATATTTCTAGGCGATTCATCAGCTGAGAGATTCACCGTTGTAAAAGCTAAAAACATGAATGCAAAAAGTAATTTCATTTTGTATGACCTTGAATAGCGGCATCAATCTTATTTTTCCGCTCTCGCATTAATCTAGCTGCTATGCACACCAAACCACTACATTCCAAGATGAATTTTTCAATATCAAAGATGCCGCGGAATGACACACTAGTAAACCCTATAGTAAAAGTAGCACTATAGCGCAATTGACCGTTTTGAGAACCAAAAAATTGGAGAGAGGCAAATTTGAAATCAAACCCTATAGAGTTTGTTTCTTCACTGACGTTGAACGTCATATTTCCTGCTTTACCTGTCAGCGTAGCTGTTCCGCTAGAAGTCACCGTTAGTGTGAAAGGGTGTTTACTTCTGACAATGTTGGCTGTCAATTCGCCGTTATTTTTGTAGGCTATTTCAAGAATTTTAAAGACTTTTACTTTCAGTTGAACTTCGTTAGGGGTGTTATTGCTCATCAGTTTTCGACCTGAACAGGATATAAGAATCCCTATTTTACTAATTCATTGCTTAAATGGTTGTTACTTGGATTAGTGATCGAAAAATAGATTATTTGTCGTAATATTCAGTGTGAGTTGTCAGTTATTTGGCAGGAGAAGTGAAATTCTAGTTAAGACGATATAACTCCTTGTTAATTAGCTCAATATTGGATACGCTTTCAAAAAGGGGGTTTTGGACAAGCACGCTATGTTCGAAGCAGCCTGCGGTAAATATGAAACCTAAAAACCTAATATTAAAGAAAACTATTTTATTGTATTTACGGCGTATCAAGCTTGGTTATTCATATGGTGAATTGCGAACGTTCGTTAGGGAGTCTGGTTACGATCCGAAGCTGGCGTTCATGTGAATGACTTGATAGTGCCCTTAGCTGAAGTTTGAGCCACATTTACAGAACACTGAATTTTCTTGTTAGCGGACATTCGAATGCAAATCTGGCTTTGGAAGTTTTTATTAGCTAAGTTGGACAGATTGTCCCCAAAGCTGATGTTTAAGCGGGGATTTTGGTTTGTTTAAATGCCCTCAAAGCAGACATTGTTTAAGTAAACTGCTAGTGGATTTTTTTCACCTTAACTAGGATATATTTTTACGAATGGATTTTTCTGAATTTCTGAGGATTTTTGAAGTTAGGGCATCAAACCTAAATTGGTTCTTGGGAGCAGGCTGCTCCATTGCTGCAGGAATTCCCTCCGCTTACAACATAATATGGGACTGTAAGAGTCGCATCTATTGTTCCGAAAACGGCGTTTCGCGTTCTAGCGTAGCCGATATAAGCAACCCCGCCATTCAGCAACAAATACAAGATTATTTAGAGATAAAAGGCCTTTACCCAAAATCAGAAGCAGATGGTGATGACTATACGTATTACTTTGAAAAAGCGATTTCATCACCTTCTGACAGACAAGCATATATTCAGCAGCTAATGAATAATGCATCGCCATCATACGGACACTTAATTTTAGCCGCATTAGCCAAGCTATCAAAAGCACCGATCGTTTGGACAACAAATTTTGATAAACTTTATGAAAATTCAATTTTCAAAGTTTTTGACACAACAAATGAACTTGTAGTGGCGGATTTGGGTGAGCCAGACAAAGCAACCAAGGCTATTGATTCACGTTCATTTCCTTTACTTGTAAAGCTTCATGGAGACTTTCACTCGGAACGATTGAAAAATACTGGAAAGGAGTTACAGCATCAGGATGAAAAAATGCGCACCGCTCTGTCTAAAGCATGTGCAACAAATGGCTTATGCATTATCGGGTATAGCGGTCGTGATAACTCTGTTATGGATGTTTTAAAAAAATCAGCAGAAGATAGCGCGAATTTTCCACACGGAATATTTTGGTTCAATAGAGCTGGAACAACTCCTTTAGCTAATGTAACTGAGCTAATAGAAATCGCTTCGTTCAACGGTATTGGAGCGCATATTGTTGAAATAAATAATTTTGATGAAACTTTGGATCAGATAAGGCGCTACATTGGTCCGTTCCCAGAAAATATTGAAAGTGTATTAAAATCAAAAGAAAGTCGATTAACTGAAAGTCCTATCGTTGAACACGCTAAGAATCCTCCATACCTGCGAATTAACGCTGTTAAAGTTGAAACTTATCCCACCACATGCAAACTTATCGAAAGCGACATTGATGGTGGATACAAGCTTATTCAAGAAGCAATAGAAAAATCTAATGCAAACATAATAGCAAGAAGGATAAGAAAAGGAATTATTGCTTTCGGTCAAGATCAAGAAATCAAGAAAGCTTTTAAGGAATACAATATCAAGAGAATACAGGTCTATGGGATAGAGCAGAGGAAACTTGCATACCCTAGCGAAGAGAGTAAATTAATTTTTGATGCGTTCTGTAGTGCCATTACTCGGAACACTAAACTGACTTTAAAGATACGTAGAGACGAAAAATATCTTATCGCTGACAAATCAGCAGTTGAAGTTAATATATTCAACTCTCAAGTTGATACAGCGGTAAGTGAAACCGAGGGAATTGTGCCTAAGACAAATATTGAGTGGGTTGAGGCCTGCAAAATTAAACTGGACTACAAGTTCAACAGATATTGGATTGTGTTATCGCCACAAATCCTTCTTAATTTTAACGAAAATCATACCGAAAACGAAAGAACAAGGGCGAAGAGCTTTATAAGAGAAAGAACTGCGCCAAGATGGACAAAAAACTCGAAAATACCGGTTGGCTACAATCAGGTTATGGGAAGTATTTTGGCAGGATGGATATCAATAATTAAGAATGGATCAACTAGCAACACAATCTCATTGCCAGTTCTGGGCATAGACAATAGCATCGATTCGATATTTGAAGTTTCATTCAGCACAATAATCAGCGGAAGAGCGGGATGAGTAATACAAAGTCAAATAAAGTTGGAAACCATCATTTCCCCGGGCACACTGTACTTAAAGAGCCACGTCTATCCTTTAGCTGTACTGACATGCGTGCTGCCAGTGAACATCCTTTAATAGGATTGAGTCAATATGGACCATTTAGTTCTAGCCAATTGGCTGCCATCCCAAACCCAATAAAAATTGCTCTCGTCGCTCCTTTCAGACGCACGAATGAACTCAAACGATTTATAGATGAGCTAAACACAACTCATTCTCCTCGGGAAAGAAAAGATTACCTAATAGATTATTCTGGCTTCTCAAATATATATAAGACAGCGTTAGCATGCGCAGAGGATCATGCCTGCTTAGAATTACCCGAAGATTTGGACCAAAAAATATATGACAGTAAAACCCCTCATTTGGTTTTGGCTGAGACGATCACACGCACTCTACAATCTCTTCGGAATGTCCAACATGATTTCACAATCGTTCTACTCCTCATTCCAAATAGATGGAAGAGCGCATTCAAGGTGAAAACCGATTTTGAAGACTTTAATCTGCATCACTACTTAAAGGCAATTTCTGCCTCCATGAGCATGCCTTTGCAAATCACAAATGACGATGAAGATAGCGCGCTAAGATACTTTTGTAGATGCAGTGTGATGTGGAGAGCATCTATAGCTCTTTACGCTAAAGCGGGCGGGACTCCATGGGTTTGGGCAGACAGCCCTAAAGATACAGCCTATATTGGACTTCGCTACGCTTTACAAAGCAAAACTAATGGAAAGTCAAAGTTCGCGATATGCTGTAGTCAGGTTTTTGATGCTAGCGGAGCAGGACTAGAGTTTGTTGCGTATGAGGCAGAAGATGTCAGAATTTTTGGAGAAAATCCCTTTCTAAATCGTAGCCAAATGTTAAGTGTGATTTCGCGAAGCTTGGAGATCTATCAAAGAAAGCATTATGGTGAAAAGCCAAAACATGTAATCGTGCACAAAAATACAGAATTTAAAATGGAAGAGATTGATGGTTGTTTTGATGCCCTAGCAGCCATTGATCAGGTCGATCTTGTTCATATCAAACAAGAAACCTCTTGGTCTGCCGTACAATTAAAAGCAGATTTTCGTAGAAATATCCATCTAGATGGATATCCATGTAAAAGAGGAACCTTGCTGCAACTAGGAGGCCACAATTCGCTGCTGTGGATACATGGTACATCTTCAAATCTTTCAATTAACAATAGACCCCTTTTAAAGGGGGGAAAGGGTATACCGAATCCAGTTGAACTTGTGAGATATTCCGGTCACGGCTCAATGGACGAAATCGCAAAATCTATACTTGCCTTAAGCAAAATGGATTGGAACAATGATGGTCCATATACACAATTACCAGTCACCTTGAGTTACGCGCATACCATGGCAAAAATAGTAGTTAGAATGCCAAAACTTGAAAGCAGGCCTTATCCCATAAGGTTTTTTATGTGATTTTTTCATAACTAATCTTAAAGGAATTAGAGGAGGAAAAGATTTATTTTGTGATTATACAAATCCGGTTGCATTTGAGGCACAATATTTTAGTTAGATGTGTCTAGGTTTCGTAGGTAAGATCATTTCCAAGGGAAGATAGGTGACAAATTGATAATTGACAACATCATAGACAAGATTGATGAAGGTGGCCCCAAAAGTTATTACTCTTTTGAAGCCTTCATACTAAATCTTCTAAAGTTTCACTTGGAGTTGCAGGGAAAGAAACTATTAACGAAAATTGAAAGGCAATATCCAGGTGACGGATTAGCTCCTGATGGCTTTGATGAATTTTCTGGGCCAACATTGATTGAGATTAAATTTAATTTATCTAAGCAACCACGGAAGATGTTCCTTGATAAGTTATTGCGCCAGTTATCTCGCGATCACCTAGATATAAACATATCAAATATTATTATAATTTCTGCAAAGCCAATACCAGAAAAGATAAGTCATCGAATTTTAGACGACATAGATAGGTTCCAATTTCCCTGCAATGTTTATCTTTGGGGGCCTGAAGAAATAAATAAAATTGCGAGTAAACATAGGTCAAAAGTTAACGAAATTGTAAACAATCTTTTTTCTTTAAGGTTGGAAAGTGCTGTTAATAAGCCTGTAAAAGACTGGAAAACAGAGAGAGAAGATGTAGTAGAGTCATTAAAGGAATGTTACCGAAAGGGTCAATTTTCTCTGTTTCTAGGCGCTGGAGTATCAAGCAGTGCAGGTATGCCCGATTGGAATACTTTGTTGAATTCGCTTTTTGTTACATATTTAACTCAAGAGTTTGATAGTGATGGTGAAATTCTAGATGATGATATAAGTCAGCTAGTTATGAGATTGAATACTGTTGATGAGCCATCCGCATTAATGGCAGCAAGATATTTGCGGAAAGGATTAACCAAAAGTAGCTCAGAAGCGAAGGAATTTATTTCTGCTATCACAAAAAATCTATACAAACTTAGAAATACTAAATTTTCCATTAACTCAAAATTGATTTCTTCAATTGCTTCTATGTGTATGCCACGCAGGACGGGAGCAAAAGTTAAATCTGTTGTTACGTACAATTTTGATGATCTACTAGAAAGGCAGCTTAATCATAATTCTATTCTACATAGGTGTGTTTATACTGAAAGTGAAACTTACGACCCTGATGAGCTTCCTGTATATCACGTCCACGGATTTTTACCAGAAAATAGAGCTGAATACGATGGCTTGGATAATTCTACATTGGTATTTTCAGAAGAGGGATATCATCAGATTTATTCGGATTCATATCACTGGTCAAATTTAGTTCAACTTAACAATTTGCGAGAAAACCATTGTCTAATGGTTGGTCTTTCTATGACGGATCCGAACTTGAGACGGTTACTTGATATTTCGGCCAGAAACATCGAAAGGAGTAAACATTTTGCTTTTATGAAGCGTCTTACCTATGAAGATTTTTGTTTCAACAAATCAAGTAATAAAACTCAATCCAAACCTGTCATTGATAATCTCGACGGTGCGAAAAAATTTCTAGATCGACATCATACGCTAAACGAAGAGTTAATGAAGGAGCTTGGGGTAACTATTATTTGGTATGAAGGATATGATGAAATACCTGAGATAATTGAGAGAATCACAAACTATGGATTATAGCAAAACAAATTAACAGTGATGAATCTTCCCCCACTTTAACGGATAATTAAAACATGGGGAAAATTGGTAAAGATGCTGAAAATATTATTTTATAAACAATTTTAATCATGCTGTAACATTGTATGTCCGCACAATAACCTAGTACCTTACGCCGGAAAAAATGGTCATGTGGAATAAACTGTGCGAATTAAACTTCTCAAAGCTATTTTTCCCATATCATGGGAAAATGCGAATTCGAATACACTGGATATAAATGCTAAATATTTCTGATACTGATGCTGGAAAAGCGTGGGTAAGTCAATTTAAGATTGATGATCAAGCGCTGGCTATGAAACTAATTGATGGTATGTCGTTGGTGTCGCATGATGATTTTATTGAGAGGATGAGGGATCTAATTCTTCTACGAGCTGAAAAAAGCAAATTCCCTATCGGGTTGTATGCGGAAAGAGAAGTCCAGAAGTGGAATGGGAATCCAAATAGGTTACTTAAAGAAACTAAGGGGAAGAAAAATAGAAGAGCATATGGAGGAGGACCAATGCCTGTGGCTCCAATGCGGCGTGATTCACCATCAGTAGGCAGTGAAGGACTCGTATCTTGGCTTATAACAGAGTTGTGTAGAGAATATCCAAAGAATTTTATTAGTCACCCTGGACCAAATAAAATTAGAAAAGAAAAAGTTCGCAAGTTCATAATCGTTACAGATTTTATTGGAAGTGGTCAACGGGCATTTGACTATCTTCAATCGGCTTGGCGAGTTGCGAGCGTTAAGAGTTGGCGTTCATACAAGTTAATACAGTTTGAAGTTTTAGCTTACTCAGGCACCGATATTGGTGTAAAAGTTGTAAAAAAACACAAGTCCCACCCGGCAGTGGATTTAGTCATGTCTTGCCCAATTATTGACTCTGAATTTAATCATGAGTTGGCTAATAAATTACGGCAAGTATGTAGACATTATGACCCAATTGATCATGATGATATAGCGTCGCTGGGTTATAAAGGAACAGGTGCTTTATTAGCATTTTCACATGGTTGTCCAAATAATGTGCCTAGGTTGATACATAAAAAAGGTAAAAATTGGAGTCCTTTGTTTCCTGCACGAGTGACCGCCAAAGTTCGAAGTATTTTCGGTGATAGGGAAGGTGCTTCTGCTCTACATACTCGACTTGAAATGTTAGGTGAAAAGTATATGCCTTCAGAGGCATGGGTTAAAAAAACAACTGTAGCTGGTCGAAAAATGTTACTTCTACTTACTACACTTAAGGGTGCTCCACGTTTTGACGAAGCATTATCTCGAAAAACTAGGTTAATAATTCCAGAAATAAGACTACTTGTTCAAAAAGCTCAAAGCTGGGGCTTAATTGATGAAGAAAGAAGACTTACAAAAGAAGGAAGTTATCAGTTAAAACACGCAAGATCATATAAGAGATGTAAAACAAATCTTACATCTGAAGCCAATCAGATGTATTATCCAAAGTCGCTGAGGGTGCCATATAATGCATCTAGTTAATGTTGGCGTAACCGCTAACAGCGAGCATCTCTTAAATGAGATGCGGGGCGCAGAATTCTGCTGCTCTACGGCTGAGCCGTCGCTTGCGAGTAATTGCGACACGTCTTCCTCGATGCGAAGTCTGACGGAAAGACGTGCCGCGCTCACCCTAAACGGGTCAAAGTAGATGGATAATTGGCATCCTCAGCGCTATAAGAAATACGGTAAAGATCTGGGAATCAAAGATGATGTCCTAGATAATGCTGTTAATACAGGTCTGCTGGTAAGAGCCGTGGACTCGCGATTACCTCCCATTTTCACTCTTAAGCATTTCGCTAACATAACTAATGTTGACTATGGTTTTTTGAGAAGTGTTGTTTCACGGGATATAAAGGATCCATATAAAATATTTCGTTTAAAGAAAAACAGTGGTCGTGGTTTTCGTATAATTTCTATTCCGGATCCTGATTTAATGGGAATACAAAGATGGATAAATAGGAATATATTAATATTAGGAAATCCCAGCTCTGTTAGTTATGCCTTCACCAAAGGTATTAGTGTAAAAGATGCGGCAGAATTACATTGTGGGTGTCGCTGGTTAATTAAATTAGATGTCCGTCAATTCTTTGAATCCATATCTGAAATTCCAGTTTATCGAGTATTTCGTAAATTTGGATACCAACCCTTAATATCCTTAGAGTTAACCAGACTATGTACAAGATTGGGTTCGAATACCAAGGCTAGAAATAAAAAAAGATGGCGAGCTAATAATGCAAAATATAACATTATTAGTCGATACAATTATAATCGTATGGGTCATCTACCCCAAGGTGCTCCAACTAGCCCAATGCTTTCAAATCTTGTTATGCAAGACTTTGATGAGAGTATTTTAAGAATTTCTAATGAATGTAAATTAACCTATACCCGCTATGCAGATGATTTGGCTTTTTCTACAAAATCTAATGAATTTACTAGAGATGATGCATTGAAATTTATTAAAAAAGTCTATGGCGTAATGCAAGATAATGGTTTGTCTCCAAATGTGACAAAAACCAAAATAGCACCACCTAGAGCGCGAAAAATTATATTGGGTTTATTGGTGGATGGTGATAGACCAAAATTGACAAGAGAATTTCGTAACAACCTAAGACAGCATATATATTATCTGACCAAGCCAGAAATCGGCCCAGCTATACATGCACGAAACCGTGGTTTTACGTCACTCTTAGGACTAAGAAACCATGTGGAAGGGCTACTTTCTTATGCATCTCATATTGATCCTGAGCTAGCAAGTAGTTATCGCTTAAAGCTGAAAGATGTTGAGTGGCCTTTTTAAAGAATACAACGAAGAGTCGGGGTCAGCCTTACAACTTACATCTCCCAATCGTGAATGTCCGCTTTCCGTGTTCAAC
>Ga0316207_10005470_pt1 | contig 10512 bp, 12 predicted proteins | sample 6weekpyrite_MG_FD_204943 | JGI IMG/M metagenome (GOLD analysis project Ga0316207, IMG submission 204943) | Microbial mat bacterial communities from mineral coupon in-situ incubated in ocean water Damariscotta River, Maine, United States -... | ecosystem: Environmental > Aquatic > Marine >...
ATAGCCGCCCGGGGAAACTCGTACATAAGGCGTGGTGCCATAGGTTTACCTGCATTCATCGCCAGAATTAAACTGTCACTGTCTGCAGGTATATCAATACCGGTTTCATTGTGAGTAACACCGGTTAGAACGCCAGGCCCAAGGTAGGGAACGATTTTTCCTTCTGTAATGCCTGCGATAATTGGATCAAAATTGAATGTTGTCATAGTAGGTTCCGGAGTTAAGTTATTTTCTATACAGATATTAAATGCAATAACCGAGCCACCTGTAAGTTATTGATTATTGATTTAATTGAAGTAGTAGAAGTGACAAACTATGATTTTTGTAGCAAACGCGATAGGCCATGGAGGTAGGTGGCTGAAGATAGCTCGAGATACATTGTACGGGGCTGGATGTTTTTAAATTTGCCTGTTCGGAGCGGAGTGTCTTATGGTCATTTATAAATTTTGATAATCATGCTAATGGTCTAGAAAGAAATTTTTACTTCATATACACCACCAATTACCAGCGCTTCATCTTCACCGCTGAATAGTCCAGGCAACAGCCTGGAATAAAACAAAACTTTTTGCCATGGAATATTGGCTTCTAAAATGTAATCACCAAATTCATCGGCACGTTCCCGGTTTTGACTAAATGAATTGATGTTGTTCAATAATACAACAGCCTGGTTTTTATCATGCCGTTTAAGAATTTCATAACTGTCGATTTTGTTAACACCACGGTACAGTATCAGGTGTTGTTTTTTATTATGCTGCTGCAACGCTAGTTCATACTGGCAATAACTATATAACAGGTCGATCTGGGCTTCTAATGCATTGGTGGCATAGAGGCCGCTGGCGCGTTCCTGTAAAAAAACCTGATAGTTTTCACCGCTATGGTTTTTAAGTTCACCCTTGTGATAACGGGCGAGTAAACCAAAGCGGGATTCAACCCAGCTTTTTAAAACTGCGGCTTCTCTGCTATCGGTATCAAATAACCAGCCACGTAAAATACGTAAATAATCGGCTTTGCTGCGTTTGTTTTTATCATCATTCATGAGGCCAGCATCTTCCAGGTTTTTTAATCTGAACTGCACAGTCATGTAATCCATAAAATAGTTGGCCCGTTGTTTATGCGTCTGTCTGATATCTAAACCACTGAATAATGCCTTATGTAATTCATCTATTCCGTCGATATTGAGTGTGGTGGGGCGGTGCTGAAAACTGAGGCTACCGATGATGACCGGTGGAAGATTGCAGCGATTGATGGGTAGGTAGGCATAGGGTGGCAGGCTGGGTTTCATAGCTAATTAATTGTCATCTTTGTTGTTGTTAATCATACATAAGTTTGCGGCTTTGTTGTTAATGCTACCACATATTCACATTCTGATTCTGGTAATAATCTCAATAAAAACAATGCTTTATAGTATATCCATACGGTTGGCACGGGCTTTGCTCAATGACACTTGAGGTAATTTTTTTAATAAGCGGAACTCGTTCAAACAGGCAGGTTTCGTAATTCATCCCTTAAGGAGAAAACCATGGCAATGCGTCAATGTGCAATTTACGGTAAAGGTGGTATCGGTAAGTCTACCACGACTCAAAATCTGGTAGCCGGACTGGCAGAACTGGGTAAGAAAGTAATGATTGTGGGTTGTGACCCAAAAGCTGATTCTACTCGCCTGATCCTGCATTCCAAAGCACAGAACACGATTATGGAAATGGCAGCTGAAGCCGGCACAGTAGAAGATCTGGAACTGGAAGATGTACTGAAGGTTGGCTACGGCGATATCAAATGCGTTGAGTCAGGTGGTCCTGAGCCAGGTGTTGGTTGTGCTGGTCGTGGTGTAATCACAGCCATTAACTTCCTTGAGGAAGAGGGTGCATACGAAGAAGACCTGGACTTTGTTTTCTATGATGTTCTTGGTGATGTTGTGTGTGGTGGTTTCGCTATGCCGATTCGTGAAAACAAGGCACAGGAAATCTACATCGTGGTATCTGGCGAAATGATGGCGATGTACGCGGCCAATAACATTTCTAAGGGTATCGTGAAATACGCTAACTCCGGAAGTGTTCGTCTTGCAGGTCTGATCTGTAACTCTCGCGAAACCGATCGTGAAGATGAGTTGATCATGGCACTGGCAGAACGCCTGGGTACAACCATGATCCACTTTGTTCCTCGTGACAATGTTGTACAACGTGCAGAAATTCGCCGTATGACAGTGATCGAATATGATCCAGCTGCAGCACAGGCTGATGAGTATCGCCAGCTGGCAAATAAGGTTATTGAAAACACCAACCTGAATATTCCAACTCCGATCACTATGGACGAGCTTGAAGATCTGTTAATGGAATTCGGCATCATGGAAGAAGAAGATGAATCAATTGTTGGACAGACTGCTTCTGCAGAAGCCTGATCGACTTTGATAGTTGTGGAAAGTCTTCTGAAATTATGCAGGAGACTTTCCACTAATTAAAAATCCAAACATGTTTGTCCACAGATTAGTGGCGACAACTGGAGAAAAGTAATGACAACTATTAGTAAAGAGGAAACAGAAGCCCTTATTGCAGAGGTGCTGGAAGTTTATCCTGAAAAAGCAAAAAAAGATCGTGCAAAACATTTGACTGTGAATGATCAAAGTGTTGAGCAATCTAAAAAATGTATTACCTCAAACCGCAAATCCCTGCCGGGTGTAATGACCATTCGTGGTTGTGCATACGCTGGCTCTAAGGGTGTGGTCTGGGGTCCTATTAAAGATATGATTCATATCTCTCATGGTCCGGTTGGCTGTGGTCAGTATTCACGTGCCGGTCGTCGTAACTATTACATTGGTACAACTGGTGTTAATACTTTCGTAACCATGAACTTTACATCTGACTTCCAGGAAAAAGACATCGTCTTCGGCGGTGATAAAAAACTGGATACAATGATTTCAGAAATTGATGAGCTATTTCCTTTGAATAAGGGTATTAGTATTCAGTCTGAATGTCCTATTGGTTTGATTGGTGACGATATCGAAGCGGTTGCCAAGAAAAAATCAAAAGAAATTGACAAAGTAGTTGTGCCTGTTCGTTGTGAAGGCTTCCGTGGTGTTTCGCAATCACTGGGTCATCATCTGGCTAATGATGCCGTGCGTGACTGGGCATTAGGTGCTCGTGATAACGACGATACATTTCCAACTACTGATTACGACGTTGCCATTATTGGTGATTACAACATCGGTGGCGATGCCTGGTCTTCACGTACCATACTGGAAGAAATGGGTTTGCGAGTTGTTTCACAATGGTCGGGTGACGGCAGTCTTGCTGAGATTGAATTAACGCCTAAGGTAAAACTTAATCTACTGCATTGTTACCGTTCTATGAATTATATATCTCGTCACATGGAAGAAAAATATAATATTCCATGGGTTGAATACAACTTCTTTGGTCCTACTAAAATCGCTGAAAGTTTACGTAAGATTGCTTCTTACTTTGACGACACGATTAAAGAAGGCGCTGAACGAGTTATTGAAAAATACAGAGCAGAATACGAGGCGGTTATTGCCAAGTATCGTCCACGCCTGGAAGGCAAGAGAGTTATGCTTTACGTTGGCGGTTTGCGTCCACGTCATGTTATCGGCGCTTATGAAGACCTGGGTATGGATGTGGTTGGTACAGGTTATGAATTTGCTCATAACGATGACTATGACCGTACTATTAAGGAAATGGGTAATGCTACTCTAATTTACGATGATGTTACCGGTCTTGAGTTTGAAGAATTCGTTAAGAAAATTAAACCCGATCTGATTGGTTCAGGCATTAAGGAAAAATACATCTTCCAGAAGATGGGCATTCCATTTAGGCAAATGCATTCATGGGATTATTCTGGTCCATATCATGGCTACGATGGCTTCGGCATCTTTGCTAAAGACATGGATATGACATTGAACAATCCTTGCTGGAACATGCTTAAAGCGCCCTGGAAAAAGGATGCTGAAGATGATGTTGCAGTAGCCGCCAGTGCTTAAAACAGCACAGGCATAAAATAAACCATTTTGAAGTCCTCTGATGTTAACGGGTCAGAGGTGCTTCTTAAATCCATCAACGTTTGTCCACAGATTAGTGGCGCGTTTAGGAGATTATCATGAGTCAAGATGTAGATAATATAAAACCCAGTTATCCTCTGTTTAGAGAAGACGAGTACAAGGATAACCTGGCACGTAAAAAAGAAATGTACGAAGAGTGTCATCCACAGGACAAGATTGACGAAGTTTTTGAGTGGACAACGACAGAAGAGTACAAAGAGCTAAACTTTGATCGTAAAGCATTAACGGTAAACCCGGCAAAAGCCTGTCAGCCACTGGGTTCAGTCCTATGTGCATTAGGCTTCGAAAAGACCATGCCCTATGTGCACGGTTCACAGGGTTGTGTAGCTTATTTCCGTACTTACTTTAATCGTCACTTTAAAGAACCGGTTGCCTGTGTATCCGATTCTATGACTGAAGATGCGGCGGTATTTGGTGGACAGAAAAATATGTACGATGGTCTGGAAAACTGTAAGGCCATGTACAAACCAGAAATGATTGCCGTTTCTACGACCTGTATGGCCGAAGTTATTGGTGATGACCTGAATGCCTTTATTGGTAACTCACGAAAAGAAGGGCATATCCCTGATGACTATCCAGTGCCATTTGCGCATACGCCAAGTTTTGTCGGTTCGCACACCACTGGTTGGGATAATATGTTCGAAGGCATTGGCCGCTACTTTACTCTGAATTATATGGAAGACAAAGAAGTAGGTAGCAATGGCAAGATCAATATTGTACCCGGCTTTGAAACTTACCTGGGCAATTATCGTGTCATTAAACGTATGTTGAAAGAGATGGATGTGGATTGCTCAATGCTATCTGATCCTAGTGAAGTTCTTGATACACCGGCTGATGGAGAGTTCCGCATGTACTCGGGTGGTACGACGCTGGATGAAGTAAAAGATGCACCCAATGCTATCGACACATTATTTTTACAACCCTGGCAATCAGTTAAATCACGTAAGCTGGTTAAAAATACCTGGAATCAACCCGCATCGGATATCAAGATTCCAATGGGTCTTGAATGGACTGATGACTTTTTGATGAAAGTGTCTGAGCTAACCGGTAAGCCAATACCAGCCAGCCTGGAACTGGAACGTGGACGCCTGGTTGACATGATTACTGACTCTCACACCTGGTTGCATGGTAAGAAGTTTGCGCTCTGGGGTGATGCAGATTATGTATTGGGTATGACCAAATTCCTACTGGAACTGGGTGCTGAGCCTACACATATCTTATGTAATCACGCAAACAAGCGTTGGAAAAAAGCAGTGCAGGCGCTTCTTGATGAATCACCTTATGGTAAAGATTGTGAAGTTCATATTAGTAAAGACCTGTGGCACATGCGTTCACTGGTATTCACTAACAAACCAGACTTCATGATTGGTAACTCTTATGGCAAGTTTATTCAACGTGACACTATCACCAAGGGTAAAGAGTTTGAAGTACCTTTGATTCGTATTGGCTTCCCAATCTTCGATCGTCATCACATGCATCGTGATACGACTCTGGGCTATGAAGGCGCAATGCATATACTGAGAACGCTGGTTAATGAGGTGCTTGCACGTCTTGATGAAGAAACACGCGGCATGGGTACCACCGACTATAACTACGACCTGGTTCGTTAGTTGTAAAACATATCATCCGGCCTTGCGACGGGCAGGGCCGGATGATTACTGGAGGTAAAAATGCCGAATGTGATGATTCGTCGTAAAGATGATGGTGGTCTGTTGTTTTATATCGCCAAGAAAGACCAGGAAGACACAATTTCCACTGTCGAGTTCGATACTGAAAATCAATGGGGTGGTGATGTAGAACTAACCGATGGTTCTAAATATTACATCGATCCCATTAGTCCACCACCTAAATTCCCAACAACGCTGAGATTTAAACGTGGTTAACTGAATTAATAATGTGGAGAAAAATTATGGCATTAAAAATAGTAGCTGAGCTTTGTACTGCCTGTGCTGACTGTGAGCCAGTATGTCCAACTGATTCAATCGTGCCTCACAAAGGTCTGTTTAAAATTATTGAAGATACCTGTACCGAGTGTGAAGGTGACCATGATGTGCCTCAGTGCCTGGAGGTTTGCCTGGAAGATGATTGTATCGTCCCTGCCTGATTAAGCTGATGCTTAACCAGGGTAAATAAAACCGGGCAGTGAACTGCCCGGTTTCAGCAGGATAAAATTATGAGTAAGACACCTATTTCGAGAGATGTTGCCTTGCGTATCGCACTGGCAGCACGTGCGCTACCCGATACCGAACCTGCGCGTATACTTAAGGTGCTGGATGATGCCATTGGTCTACCACCCACACCAAAAAAACTTTCAGCCCTGAATGTCAAAATATTTAAAAGTGCAGCTGATGGTGAGTTTTCATCTTTTGATAACAAAGCCATAAAAGAAACACTGGCCTATCTGAAAGGGGAAAAAAGCGTTAATGAAGAAGATAACGTACCTCAGCTTGATTCATATATAGAAGGCGATATGAGTGATTCCATTCGTGTTGCCTGTGCATCAAATAAAGGTGAAGACCTTGATGGACACTTTGGTTCCTGTTCGAGATTTCTTATTTATCAGGTGAGTTCAACTGAAGTGCGACTCATAGAATCACGCACCAGTAATGGTCCCGATGCGAAAGACGATAAAAATGCATATCGTGCAAATTTAATTAAAGACTGCAACGTTCTGTTTGTTGTATCCATTGGTGGTCCGGCGGCGGCTAAAGTTGTTAAAGCCGGTGTACATCCGATTAAATACCCTGATGGCGGTAGTGCTCGACAGCGTATCAGTGCACTTCAGAAAATTATTGTAGATGCACCGCCACCCTGGTTGGCCAAAGCCATGGGGCATGATGATGAATCACGGGTTCGTTTTGAACGCACAGCAGCAGAGGGGTAATTATTATGATCGAAGAAAAGATTATTGACGAAATAAATTCTTTACTCATAGATCATGGTCTTGATGAAACAGCCGTAAATGAATTACGTAATAAGTGGCCAGGCATTCATTTTACCTACTGTTCCAATGATGACATTTGCGGGCCTTCGGCAATACGTGAGTCGGATAATTTTAGTATCTATCTAATTGATGGTCGTGATCATTGTCTGGGTTTTACCTCAGATATTGAAATCGCCACGGGCCTGGTACTGGCAGAAAATGAAGATGATATTTTTTAATTAAATAAAGCAGATGGCACTACTTGAATTGAATGACAATATAACACCGATTGCAGATTGCAGTGACTGCCCGCACAGAAAAGATATTCTACAGCAAGGACGTTGTATACCAGGAGATGTCTGTGTCCGTGCTATGAGTGGTCGCCAGATTGAACGATTCTTTCGTGAAAATCCGGGAAAGGCTGAAGACTATGCGGGCGATGAGTTTTGGGAGCGTCGTGCCATTGCCGCACGTTATTTATCCCAGCAACGTTTACTCGAACTAGTTGACGATCCAGATGAAGTCGTACGACGGGTATTGGCTTATCGATTACCGGTAGATCAACTGGAGCCACTGATAAATGATATTGACCGTGAAGTACGCATAACCATTGCAGATCGCTTGCCTGTTGATCAATTACATGTGTTTATTAATGATGATGATTATCTTGTGCGCAATACAATTGCAAAACGTCTACCGGTAGGCCGTTTATTCAGTTTGATATGCGATGTAGATAGAGAAGTGCGACGTACTGTTGGCATGCGTTTGCCTGAAGCGAGTCTTGGTTTGATGCAGTTTGATCATGATGATGCTGTGCGACTGGTTATTGTTGAACGCATGGATGATCAGCAGGCCATCGCTATGCTCGACGATGCTGACTGGAGAGTGCGTTTAACCGCTGTACTCAAGGTACCGAAGGATGCTTTGACCGCGATGATTAATGATAGAGATGAAGAAGTCAGGGCTGCTGTCAGAGAAAGACTTATGATGGATGAGTTATAAGTTTTATATACAGTAATATTTTATAAATAATTTATATATTTATATACAAGAGTAGAATGGAATTATCATGATTGAAGAGCATTCATTTGCGAATTACATACGAATTTTAGGTAAAGGCAAAAATGGTGCGCGTGCATTAACTCTTGATGAAGCATATGCGTCGATGAAACAGATTTTCTGTTATGAGGTTGAACCTGAACAGCTGGGTGCTTTTTTAATGCTAATGCGAGTTAAAGAAGAAACAGCGGAAGAAGTGGCTGGTTTTGTTAAAGCAATTCGTGAAAGTATTGCGCTGCCAGATGAGCCAGGTCTGGTTGCAATCGACTGGTCAAGTTATGCGGGAAAACGCCGTCAGTTACCCTGGTATTTACTTGCAGCACTAACATTGGCAAAACAGGGTTATCCTGTTTTTATGCATGGCATGCAGCGTGATGATGAACGTGTATACACCCGTCAGGCACTCGAAGTTATGGGCATAGCCGAGGCAGAAAACTTTAATCAGGCCAGTGCTTTTATAAAGGATAGCGGTTTTGCGTATATGGATATTAGTAAAATATCATCACTTACTTCACAGCTGATTGAAATACGTCAGTTACTTGGTCTGCGCGTGCCCTTGCATACGGTCGTCCGCATGCTTAATCCATTTTCCGCACCACTGATGTTGCAGTCAGTTTTTCATCCGAATTATGCAGAGATTCATCAGCAAGCGGCAAAGCTTTTACAGCAACCATCAGTGCTAGCAATTAAAGGCGAGGGCGGTGAAATCGAACGCATTCCTGAACGTGCGGTGAAATTATATGGTATGACGGATAATGAATTCTGGCAGGAAGAGTGGCCCAGTTTATTACCACCAGATAAATATCTGGCGGATACTTTTCCTGACTGGGATCATTATAAAGCTGTCTGGACAGGACATGAAGATGACCGATATGCGGAACAGGCGATTGTTGGCAGCATAGCACTTGCCTTGCGGGCATTAGGCGAAGTTGAAGCTCACGCAGAAGCTCATAGTCAGGCACAGCAATTGTGGAATGACAGGCATTTATCAGTTGATACCAGTAGTAAGAGCGCGCAGGTTTAATAATGAACATGACTATTTCTATTAATGATGATCTTGCTAACACCTGTGCCAGTACACAGGTGCAAAGTGATCATCAGTTATTAATACAGAAGTTGTTACATTTTTATCCTGAATTAAATTTTGTACATGTGTTAACCCGTGGAGGCTGGTACCGCAGTGCTGGTATTGTTGATGCTAAAAAAAACCGTATTGCAGATAATTGTCGACAATGGTTAGAAACAGAGTCCAATGGTGATGTGCATCAGTTAATTGATCAGTATATTGATTCGGACTATATCGCAACAGCATTTGTAGGTAAAACTCACTACTTTGTGGCGCAGACCGGAGATGCGGCCAGCGACTTTGTTCAACTTCAGGTAGAAGAATTACAGGAAGTTAAGCATCATCTATTGTTTAATGAAAATTCATTAGCTGATGACATAGAAGATATTATTGATCCGGTGGATGTGGAAAAACTGGTAGAAGAACCAATAGCAGAACCTCGTTACCTGTTTCGTCGTATAACCTTGATCTCTGATTTTATTCAAAGCATGGCAGCAAAGAAACTCGATAAAAATAAAATGTCTATTCCGATACAGAGATTTATGCAGGACTGGGATCGCAGCAGTTCAAAAGAGGCTCGCCCCTTGTGTCATTACTGGGTATTGAGTCTGCAGCAACATACAGACCCCTGGGGTGAACCGATTATGCAGGCCAAACCGGTGAGTACCTATAATAAAAAGTTGCCCTTAATAAAAGTTCAGACTGAGCATCGTGGCTCAGAACTGGCCAGACTGGTACATGGCTTTGATCATACGATTGGTTATCCTATGGCCTGGTACTTTTTTATGTTGAGTCACAGTGAAGTACCTCATCAACTCGCAGAAGCTATTCATAAAGATTTAATGGGTGCTTATGATTATTTACCGGCCAGAGATTTAAAAGTACTTAAAGACTGGTCGGAAAAACCTTATGGTATTTAAAAAATTAATTAACAAACTTTTCGGGAGACGATAATGCAGGAAGATGTATTTCATGAAGTAGCAGATGAATTTATCAATCTCGCGAATGAGCTAAGTGAAGACTGGGCACAACCGTTGTTAAGTGCGGCAATTATGTATGCAGCAGCTCGTTACAATGCCTTTAATTTTAACTTGCTGGATGGTGATGAGAAGAATATGGATGAGGCTATTGATTATTACACGGAGCAATACAGCAAAATGCTACGTGAAAACTTAAAGAAACTAGATTAGTGTCTAATATCCGTAAAAGTTCAGGCAACTGGAATAAATGAATATCAGTAGTGCTTAATGAGTAAGTTGAAGTAATGAATATCTGGTCGCTCGATAAACATAAAAACCTTAAGCTATTGTTGTTAATGCTGGATAAGCAGATTGGCTCTAAGGAATTTCATTTTTGCAGAGATGAAAATGATGATTTTATGACTGTTATGCTGGTAAA
>Ga0316207_10005472_pt1 | contig 10511 bp, 10 predicted proteins | sample 6weekpyrite_MG_FD_204943 | JGI IMG/M metagenome (GOLD analysis project Ga0316207, IMG submission 204943) | Microbial mat bacterial communities from mineral coupon in-situ incubated in ocean water Damariscotta River, Maine, United States -... | ecosystem: Environmental > Aquatic > Marine >...
CTTTATGATAGGCTGGCTAAATCAGCATCTAGCCACGATGATAATGAAATGATAAGACAAAATCGTGATATTAATAATCACCTAAAGAAATAATTTTTTATGCAGGAAGCTCTATTGTAAAGGTACTGCCTTTTTCGGGCTGACTGTTAACTGTTATTGTTCCATTCATTAATTCGACTAGCCTATTCGCAACGGTTAGACCAATACCAGATCCTTCTATACGACTGTCTTCTATTTTTAGTCGACTAAATGGTTCAAATATTTTTTCTATATCCTGTTCTGCAATGCCTTCACCAGAATCAGCGATAGTCACACGCGTGTATGATGAATCACTTTTGTCACAACTAATGCTAATGCTACCGCCATCATGATTATATTTTGCTGCGTTGGATAGCAAATTAATCAATACCTGACGGAGACGTACTTTATCTGCAATAACCGTTAAGTTTTGACAGGATGATTCGTCGTAATGAATTGATATGTTGCGCTTAGCGGCCATTGGTTCAATAAAATGGATGCTTTCTGATATTGGTTCATGCAAATTAATTTGAGTAGATTCGATATGTAATTTATTTGCGTCGCCTTGTTCAATTGCAAGCAAATCGTTAACAAGATGCAGTAAGTGATTACCGGCATCGCTAATGTAGCCTACAAATTCATCATGTTGTTTATTAAGTGACGTATCATTTTTTTTTAATATATGACTGAACCCAATAATTGCATTTAAAGGGGTGCGAAGTTCATGGCTCATATTAGACATAAATTGAGATTTCGCTTTGGTTAATTCTTCAGCATTCTTTTTTTCGGCAATAAGCTGCATTTCAAACTTCTGACGTTCAAAAATTGCTGAGGCAAGGCTCAACGTTGTAATAACAATGATAGCCATGAAGGTTTGTAGTTGAAAAAGAGAGTCACTTAAATTTTCTCTGTAGAAAGGACCTTGTTCAGTTACGGTACCATAGATGGCGAGAAACATGATGATAATAATAGTGAGTGAGACTTGTTTCATGCAATACCGGTATGCGGCCCAAATACAAAATGGGAAGCTAACGAATGCAAGTGGATAGCCAATGGTTTGAGTTGGCAGTGTCGAGAGAAAAGGTAAAGAGGAAACCAAAATTAATAATATCGTAAAAGCACTAATTTCAAGATAATTGGGTATGTAATGCATAGGTGGTTGAATGTTTTTTTGCCATGCGATAATGAATGGCGTAAATATCAGGATCCCTGCAGTATCGCCTATCCACCAAGTTGTACTGACTGAAAGGTAGTTAGACCATTCCACTATATTTGTAAATGCGAGCGATGTGACACCAACGTGGGCGGCGATGCCAGTACTTAATGCAGCAATGATTAAAAATTTATAGAAACTAATAACGCTGGATAAAGGATTCTCTTTGCCGATAAATTTATTTACAAGCCAGTAGCCAAATACTGCGGAACCAGTAGCACCAATACACATTCCGATTGAGGCCATAAAGCTTTCTGTTGCAATATAATCAGCAATATATGCGCCGATTAACACACCAGGCCATAGACGCACCCCAAAGATAATAAGTGCGGCTAGAGCAATACCGGAAGCAGGCCAGATCATGGTGATATTGCCATTGGTGGTGGCAAATAATAAGCCCAGTTTTGCGGTAATGACGTACGCAGCTGCTAAAACAACAACACTTTTAATGTAATTGGCTTGTGGTAATTTTAGATTTAATAGGTTGCCGTTTTTATTTGCAGTGGTACTTGTCATGAACCTGTGGCCGAAAAGACTGATTAGTTATGGTTATATCGGCATAGTTAACCATAACTGTACGAAAAATGTGACTGTTTAGGTTATTTTTTTCTACGTACGTTGTTGTTTTTATTTCTTTTTGTGCTGGAGCGTGTTTTTGAGGCGGGATTAGTCCGTGATTGAGCCGAAGCTTTATTAGTCTTCTTCTTATTGAATGCTTTTTTGGTGTTCGTTTTTTTCTTACTCTGTTTGTCTTGCGAAGCCTGTTTCTTTTCAGCGGCATAACCACGAGCACCTTCCGGGCGACCGCCAGTGCCTGCTGGTTGCCAGGCGGGGACTAGATGTTTCTTGCCATTGCCAATGAGATCGCTGCGTCCCATACGCTTTAATGCGGCGCGTAGCATCGGCCAGTTTTCAGCATCGTGATAACGCAAAAAAGCCTTGTGGAGGCGGCGGCGCTTGTCACCACGTACCACACTGACACGTTCAGAGCTTCTATCCACTTTCTTTAAAGGATTTTTTGCACTGTGGTACATCGCTGAGGCAATGGCTAACGGTGTTGGTAAAAAAGCTTGTACCTGATCAGGACGAAAATTATTTTTCTTTAGCCATAAAGCTAGATTAAGCATGTCTTCATCGGTTGTGCCAGGGTGTGCCGAAATGAAATAGGGAATTAAGTATTGTTCCTTGCCGACTTGTTTAGAGAATTTCTCAAACATTTCCTTGAATTTGTCGTAACTACCGATACCGGGTTTCATCATTTTGCTAAGCGGGCCATCTTCGGTGTGTTCGGGCGCTATTTTTAAATAACCACCAACGTGGTGTTGAACCAGTTCTTTGACGTATTCGGGATCTTTGACGGCGAGATCGTAACGTAAGCCTGAGGCAATGAAGACTTTCTTAATGCCCTTGAGCTTGCGCGCGCGGCGATAAAGTTTTATCAGTGGCTTGTGATTGGTATTAAGGTTGCTACAAATTCCCGGATAAACACAGGACAAACGCCGGCAGGCAGATTCAATTTTTTCACTTTTACATGCAAGACGATACATGTTGGCTGTGGGGCCACCAAGATCGGAGATATTACCCGTAAAGCCGGGGACTGTATCGCGAATGGTTTCTATTTCGTGAATGATTGAGTCTTCAGAACGGCTTTGGATAATGCGGCCTTCATGCTCGGTAATCGAACAAAAAGTACAGCCACCAAAACAGCCGCGCATAATATTAATAGAAAAACGAATCATCTCCCAGGCGGGAAGTTTTGCCTTGCCATAGGCCGGATGCGGCATGCGTGTGTAAGGAAATTCAAACAGTCGATCCATTTCATCCATTGTCAGTGGAATGGGTGGCGGGTTAAGCCATACTGTACGTTGACCATGTGTTTGCATTAAAGCACGTGCATTGCCAGGATTGGTTTCCATATGAAAAACACGCGAGGCATGCGCATAAAGCACTTTGTCCCCGGCGACTTGTTCAAATGAAGGTAGGCGTAGTGCTGTTTTATCGCGATTTAATTTGGTACGTCGTGCATCGAGTTCTACAACAACTTGATTGTTATTGTTTGATTCTTTTTCTGAACTTGCTTGTTCACAATTTGGTTTTTCTGCATAAGGATCTGGATGTTGTTCAATGATGCCGGGTTTATCAACATCCGTTGAGTTAACAATTGCCCAGTCAGTCGGTGCCTGATTGCACATATATGCAGTGCCGCGGACATCTTTTATATCACTAATTTTTTCACCATTAGCGAGTCGATGCGCAACTTCAGTGATAGCGCGTTCGGCATTGCCATAAATAAGCAGGTCGGCTTTTGAGTCGGGAAGAATAGATTTACGTACCTTACCTGACCAGTGATCATAATGTGCAATACGGCGCAGGCTTGCTTCAATGCCACCAATAATGACCGGTACGCCTTTGTAGGCTTCACGCACACGTTGGCTATAGACCATCACGGAACGATCCGGGCGTTTGCCTGCTTCACCGTTAGGGGTATAAGAATCGTTGTGACGTAAACGTCGATCGGCGGTGTAACGATTCACCATTGAATCCATGTTACCGGCGGTAATACCAAAAAATAAATTTGGCTGACCGAGCTCCATAAAGGCATTTTTATTTTGCCAGTCTGGTTGGGCAATAATGCCGACGCGAAATCCCTGTGATTCTAGTAACCGGCCGATCATGGCCATACCAAAGCTGGGGTGATCCACATAGGCATCACCCGTGACCAAAATAATATCGCAACTGTCCCAGCCCAGTTCATCCATCTCTGCGCGCGACATAGGCAATACTGGTGCTATACCGAAGCGTTTGGCCCAGTATTGACGATGTGAAAAGAGATTTTTGGCTGTATGCATAATTGAAACGTTATAAAAGGTGGGGAATTACCCGAGTGTTCTAGTTGGCAATTATAGCGTAGTTTTAATGATAAGTTTTGTTAGTGTTTGTTAATTTTAACGATTAACCAGCTATAAATAGCCATATTGATGACAATGACAATACCGCCTAATATGAGTTGTAGTTGGTCAGTAAGCTGGGCAGGGTAAATGATCGGGCTAAGGTAATGTTCGATAAAGCCGGTTTCATAGCTTGTTTCACCGGCTGATCGTCTTAGCGCATTTTCCCAGGGTGTTAATGGACAGATCCAATGATTGAACTCGACCAATACTCCCCAACAAACAGCCGGAAGGTGTAAGGTGACTATCCAGCGCCATTTTAGTATCAATAAGCCGCCTACAAGAACGAAGAGAATAAATGCTAAGTGGATAATAAGCAGGGCATCAGCAGCAATGGAATAAATCATAAGCTACTTATACCAGCCAAAATGTGTAAATATCAATCTATTGGAATTAATAATGAACAAAACCTCAAGGTGTTGAGATGGCATATACTCAAGATAATCTTTCAGAGTTAGATTTGTTAATGCTTTATGATCTTTCAAATACTCAGAAAGGGATTAAGGTTCACAAAACAGCTGAACCAGAAAAAATTACCGCAGCGCAACGGTTATTTGAAAAAGGTTTTATTACTCAGGTTGATGGTGGTTACTTAACCCCATTGGGGGCTGAAGCGGCAGAACAGGCACAGTCTCTTTATACAATGTTAAATGCGCATAGTGCTGAGTAATTAAGCAATACCGGTCAAGCTCAGGATGAGTGACATGACGATATTGATAATGGGGCCAATAATCTGCCAAAGTACACCGGTAAGAATTAAGCCAATTAAAATAAACATACCGTATGGCTCGATGCGACTGACATAGTTGGCAATATGTGGTGGTAGCAAGCTAGTGGCAACTCGTCCACCATCGGTAGGGGGAATCGGTACGAGGTTAAAGACCATGAGTACGGTGTTAATCAGAATCCCAAATAATCCCATGTAGCCAAGTGGTTCACTGACAAGTTCCATACTGGCAGGTAGTAAACTGGCCAATTTGGCAACCAGTCCCCAAGCGATGGCCATAAGTAGGTTAGAACCTGGCCCAGCAATAGCAACCAGCGCAATATCACGTTTCGGGTATTTTAAATTATGCCAGTTAATCGGCACGGGTTTAGCCCAGCCAAAGGCAAAACCAACCGTATAAATAAGAAGTGCAGGCACGAGAATGGTGCCAACAGGATCAATATGCTTGAGTGGGTTGAGAGTAAGACGACCCATCATATAGGCGGTGCTATCACCAAGCCGGTAGGCTATCCAACCATGTGCTACTTCATGCACAACGATAGCGAATAAGGTCGGTAAGATGGCAATAGCCAGTAATTGATAAACACTGAGTTCGGCAAACATAGTCATCCAAGTATACCAGTCGCTGAAGACTATTTACCTAAATATCTTGACAGCTAATTCCTAAACGTAAAAAAATGCGGTTATTTTGATGCATATTTAAACCACCAAGTAATTATTTTTTCTACCGATCTGCGCACGGAACAGATAACTTTAATATGTTCTCATTGAAGGAATGTTGAATCGAATGAGGATAATTTATGTTTAAGCCAGCTGTAATGTTTCGCAATATCAGAATATTAATGATGGCGATCAGTCTTGGACTTTCCGGATGGGCACATGGCGCAGAAATTCATTGGACGCCTTTGCAGGATGAGACGGGGCTTACCGTCATGTCGCCAGACATTGATATTACTGAGCTGGTAAATGATGTTGTTATGCTGAAGGTAGCACTCAAACGAGATGAAAGATTATTGTCACGCAAGGTAGAACAGGGGCGTATTACAAACAGTGAGTCGTTACTGTCCCTGATTTTGCCAGGTGGTATGCTTTACGTCGCCTACAAAAAATCTAATCAAGCTCAGGCAGTCAGTGAGCATGAGCAGGTATTGGCTCAGCTTAATGTGATTGCAGAAGATATTAATGTATTAATGGCGGATGGTCGTCCAGTCGTGATTGCCAAACATTAATAGCTAAGAAAATGGATTGGTATCAGGCCGATCCATTTTTATACCTCACCTTTAAAATCTTGCGCTGATCAGTATAACCACCTACTATTTTTCAATGCAGATAGGCGTTGGATATTCCCTGTTATTTGCTAAAGCAATCAGGAGCGGCACATTATCATTGCTGCTGCTTATATTGCCAGTGGCAGGTATCACGCAGGACATTATTGAGTTAGGTGCTTTCTCGGCATCAACTACGGATGCCGTCTTGCCTGAGGGATGGGAACCTTTGGAGCTTGGTGGCGCAGAGCGGCTTACTGAATACAGCCTGTTTAAGGATAATGATGTATTTGTAGTGCGTGCAATCAGTGATAATGCTGCTTCTGCATTGTTTTATCCCTTGAAAATTGATCTTGAAAAAACGCCCGTGGTGCAGTGGCGATGGAAGATTGATAATTTAATTAAAAAAGGTGATGCAAGGCATAAAGAGGGAGATGATTACCCTGCGCGTTTGTATATTATTTTTGATTATGATGCATCACGTTTGTCATGGTTTGAGAAACTCGAGTACGAAGCTTACTACCTTGTTACGGGGAGATATCCCCCACTTGCAGCACTGAACTATCTTTGGGCAAATAAGTTACCTGTCGGCACATTGATACCAAATATTTATTCTGATCGGGTACAAATGTATGCGGTGAATAGTGGTCCTGAGCAGGTAGGTGAATGGGTAACACAACAGCGCAATATCTACCAAGATTATAAGCATGCCTTTGGTGAAGAACCACCACCGATTGCAGGCATCGCAATTATGACAGACACGGATAATACCGGCGAAAAGGTGATTGCCTATTATGGCGATATTCGCTTATTAGCTACACCGAAATAACTATCAACCAATACAACAGGTCATCGAGATGGATTATTTAATTCACACCGCCAATATTCTTTATATATTTTCGTACCTAGTAAGAGATATTCTGTGGTTACGATTGCTGATTGTGACTGCCATTTGTTTTGTTATTCCTTTTTATTATTTTCAACCAGTACCCTTGATGGCGCCGGTGTACTGGAACCTGATTTTTGTCGGTATTAATTTAGTACAAATTGCGATTCTGTTGATTGAGCGTCGTCCAGTCACACTGTCAGAGATTGAGCAGAAATTATATGACCAGGTATTTCGTCGCCTCACTAGAAGAGAGGTTTATAAGTTATTTCAATTGGCGCAATGGAAAAAACTCTCTGCTGGAGAGGTACTGGTACAGCAGGACATACAGCTTGATAACCTGATGTTGATCAATAAGGGGCTGGCCAGTGTTCAGGTTGATAACAATGAAGTGGCTAAATTAGATGAAGGTCACTTCGTTGGCGAGATGAGCTATATAACGGGTGGTAAAACCTCGGCGACGGTAATTGCTAGTAGCGATCTGGAATACGTGGTGTGGCCAACAACGAGTCTGGAACCCTTTTTGCGTAAACATCCTGATTTGCGTACCGCATTAAATGCAATTATTGGTGTTGATTTGGCAGGAAAACTGAGTCGAATCTAGGCATTTGGATTGTCAAATGTATCAATATAGTGAATGATGTAAAACTGAAAATAATAACAATGAGGCAAATACAATGGATGAACTGAATATTTGGTTAGTGGGTGGTGGTTTAGCCGTAGGGGCGATTTTTGCCATAATCATTCAGCAGCTTCGTTTTTGTCTTGTTGAAGGGACTAGTAATTTATTACTCATTAAAGATAGCCGTCAGGCAGTGGCGTTTGCAGTGACCTTGATGGTCGGTATTACCGGTACGCAATTATTGGAACTGCTAGAAATTGTTGCAGTAGCCGATTCATCTTATCGAAATGAAACACTTGACTGGTTTGGTGCATCAGTTGGCGGTATGGTTTTTGGTATTGGTGCCGCGATTGCGGGTGGTTGTTCTGTGCGTACTTTAATAAGAACCATGGAGGGCAGTATTCATGCTTTATTGGCACTTGTTTCATTTGCATTGGTTGCGGCTATTGCGCAATTTGGTTGGTTAGAAACACCACGTGTTGATTTGACGCTTGCTACCTCAATTAGTTTGAAAACAGATGCGGGTATTGCATCCATGTTATCGATTTCACCCTGGATAGTATTGGCTGTAGTTGTGGCCGCGTTATTATTATTTATTATCAAAACCTCTAAAAATGGCCTAGATAAACCAATGATATTTGCTGGTTTCATTGTTGGTAGTTTAGTGATTGCCAGTTGGTATATCACTGGCGTCTTAGCGCAGGATGAATTTGACCCCGTTAATCCTTCAGGAATTACCGTATCTGGGCCACTGGCGCGTTTTGGTTATATTATTATTTCAGGGCGTATACCTGCCTTATCCTATGCGATTTCATTTGTAATCGGTATCGCTGTGATTTCATTTATATACGCGGTTGTGAGAGGCCGATTTAGTCTGACTATGCCAGCAAAAGGTATGGCAAAGATGGCGATCATTGGTGGTTGCTTAATGGGTGTAGGTAGCATCATGGCTTATGGCTGTAATATTGGTCAGGGCTTAACCGGTATTTCTACATTGTCAGTTGAGTCGTTGCTCGCTGTTGTCGGTATGGTCGTCGGTATCAGTGTTACCACAAAGTGGATGGGAAAGAGCGCCTGAATCAATAGTTTCCGTTTATTATTAAGATGATAAAGCTAAAGACAACAACAGTATTATTTGTTGTTGTCTTTTTTTTTAATCTTGTCGGTTGCAAAAGTGATGAACAAGTGGCTCAGGTTTGTCAGCCAGTGATGCAAGGTCTAGATCAATGTGTTGATAGCAGGGGAAGTGCAGCATCTTGTAGCATCGCAGCTGAGAAAATCAATCAATCGCTACGGCAAACTTTAATTAGTGATTATAATCGTAAGCAATGGGTGAGTAACTGTAAGTCAATTTGTGCAAATACATTTGAATACCGGCCTATCGTACGTCGTAATTATGAGGAAATATGCCTTAATAGCGAACAGTTTAATATTAAGGATGACCGCTTTATAAAATTGTCAGCATTAACCGGGATATGGTTAGTTGGTTTAGTCGTGCTGTATTTTGGTTTGCGCAGTATTCAGCGAGTTAGACGTTTTCGTAAAGAGTGTATAAAAACCAAAGGCACTGTGGTGGCGCATGAGTCGAGCTATAACTATGGTTCAAAAGGAACGAGTGGCTCAACAGTCTATGCACCTATTATTGAGTTTAAGGATTGGATGGGACGAACACACAAGTTCACGGCTAGAGTAGCCGGCCATACGATGGGGAAACCGAGCGAAAAGCTTAACAGTAAAATAAACGTTATATACCCTAAAGATAAACCGGATGAAGCTCGTTACGACAGCTTTTTCTCATTATGGTTGTTGCCTTTCTTCTTGATTATTTGGGGTGGTGGTTTTGCGCTGATGTCTGGCATAGGATTATTTGGTGTACAGGAATGGCGCCAACATCACGGTTATTTACAACAACACGCACCAGCTATTGCTAGTACAGCAGATAGTTTTGCCCGGATTATTCGTGAATCTATGCCAGTTTTAACCGCGGTAAGAAATTATCGGATTATTGAAGAACAGCATGATTATATTGTTATCGAAGCCGATTATCGTTTGTCTCCTTTTCGTGGTGACAATATTTACATGGGGGCGATTACCTTAACTGATGGTCATAGCGGCGGTGAATGGGGCTATCGTCCAGCACGGTTACAAAAAGGTTTTGGTACTGCTCAAGTACGTTTGAGCGCATCAAGTACATACTGCTCTAATCAGATCAGATTATCTATTTATCAAAGTGGTAACGGGGGAATTTACGAACGTACAGTTCCTTATGAGAAATGTTGGGTGAAAGAGAGTAAATAAAATCTATTGCGTTATTTCTTTTGCTGCCAAACTCGCCAGAGTAACAAGACTGAAACAAACATGAATATTATTTGTAAAATTGTCATCCAGTCGTAAAGCGCTTCATACAAATTCATATGTAGTCCTGTACTGGCGTTGGTTGTGAATACATAATTCAGCAGCATAGTATCAAATGTCCAGCCAGGTGCAGCACCACAACAACCTGCTAACCAAATATAATTGATTGAGGTTAAAAACATGATTCCTGAAAATATAAACAATGGTTTAATAAGCCGCTGCGGTTTTTTGAATATGAGTGAGGCGATGAAGCTGGCAAATAAAATATGTAGCAAGCTACTGATCGGGTAATAGTATAAAGCAGAGAGATATTCACCCGGGAGCGTTGCACCCTTGCCAATAATAAGCACTGGTTGTGCTATTAGTTCACGTAAGCCACTGAGAAAATTGTTCTTGATGAGTAGTATCAGAAAATCAAGATTATTCAGGATAGGTAGTGAAAGACTATTAAATACAGTACCCGTAGCAAGCATAAGC
>Ga0316207_10005473_pt1 | contig 10510 bp, 10 predicted proteins | sample 6weekpyrite_MG_FD_204943 | JGI IMG/M metagenome (GOLD analysis project Ga0316207, IMG submission 204943) | Microbial mat bacterial communities from mineral coupon in-situ incubated in ocean water Damariscotta River, Maine, United States -... | ecosystem: Environmental > Aquatic > Marine >...
GCGGCCTTGGACTGACAGAACATGACACAGCATTTTCCACTCCTTCCTCTTCGCGACATTGTCGTGTTTCCCGGCATGGTCGTGCCGCTCTTTGTCGGGCGCGATAAGTCGGTGGCGGCGCTTGAGGCCGCGATGGAGGCGTCGAAAGATATCTTCCTGCTCGCCCAGCTCGATCCGGCTTGCGATGATCCTGAAGGCGATGACCTATACGATGTTGGCGTCGTTGCGCAGGTCTTGCAGATGCTCAAGCTGCCAGATGGCACCGTGCGTGTACTCGTCGAAGGGACTGCCCGCGCTAAGCTCGAAAACCTGCGCGCAGAAGGCGAGCATGTTCTTGCACAAGTCGCCATCGAAGAACCAGAAACGGTCGCAGGCAGCGAAGTAACCGCTGCAATGCGGCAGGTGATCGATCAATTCGGCGAATATGCAAAGCTCAACAAAAAGATGGGCGAGGACACCAATGTTGACCTGTCCGATGTTGATGATGCAGGGCAGTTGGCCGACACGATTGCAGCTGCACTCAACGCCAAGGTTTCCGACAAACAATCGCTGCTAACCGAAGCGAGCCCGATCAAGCGGCTCGAACTGGTTATGGCCTTCATGGAAGGTGAGCTGTCAGTCCTGCAGGTCGAACGCAAAATCCGCGGCCGGGTAAAGCGCCAGATGGAGAAAACCCAGCGCGAATATTACCTCAACGAACAATTGAAAGCGATCCAGAGCGAGCTGGGCGGCGGCGATGACGGTGAAGGCGACGAGATCGCCGAGCTGACCGAAAAGATCGAGAAAACCAAGCTTTCAAAAGAAGCAAAATCTAAAGCGAGTGCCGAGCTGAAAAAGCTCAAGGGCATGCAGCCGATGAGCGCCGAAGCGACCGTCATCCGCAACTATCTCGATGTGTTGCTAGGCCTCCCTTGGGGCAAGAAGAGCCGCGTTAAGAAGGATATCGCCAAGGCGCAGACAATCCTTGATGCTGATCACTACGGGCTTGAGAAGGTCAAGGATCGGATCATTGAATATCTGGCGGTGCAGGCACGCACCAACAAGCTTAAGGGCCCGATCCTGTGCCTTGTAGGCCCTCCGGGTGTCGGTAAAACCTCGCTGGGCAAATCTATTGCCAAGGCAACCGGGCGTGAATTTGTGCGCCAGTCGCTTGGCGGCGTTCGCGATGAGGCGGAAATCCGTGGCCATAGGCGCACCTATATTGGATCAATGCCGGGCAAGATCGTCGCCAATCTGAAGAAGGCTGGCACGAGCAATCCATTGTTCCTGCTCGATGAGATTGACAAGCTGGGTCAGGACTTCCGCGGCGATCCAGCGTCGGCTTTGCTCGAAGTGCTTGACCCCGAACAGAACAGCAAGTTCCAAGATCACTATCTTGAGCTCGACCTTGATCTGTCGAACATCATGTTTGTGACCACTGCGAACAGCCTCGACCTGCCGCAGCCGCTGCTTGATCGGATGGAGATCATCCGCCTTGAAGGCTATACCGAAGACGAGAAAGTCGAGATCGCCACGCGTCACCTGATCCACAAACAGGTTGAAGCGCACGGTCTCAAAGATGGTGAGTTTGAACTGACCGAGAAAGGTCTGCGCGACCTTATCCGATACTACACCCGCGAAGCCGGTGTGCGTACACTCGAACGCGAGATTGCACGTCTGGCTCGCAAGACGTTGCGCAAGATCCTCGAAAAGGAAACCAAGACAGTCACAATCACCGCCGAAAACCTCGGTGACTTTGCAGGCGTGCGCAAGTTCAAGCACGGCATGAGCGAAGACGAGGCGCAGGTTGGGGCGGTGACCGGGCTTGCCTGGACCTCTGTTGGCGGCGAACTGTTGACGATCGAATCCGTCACGACGCCAGGCAAGGGCGAGATAAAGACCACGGGTAAGCTTGGCGATGTGATGCAAGAAAGCGTCGCAGCGGCGTTTTCATTCGTGAAGTCGCGCGCGCCCGGTTATGGGATCAAGCCATCGCTGTTCCAGCGCAAGAACGTCCATATCCATCTGCCCGAAGGGGCCGTGCCCAAGGATGGCCCAAGCGCTGGCGTGGGAATGGTTACGTCTATCGTATCGACGCTCACCGGCACTTTGATCCGGCCTGATATTGCAATGACTGGCGAGGTAACTTTACGCGGGCGGGTGCTTGCTATTGGTGGCTTGAAAGAAAAGCTGCTGGCAGCGCTGCGCGGCGGTATCACGACCGTCCTGATCCCCGAAGAGAATGTCAAAGATCTCGCCGAGATCCCTGACAATGTGAAAGAGGGACTGGAGATCATTCCGGTATCACACGTTGATCAGGTTCTCGAACATGTGCTTATCGATATGCTTGCACCGATCGAGTGGACTGAGGCCGATGACCTGGCGTCGCAGCCCGGCGGTCAGTCGGCGACCGGTGGCGATGGCCCCACAGCGCACTGATTTGAAAGAACCGACAAGCTGGTTGCGATTCGCCTCGCGCGTTTCTTCAGGCTGCAGTTCCTTGGGTTTCGTAGCGTAAGGCCCCTTAAAGTCTGAATGGCGCGGCGGTTTGTCGCAAATGAGCCTGCGCAGCCCGCAACTAACGCTTTTCAGCGAGATTTGCCTTTGACAGCCTTTGCAAAAACGTCTCAAGTTGCGCGCTTCCGGGGGCGATTCACCGATACGGAATGTGAGTTAGACACGAGGGGTTCCAAAGATGAACAAAAATGAACTGACCAGCGCAGTTGCCGAAACCAGTGGGCTATCCAAGAATGACGCGTCGAACGCCGTTGAGGCTGTTTTTGATGCGATCCAGAAAGCTCTTGCCGGCGGCGACGAAGTGCGTCTGGTCGGGTTCGGGACGTTTTCAGTGGCCAAGCGTAAGGCATCGACAGGACGCAATCCGCGGACTGGCGAACCGATGACTATCAAGGCTTCGAACCAGCCAAAATTCAAGGCTGGCAAAGGCTTGAAAGACGCGGTCAACTGATCTGAAGTCAACCTGACCTATTGCCGGTGCAGCAATTGCACCGAAGATATCAAGACCCCGCCAGCGATAACGCTGGCGGGGTCTTTCTTTTGTGAGTTTGTTTTGGGTCCCGCCTTAGCGGGACATGTCGATCAACGCCGTCGGAGCCGAAGTTGTGCGAGGGGAGATTGCCCATTCAAGCACGTCGCCACCTTGTCCAGGCGTCGATCCTTCGTCGGTGTTGTTTGCGCGGATGTTGCCATTTGTGATGATCTTGAACGTGCCTTCAATCGCGGGAAGTTCAGGTGCTGGCTGGCCACCATTTTCTTCACCGCTCATCGCGGCCATTCCGGCCATGCCAGCCATACCGCCCATCATCGCAGCCATCGGACTGCTTTCGTTTTGGGCGGCAAAACCAGGTGCATTCACGCGAACCACATCACCATCACGCAGGTGAATCTGGACAAATGGGTTGGCTAACGGGAACCCTTCAATGACAGGAAAAATGAAGTCGTGGCTAAGCTCGCCGCTGGTTTGGTAGCTTACCTCAAAAACGCCATCGCCTTTGTCGACGACGCTATTCCAGCCTTCCTGACGTTCCAGCAAAGCGACCAGTTCAGCTGAAGCTTCGGGATCGGACAGGTCAATTCCGCCCATCATTGCCGACATCTGTTCCGCTTCTGCGGCAGCTTCGGCAGCGCGCTCTTCGGCCTGCGCTTCCCACTGGGCGCGCTGGCTTGCCAATTCATTGGTAGAGCATTCGCGCTCCTCATAGGTGGCATCGACAAAGCATGGTTCAGCTTCAAATTCTTCGCCGGCGGCATCCATCTGTGCGAGCTGAGAGAGGCCCAAGAAGAAGATTTCGCCATCATAGGTAAAGGTGAAGCGGTCCTGTTCTGTCAGGATCAATTCGGATGTGAATTTGCCCGGTGTCATGAAACAGCCTGACAAGAAAAGCGAAAGGCTCGCCAGCATGGCTGTGGCAATCACTCGCGGCGAATTGTGAATGTTCATTGTCAGCACTCCCCCAATGCAGCGCGCCTTAATCAGAAGAGCGCGTCGCAGCAGCATATAGAGCAATTGCTGCTGCGTTAGAAACGTTAAGACTCTCTATCGCAGAAGATATCGGCAGCCGCGCCAAAGCATCACAATGCGCTGCGATATTGTGCCGAAGCCCTTCGCCTTCTGCGCCCAATACGATCGCCATTGCGCCTGTGGGCATGCTTTCGCCAAGTGTCGCCTCTGCTTCGCCCGCCATACCGATCCGCCAATATCCCGCCTCTGCCAGCTCATCCAGCGCGCGCGCCAGATTGACCACTCGCACCCACGGCACCGTTTCCATCGCGCCAGAGGCGGATTTGGCGACCACACCGCTTTCCGGCGGGGCATGACGGTCCTGTGTCACGATGCAGGCTGCACCAAAAGCTGCCGCTGAACGCAAAATGGCGCCTACATTGTGCGGATCGGTAACCTGGTCGAGCACGACCACTGGGCGATGAGCTTCGCCGGTTGCAATGCCATCGAGGAACTGGTCCTCTAGCGGTTCACATTCGAGCACCAGCCCTTGATGCGGCGCGTCCTTGGCAACCAGTCGTGCCAGATCGTGCGCATCGGCATATTCGACCGGAAAATCTGTCGGCAGTTCCCCATCAAGGGTGAGAATCGCATCGCGCGTTGCCCACAGTTTGCGGTGGCTGCGAGTTGGATTCTTGAGCGCCGCTTCTACCGGATGCCGGCCCCATAGGCGCACATGGCCTGCGGTTCCCTTGCCCGAACCACGCCCACCAGTCATTCTGCCCGCTCGCCCTCGCAATGCGCGTTTGCGGTCACCCTTTGCCATCAAAATATCTCGCTTTTGTTTGCTATTGGGGTTCCCCTGCCAGCAGGCCCATTGACAGGCAAGCGCCGCTTCTTCAAAGGGGCGCCTCTCGGCAGCGGGGTGTATCACCCCATGCTCGCTTATGAGATGCGATTTTTCGCGTTTTTGACAGCCCTTGTGTGGACAGGTGGCCGAGTGGTTAAAGGCAGCAGACTGTAAATCTGCCCGCGCAAGCGTACGCTGGTTCGAATCCAGCCCTGTCCACCACCTTTTGCTTAAATCTGTGGGAGTGGGGTCACTATTGGGTGCATCCAAGCCTTGCCGCTGCGCGCTGAGCGCATTAAGCCTCCCGCCCCATGCAGGATACCACGCTGAACCGCGCTGATAGCGCTCTTTCGCTTACCGGACGGCCCGTAATTTCGGCGACCGGCCTATTCACCCCTGAAGAATCGATCAGCAACGAAGAGCTTGTCGAAAGCTTCAATGAATATGTTGACCGCTTCAATGCGGCCAATGCCGAAGCGATCGAGGCAGGCGACGTTGCCGCGCTCGATCATTCCTCTGTCGGCTTCATCGAAAAGGCGAGCGGGATCAAATCGCGCCATGTAATGACCAAGGCGCCTATTCTTGACCCGGACATCATGACGCCGCGCTGGGATGAGCGGGGCAATGATGAATGGTCGATGATGTGCGAAATTGGCGTGACAGCGGCAAAACAGGCGCTCGAGAGCGCCGGACGCAAAGCAGAAGACGTTGATGCGGTGCTTTGCGCAGCTTCCAATATGGAACGGCCCTATCCGGCCATGGCGATTGAGATTCAGCAGGCGCTGGGCATCGAAGGCTTTGGCTTTGATATGAATGTCGCGTGTTCATCTGCAACCTTCGGTATTCAGACCGCGGCGGACTATGTGCGTGCGGGCAATGCCAAGAGCGTTCTGGTGGTGAACCCTGAGATCACGTCTGGCCACCTCAACTGGCGCGACCGTGACAGCCACTTTATCTTTGGCGATGTGGCAACCGCCATTCTTGTTGAAGATGAAGCGATTGCTCCGCCAGCGCATTGGGAAATCTTGAGCACCAAGCTCAAAACCGTTTTTTCAAACAACATCCGCAACAATTTCGGCTTCCTAAACCGGGCTGCACCCGACAATGCAGGCAATGCGGACAAGCTTTTCGTTCAAGAAGGCCGCAAGGTCTTCAAGGAAGTCGTGCCGATGGTCGCCCAGATGATCATTGATGAGGCAGGGCGATTGCAGATGGACCCCACAACATTGCGGCGTTTGTGGCTGCATCAGGCCAATGCCGGGATGAACCGGCTGATTTCGCACCGCGTGCTGGGGCACGAAGCCAACGACGATGAAAGCCCGACGGTGCTCGACACCTATGGCAACACATCAAGCGCAGGCTCGATCATCGCGTTCCACCTGAACTCCGATGATCTGGAGACCGGCGATACAGGACTAATCTGTAGCTTTGGCGCGGGTTATTCGGCCGGAACTGTCTTTGTGCGCAAAGTTGGCTGAGCGGCTGCGCGGCGTTCCAGCCACCAGTCCCACGCAGCGATAACTCGCGCAGAAACTGCCCAGATTGCGGCCACAGCAATCAGCGACACCAGCCCGTCCACTGCATAGTGGTAGGCAAGGTGGACGCTGCTGATCCATGTGATGAAAAAGAACACGCCAAAGAACGCGCCCCATTTGGGCGAGATACGGCGCATCGCAATCCAATAGAGAAACGCGATTGCGCAATGCATGCTGGGCATCGCTGTGATCCCGCTGCCTAGCCCGTTTTCACGTTGGCCATACCATTCGAGCAGCATTTCCTGCACCGGCAGAACCATAATCGGAACCTGCTCATTCGCGCTGTAGAGATAGGCCATCTGCGCATCGAAGGTGGAATTGCCCAACATCGGCCCAACAAAGCATGGACCAACCGATGCCAGCCAGGTTGCCATCGCTCCGCCGATTAATGTCCAGCTGAGAACATAGGAAAGGAAGAACTGCCTGCGAATTGCCGGATCAACCTTGGCAAAGGCAAAGAACAATACGCCTGGATAAAGCAGCAGGAACCACAATTGATACAGCAGCGCGAGGAACGCAGTGACAATGGGATAACCCAGCACAGGCTGAAGCACTTCCCACGCATCATAACCAAAGAAGATCGCACGATCCCATTCGATGAAAGCCGCATCCCAACTGTATTCATTGAATAGCGGGATCGCCGATTTCATTTTGGAAAAATATGGCAACAGCACAATCGCGACGCCAAGCATCGGCAGTCCCGCGGCAACTGGCCGAGTGAATGAACTGGCTGAGTAGCGTGCTTTGAGATGTGCAACCGGGCTGTCAGGGCGACGGCGCCACAGTTCACGTCCGGCGTCCCAACAGGCCAACACAATAACGAACATCAGGAAAATCTGCGCATTGGCAATTATTCCGCCAATGCCGGGATTTATGCCCTTAATCGCCAGCAGTGCTAGGCACACCGACATAAGCACGACGCCGACAAACAGCACGGGCATCTCGCTCAGCCAGCGCTGCAAAAGCGTGCTGTTTGAGGCGTTTGCCTGTGTCACTTCGTTGTGAGCCGGTGCCGAAGCCATTGTCGCTTGTTTGCCTCTAATTGGTCGTGCGTGCCCGGTTTTCGGGCGGTTTGAACCTGAGGCAATTAGGGTAAACATCTCACTAAAATGTGAATGCAAAACGAGAGAGGTGTTCAAGCTTGCTTGCGGGCACGCGATGCAGGCCCTAGATGCACCGCCATGGCAGGTGAAATTCTCGATAATCAAGGTCGCGGTGAAGCAAGTTGGGGCTGGCCCGCAATCCACCCCGAGGGGCGCAAATATGGTGTGATCGCAATTGTGATCAGCCTCTTTCCTCTCCTGATGGGGTGGGAATATCTAGGCCTGCCTTTGCTGTTCCTTTCAGCAGGGGTGTTCGCTTTCTTCCGCGATCCAGAACGCGTTGTGCCGCAATCGGAAAACTCGATTGTTGCGCCAGCTGATGGTCTTGTGACTCTTATCAAGACTTGCGAACCACCAGCAGAACTGAGTGTCGATGATGGATCCGGCAATCCCGGCCTGGCCGCAGCCCCGGTTACGCGGATTTCGATTTTCATGAGCGTGTTTGACGTTCACATCAATCGCGCCCCGATTGCGGGCACAGTGCGCCGCGTGGTCTATGTGCCGGGCAAGTTCGTGAATGCCGACCTCGACAAAGCGAGCGAAGAAAATGAGCGCCAGCACATTCTGATCGAACGCGGCGACGGGCTTGCCATCGGCTTTACGCAGATCGCCGGCTTGGTAGCGCGCCGCATCGTTCCTTTCGTGAAGCCTGGCGACACGGTGGCGAAAGGCCAGCGAGTGGGCCTGATCCGTTTTGGCAGCCGTGTAGACGTCTACCTTCCGGCAGGGACCGATCCCAAAGTGATGATGGGACAAAAGATTGTCGCGGGCGAAACCGTCCTTGCAGAAGTTGGCGCGACCGCCCTGCTCGAAGGGATCGCGCAATAACCTCGCTCTCACGCCTTGCCCGATGGGTTGAATTACCGTGAGCTTGCGCTCTCACAGCGATACGCCAACGGGCACGTCACGCCTTGGGCCCAAGGCAGCCGAAGACGAGAACGCCGATCGGCATCCCGAAAGCAAAGGTCTCACGCTGCGCGCAATGTTGCCCAATGCCATCACGGCGGCTGCTCTTTGTGCGGGCCTTACAGGTGTACGCTTTGCGATTGAGGGCGAATGGGGTTTTGCAATTCTGGCTGTCGCTCTTGCAGGCGTGCTTGACGGGCTGGATGGACGCATCGCTCGGATGCTCAACGCGCAATCGCGGTTTGGGGCTGAGCTGGACAGTCTTGCTGATTCGATCTCATTCGGCGTTGCGCCCGCGCTTATCCTTTACATGTGGTCATTGCAGGAACTGGAACGGTTTGGTTGGTTCGCTGCTTTGGGATTTGCGATCTGCTGTGCGCTACGGCTGGCCCGCTTCAACGCCCAGATTGATGTCGAGGAACAGCCGCACAAATTAGCCGGATTTCTAACCGGCGTTCCCGCGCCGGTTGGGGCGGGGCTGGCCTTTATGCCATGCTATCTGTGGATTGAGACGGGCCTGCCGATATTCCGTGATCCGGTCGTATTATCGATCTGGGTTGCAGCAATTGCGGTTCTGCTGATTTCAAATATGGCCACGCTCAGCTGGACAGCGATCAGACCGCGCCGCGATATCCGCCTGTGGTTGATCGCTTTGGTGGCAATCGCCTTTGCGGCATTGCTGCTTGAGCCTTGGTGGACCCTGACTGCGATTAGCGGGACGTACCTTGCGCTTATGCCCTATGCCTTGTTCAAATATGGCAAGGTCAAAAAGCGCCGCGCGTTAAAAGCGATTACGCAGCAGTCTGAATAGACGCCAGCGGAACGCGCCGGGCATAAGGGCGTGTGGCAGCGGCCAAAGTGCGCCGCGCTGGTTTGCGCAACCGCACTTCATGGGCGTGAACCTGTGGTACAAAACCAGCTTTCAAAAGCGCCTGCTCACGGCGAAGCACCCGATAGGCGCCCCGGCCGCGTAGCCAGCTGTCGATCAGGCTAAGAGCCGTCGCAACAGCGGTAATCGCAATCAGCGCGGTGATAAGCATGGCGATCATGGTTCGTTTCCTTCTGCGGCCCTGTACCGCGTTTGTTCCGCAGCCTTTGTTCTATAAGTGTTCTCCCCAGTCAAGCATTTTGTTCCACTTGTGTTCCAAGCAGGGCTGTTTGCACTAGATTTTGTGGAAGAGCCCGGCTAATGCGCGCGCCATCGCAGGTTGAATAGCGCGAATCACTTCGGGCAATCGATCGGCGAAATTCACATGAAGGGCACTTCATACCGGTGCCGCTAGCGGGAACTCCGCCATGCGGTTCCAGGCCCTTCAGAGGAACAACCGGAAAGGAAATACCTATGGCGGGCACTACCGTCACCATGCAGCAATTGATCGAGGCCGGCGCACATTTCGGCCACCAGACCCACCGCTGGAACCCGCGGATGAAGCCGTACATCTTCGGCGCCCGCAACGGTGTTCACATCATCGACCTGTCGCAGACCGTGCCGCTTTTCGCGCGCGCTCTCGATTTTGTTGAGCAGACGGTTCGCGCAGGCGGTAAGGTTCTGTTCGTCGGCACCAAGCGTCAGGCGCAAGAGCCGATCGCTGAAGCTGCGCGCAGCTCAGGCCAGCACTTCGTCAACCACCGTTGGCTCGGCGGCATGCTCACCAACTGGAAAACCATCAGCGGTTCGATCAAGCGTCTCAAGACCCTTGAAGAGCAGCTTTCGGGCGACACAAGCGGCTTTACCAAGAAAGAAGTTATTCAGCTGACCCGCGAACGCGACAAGCTGGAACTTTCGCTCGGCGGCATCCGCGACATGGGCGGTATTCCGGACGTGATGTTCGTGATCGACGCCAACAAGGAAGATCTTGCGATTAAAGAAGCCGCAGTTCTCGGCATTCCTGTGATCGCTGTGCTCGACACCAATGTTGACCCGTCGAACATCGCATTCCCGGTACCGGGCAATGACGATGCAAGCCGTGCTGTGCGCCTTTACTGTCAGGCAATCGCCGATGCGGCGAGCGTGGGCAAAGGCGGCGCTGTTGCCGATTCTGGCGCAGACGTTGGCGCGATGGCTGAGCCTCCCGCAGAAGCGGCTGACGCTTAAGTCACTTCCATACGCGCTTTAGCGGGCGCGTAACTCTCAAATTCTTGCGCCGGGCTGTACTAAGGCCCGGCGCCCAAATTG
>Ga0316207_10005474_pt1 | contig 10508 bp, 12 predicted proteins | sample 6weekpyrite_MG_FD_204943 | JGI IMG/M metagenome (GOLD analysis project Ga0316207, IMG submission 204943) | Microbial mat bacterial communities from mineral coupon in-situ incubated in ocean water Damariscotta River, Maine, United States -... | ecosystem: Environmental > Aquatic > Marine >...
TCACTGACCAGATACTATGAAGTGGATGAATTATTACTTCAAAAAGCAAAAAAAGAAATACTGGAATATCTTATCAATCAGCTTGAACAAGGTGAACTAATCAATAAAAAAGCGATGGGTAAAGGGGGTATAGATGGAATGTGTAAGGATATCTTAACTGAACTGCTAGAAGATGCGCTTATTACTGTTAAGTCTAAATAATATTAAAGTTGAAATAAAAATATGAGAAAGATAAGAAGTTTAATTACTCTGAAAAATAGTCACAAAATATTCTTGTTACACTTTTTAAGTCAAATACATGTTTTTGGTTTAATGGTCATATTGTATGCCCCCATTTCATTAGCACAGAAAGACATATCAATTGAAGAGTTGGTACTGCCATTGACGACTCAGCATGCTGATAAAAGCGGACTGTATGTACTGGAGAAGGGAGGAGAGGCTTTGCTAGCACGTGGCTGGTTAGCAGATCGAGCTAGCAGATCAATTGATGTGCAATATTTCATCTGGGGTACTGATAATATAGGCAAGCTTGCTGCAGAAACATTACTGAGGGCGGCAGAACGAGGCGTGCATGTGCGTGTGCTGGTTGATGACTTGTTAATTGATGCAGAAACAGAGGATTTATTTGCTCTGGCATATCACCCTAATATAGACATTCGCATTTATAATCCGGTGCACTCGGTTGGTGTTAGTTTTTTTGAAAAACTAACCGAACTTGCAATTGATTTTCGTGGAAGTAATCAACGCATGCATAACAAAATGTTTGTTGTTGATGATTTGATTGCTATTACCGGTGGGCGCAATATGGAAAATCAATATTTTGATTTTGGGCATAAATATAATTACCGAGATCGCGATGCATTGCTGGTTGGAAAAGTAGTTAATGAGTTATCAGATACTTTTGATGAATACTGGAAAAATAAATTATCAAAACCAGTTGAGAGCCTGGTAAAGAACCCATTTCAGTCAGATATTGACTGGGCTCCTGAGGATGAGTGGGGCGATAGCCTGGAAATGGATCAGGGTGAGTTGCAAAATACTTTAACACAGCTTACTCGCGAGCGAGTGGAAACAATTTATAAAAACTTACATGCGTATGCAAATAATAAGTTCAATTACTTGCCAGAAGTTCGTGACTCAATGAATAATATTACCGATGAGGTGGTTTCGATTACCCAGGCGGCATATTGGTTAGATGCGACTTTTATCAGTGACCAGCCAGGTAAAAACAATACCTGGTTTAATTACAATATGGGTGGCGGAGGTGAATCAACGTATGCCCTGGCGAAATTGATAAATGCTGCAAAAACTGACATTGTAATTCAGTCACCTTATTTAATACTAAGCCCTGAAGCATGGAAATTATTTAAATCTGCCCTGGCACGTGGTGTGTCGATTAAAATTAATACCAACTCACTGGCCTCAAGTGATAATTTACCCGCGTTTAGTGGTTATAGTTCACAAATTGATGAGTTACTGGAAGCAGGGATAGGGCTATTTGAATATCGTCATGATGCACAACGAAGATACAATCTGGTTAAGCAGTACACTCAATATGAAGGGAAAAAATTACCAATATTTTCCCTGCACGCAAAAACCATGGTGATAGATGACAGTATTGTGTATATAGGAACATTTAATCTTGACCCTCGTTCTGAAAATCTGAATACAGAAGTAGGGATAATAGCAAAAAATGCTGAACTGGCAGCTGCTGTAAAGCGAGAAATTGAAATCGATATGGCTGAAGGGAATAGCTGGAATGTTAGAAAAGATGGGCGCAATAATGATACTTCACTCTTTAAACGCGGCAAACTGTTTTTCTGGGAGTTGTTACCGTTAGATCCAATATTATAATCACTGCTGTCCCGCTAATCACTAGAGACATGAAAGTTAATCTAGTCACAATACGCTTTAAACATAAAATTATTTCTGTTAACGGGACAGCAGTGATTATAAATATTTAAGTTGTTCTATGACTAAATCCGGCAATCTCAGGATTTAGGCGACATAAACTTTGAATACTACCCCTCATCTTCTCAGAGTAGAGAAAACATACGTTAACGCCTTTGTTTGAATGGGCCGTTATCCAGCCAAAATCAATAATATCATTTGTATGTAAATTGGCATTTCTAATGTCGAATACAACTTCCTGTATCTTAGGTGTAAATGACTGGTTAAAGTGACGTTGAATATGGTTATATGAATGGGACAGTATTGTACCTTCAATGTTAATAGTTAGTTTCGTGTCATTTGTAATGCTTGAGCTGGTTTTGACTTTTGAGATAATAACGATATTAATGACAAATGTAGCGAGAATAGTAAAGGTGACAGCGGTATAAATATCGACAACAACAACCAGAAAAGTTGTAGTGAAATATATTGATGCTGTTTTTTTATTACTAAACAGGTAGCGTTTTATTTTTTTAGCATTAATCATACTCATGCCACTTAAAAATAAAACACCGCCGAGAATAGCCAGGGGGATGTAAGCGATAATAAAATCTAAAAATACTACGAGAAAAATTGTGAACGCCGCTGAGTAAAGTAAAGCCCTGGGTCCGGAGCCGAGTTCTTTTTTAGCCACACTTTTATTTATTGAGTTAGCAACTGGAGCACCGTTTAGAAAAGCCAGGAATATATGTTGTATGCCCTGTGAAAATATATCCCGTAGTGGATTAAATATCTCATGATCTCCACGAATTGCCTTGGCAACGGTTATGGCTTGAAGTGTGCTTATTATTGCTATAACAAAAGCTGGAGTGATCAGGTTAGCCATTACTGGGAAGCTGACTTGTCTAAAATCGGGGAGGCTGGTAACTAATTCTAATTTTATCCACCCAACTCTTTCTATATTAAATTTGTATACAGTTTCCAGGCACATTAATGTAATAAAACCGGCAAGTAATGCTATGAGTACACTGTAGCGTTTATACTTAGTCATGCGTACTAAGATGCCGCTAGCAATTGTGATAACGCCAAGGCACAGTGCAATATAGCTTCCCTCGCCTTCAAGGGTGCTAATCCCCAGGCTTAAGACATCAAATACTAACCACTGTTGATAGGAAAGCTGGGGCAGGCCCAGTACCATATACAATGTTGAAATAACAAATATTATTCCAATGCCAAGTACTAAACCTTCTATAATATCTGTATTGAAATAATCTGTAATATGGAATTTTGCAAAAAAAAGACAGAAAAGTAATTGCCATATACCGACAAAAATTGCAAGGGATGCAACATAGCCCACATAGAGGTCCCCCATCTGGGGTGCAAAAGGTGTAACGGCTACGGCAATTAAAATGGAGGTTGCAGAATTAGGGCCACCCACTGCATATTTTGAGGCATTTAGAAAATAGCCAATAATTGCACAGACAATGCTTGCGGTAATCATCATTGCAGGTGGTACACCGGCAAGAAAAGCAAAGCCTATACTCATAGGTAAATTAATTAAAGCCATGATAAAACCGGGAAAAATATTACTGGAAAGTTCTTCGCTTTTAATAAAGTTCATATATCTTCCTCTTTTACTGTTTCCCCAAACCACCATTCCATAGTGGTGTTTGCCAGGTAGTTATAAAACACGGTTAAGTTACTTGTATTCGGGGCAGAGGGTCGGGTTTGTACGTTGATAAATTCTGCAATATCCAGAGCTTCCTGTGCTGATAATACCGGATTGTCATGGGTGGCACCCGGCGGCATATTGTTCAGGATAAAAGAGGCCAGGCGACTTGTGTAAGAAAGGGTTGCAGTGTGAACAAATGCTTCGCTTCCATTGATTGGAGGAGGAGAAAAATCAGAGTCATTTTTAAATCGGTCAGATCCATAGCCGGCCGGACCATGACAAAACTCGCATTTGGCAACATAAGCTTTCTGGCCAGCCATAATGCTGGCATGTCGAGCGGCAGTTCCTCTAATATTATGTATGCCTCTACTTTGTCTATTTAAGCCGATAGGTATATTGTTTTTTTCTGCAATCCAGGCCATATATAAAGTTAATAGTTTGTAGTATTCAGAATTAGCACCGTAGAGTATTTCGTTAATGGAATGTGCATAACATCGGGCGATGCGCATTCTGTTGGTATAGATAAGGTTATTAGATGAATAAACACCCGGATAATTTACCACTGCATCCCCAATATGCGCCGCATACTCTTTACTGCCTCCGTTTAAATGACATGAGGAGCAGTTCATTTTTGTTTTCCAGAAACCATATCCTGTGGGGCGGTTCGTAGATGTTTCGGTAAAAATATTACAGCCTTTCACTATGGATGCCGCAATTTGGCCTTTGGGATTTCCAAATTTATTGAAAACATTTAAACAGGTAAATGAGGTGTTTAATTCTGTGAGCTGTTCATCAGATAGTGGGGTTCCGTCATCAGGTTCAACATTGAACATAAGACCCTTCTGCCTGGCTTTTTCATATGCATAAACCATTATCTCGGTTATTCTGACATCATTATAAAATGGTCTGGTACCTCCATATCTTTTGTGAAACTCATTTTGAATGGCTTTCTCAAAATCAATGAGTCGTCCAGTTTCTTTGTCAAATCTAGGGTATTTTACCCATAGCTCACCCAGTGATTCAGATGCGGAACCAGGGCTATCGTTGTGACATTCAATACAGTTTTTGATGACTTGATTTTGTTGTGTAGATAACAGTTGATTAGGTTTTGTAAATTGAATCAGGTTATCGTTTGATGAATGGTGTACGTGGCGTACACCATTCCATAGCATTTCTTCATAATGTCCTGACCTGTCCATGCTGCCGATATCGCTAGTACAGCTCTCACAATTTACGGTAATACCAGGGGTTTTATCTATGCCATGTACGAAAAAAAGCAGTATAAGAAACACAGACATAAGCAATACATTAAATACATCTTTACGTCTAAGTTTATAAGCGAGTGAAATATTCATATTTCATACAGCCTAATAAATAATACACGAAAAAACAGGCTCTGAAATTTAGTGTTCATACAGATTATGCTCCATCTACTACAGTGTTTTTATTTTATACTAGCACTTAAAAATTCAAAAAAGTGTCGGCATGTTTGCAAAATGAGCACTGCCTGGGTATTAATAAGTATGATTGTTTCAAAATTTTTGGAGCCTGGTAACAGGAAGAGTTCCTGAATATTAGTGCTTATAATGTGTATCAATTGCCATGTTAAGACTACAATTTCGGTATGGCGATCAGGTGAGGAGTTAACTTATGGATGTTTTATTAATGATGAATTCTAATGTTATAAAATTTTATTGCTGTCCAGTTCAATGACATGGTTGCCTGTTTAATGCGTATAGTGGTCAAAAGAAGCTGGCTACTACAACTCTCATTTAACCCTGTTCGAGGCAGGCATTTCAGGCTCATGCCTCAGGTGTTAATTGAGTAGTAGTGAAATTTTTATTTTTTTGATGGTGAAATTGACAAAATAGAACTAAAATTTCTTAATTATTAATTACATATCAATCAATGCTATGGTATTTGGGTAAATGGCTGAAACTAGGTAAGCTGGGATATGATGCCCTCACAATAATTGATATAAATCACATTCCGTTAAGGTAACGTAAGTTAAGTTTTTGAGAAAAATATGAAAAAAATATTTAAATTAACCGATGACAAAATAAAACCTGAAAGACGTGTTGAGGCAATCAAACATGAAATAAGAAAATATATAAAAAGAGAAAGGAATAAAAAATTACCCGAAGATGCAGACTTTCTGGATTTTGACTGTCGATTTGGGGCTACTGAGGATAATTGTGATGTAATTCACCTGTCTACAATAGATAAGTCCATTGATTGGGCTGTTGCAGAAGGATTAGCCTCTTTCTATCTTGAAGTAATAGCTAAACCAGGTTATCGAGGAGCAAAGACTTAGCAAGTTTTTTCTGATTCAGGGCATGATCTGTACTGGCTGTATGCAAATAAAATTGTTATAGAAATTAATAGTGGCGCACGGTGTGAAGACCGTTTTCTTTAGTGTAAATCAGTATGATATTGCAACATTCAACAAGTCTGCTCCACAGTGCAAAAATACTTTCCACTTCTTAGAAAAAAAGTAATCTATAAAATCTTTAAGTATGAATGGTGATGAGAAGGCGGTGTGTGTAATGTTAATGATGTCCTGAATAAGGCGGTAAAAATTATTACGTTGAGATGTGCAGGATTAATAATTTAGACATTAATCCTGCACGACAGAAAGGTTTAACTTTTGTTCGGGCTCCTGCCTGTTCCCCCTGTGTTGTGGTTGAGTAAGTATTGAGCTTAATGATGGCATTAAATCGAAAAGCTCATCTAACAGAATAAGCATATCATATGATTGATGAAAATGTGATTCGAGTTATGATAAAAAATGTAATGATTGTAAATTCCAGTAGAGGTGCCATGCTTGATACCTGCGCAGTTATTGATGGACTTTAGTCCAGGAAAACAGGCTATATTGGAATGGATGTGTATGAGCAAGAAGGTGATATCTTTTTTCAGGAATTGAGCTGTGAAATATTGTCGATGCAACTCTCGAAAATATAATGTACCTCAAGGGTAAAAGCACTGCTGAATGAAGTGGTAATTTTTTAAGTTTTGTATTAGGTCGTCACCCGTTTGGAAACAAACGCGAAACCCCGGGAGGGTATTACGACATGCCTTGTGAGAATATGGTGACAGGTATCTTCATTTTATGTCTCATTCAGGGTGAAAAAACCGCTAAGCGCACTACAGAGTTGTTAAAGATAAACTCACTACTTCTAACTGGTCAGTAGTGTTGAGTAATTATAAATTAAAAATCTTTAACTTCTAAAATTTTACAGCCATAAGAGTAGGCGTGGTCATTGAATGATTTGGAAATTCTGACAATTTCAGTGATCATTTCAATGGGGGCTTCATCTTTCTGCTCGGATTCCATTAGAACGTTTAATTTTGAGTTCGTTGGTATCTCTTGATCAAGACCAAGTGCTATACCATACTGGCTGATATTAAGCACTATTCCGAAATTACAGGATGTATTATTAGTGAGCCAGTATTTGATTTGGCTATTTATATTAGTACGTGGGTTTGCACGTCGATCAAGGTTGATACTGGGTACTGCAGACATATGATACCTTCCAGGGAGGGTTGCTAAATATACTTAATATCTTTTCAACATTTAACTTATCTATAAATATAGCCTGTTGTTTAGTTTTTGTAATCATTTGTTTGGGTGAGTTTTTGAAATGATATGGGTATTAAATAAAAAATAATCACACTAAAAGATTAGTGTTTGCTTAAGTTTCATTGTAGTGTGATAAAAAATCACTCTATCCGAGATATGAATTATAAATACGTGTTTAAGGCACGCCGTATCATTATCCCAGTGGCTCTTACAGGTATTTTATATATAGGGTGTGTAGCATATGTGCTCCCAGGCTAAGTGAATTTGTTTTTTAGAAAATATATGAAGCAATAAATTAGAATAACTCATACTTTAGTATGATTTATTCTGTAACTATATTAAGTAGACTTTTTAAATCAAACAACGTATTGTCCGCTAATGTGTTTTTAGGTTGTTGTTACACTATTAAAATAATATTTTATAAATGTTTTCTATATAGGTCTTTTATGTATTGACTGGTTTTTCAGTTATTAAGCCAGTAGTTGGATATAATGTAAGTTCAGAATAATTAGTAAATTAATGGTACGTTTGTGGGGTGTGTAAGTGGAAAAATATAACTACAATAACCTGAGTCAAATTTTAGGTGAAAAAGTATGCTTAAAAGATGGGCAGGAAAATAAAGTTGAGCTTACTATTACAGAAGTTAATAAGGGGCAGCTAGATGGGGATGACTGGGAAGCGTTTTCTGTGATTTTTCGAGGTGAAAAAAACATCCCCATTCCCCAGGGGACCTATGTTTTTTTCAATGAAAAATTTGGTGAAAAAAGTCTGTTTATATCACCTAAATCGGAAACTGAGTACGAAACAGTGGTGACGCGTAAGCGGGTGTGATTTTCATAAATCTGTAATGTTTAATCTTAGATAAATCTGGGTGAATTAGTCTCAATATAAATTGATAAAACGCTTCTGATATCATAAAAATAATTAAGAATAGCTGGGAGAGAAAATTTTGTTTGAAGTTGCATCAGGGTCGCCATTCCATCAACAGATAAATTTCATTTGTCTGTGTTTTAAGTGTAAAACCCAAACGCTCATAAAGTCGTCTGGCGGGGTTGTTATGCTCTACATGAATGGTTACTGGTTTTCCGCTGCTTTCGGCCTGGGCAAATAATTGTTGAAAAAAATAAGTCCCCAGGCCGGCGTTGCGATTTTCAGGCATCAGGGCGATGTCCACAATACGAATTTCATTGTCCCAGTAATCAACAAAAAGCCGTCCAATGGGTTTATTATCAAGCTCAATGATATTAAAAGCATCGGTGCAATAGTGCTGGGTGTAATGCTGGTATTGAGCGTTAAATTGCTGGCTTATAAAATCCCGTTTTTCCTGTGGAGAAAACTGGGTCATTGAGAGTTCGCTCTCTCGTGTAGAGGCATAAAGCGATTCCATAAAAGGAATATCTTTGTGGGTATATTTTCTAAGTGAAGTATTGTTGGCCCGGTTAATTGATTGCATGAAAGTCTGTAGCTCATTTATATCTAATTAAGGGGCAAATTGTGGGGAGACTCACGCTAAATGTAAAGAGGAGAATGTTATGGCAGAACCTTTTATAAGTGAAATGCGAATGTTTGGCTTTGGCTGGGCACCGCGAGGTTGGGCTAGCTGTGATGGGCAGAGCTTGCCGATTAGTCAGAATCAAAGTCTGTATGCCTTAATAGGCACCCACTTTGGTGGTGATGGACGCGTTAGTTTTAATTTGCCCGATATGCGCAGTCGTGTTCCGGTGCATAATCAAAATCCAGGTGCCAGGGGCGGTGTTGAGTCTGTAAGCCTTTCGGCAGATGAAATGGCGGGACATACCCATACTATGTATGCGACCACGAGTAATGGCAATGATAAAGCCTTTGCAGGAAACATCGCAGCAGCAGGCTTCGATACCCGTGAGACTAAACAGCAACCCGTTAATATGTATGGCCCAGCAAGCAACCTGGTTGGTTTAAACGCTGAAAGTGTAACGATTAATGGCTCTGGTTTGTTCCATGACAATATGCAGCCATCTACAGTGGTTAATTTTTGCATCGCCCTCAGCGGCCTGTTTCCGTCAAGAAGTTAATTAAGGAGAACGAATATGAGTGAACCTTATGTTGGTGAAATACGCATGTTTGCGGGTAATTTTGCGCCGCGCCAGTGGGCATTTTGCAATGGTCAACTTTTATCTATATCACAAAATAATGCCCTGTTTTCTTTATTGGGTACAACCTATGGTGGAGATGGCAGGGTTTCATTTGGCTTACCCGAAATGCGCGGCCGATTACCGGTGCATCAAGGCCAGGGGCCAGGTTTATCACCCCGCCCCCTGGGAATGAGACTGGGCTTAGAAGGGATTGCCTTGAACTCTAACCAGATGCCGAGTCATCGTCACACCTTAAACGCGAGTAGTGATATTGCTAATTCAGCGAACCCTGGCAGCGATGTGCTGGCTTCACAGGATGATGGTGATACGCCGTACGCGGCACAACCCGAAGAACCGACTAAGCTTGAAAACATGAATAGTCAAACCCTGTCGATGGCAGGCAACAGTCAGGCCCATAACAACATGATGCCCTATCTTTCCATTAGCTTCATTATCTGCCTTTTTGGCATTTACCCATCCAGGTCTTAAGGAGAGTTATTATGTCAGAACCTTTTATTGCAGAAGTAAGAATGTGGGGTTGTAATTTTGCGCCTCGTAGCTGGGCGTTTTGTGATGGCCAATTATTACCCATCGCAAACAATACGGCTTTATTTTCCCTGATCGGCACAATTTACGGTGGTGATGGTCGCACAACAATGGCCTTGCCTAATTTGACTAATCGAGCCCCAATGCAACAAGGCCGTGGGCCTGGATTATCCAACAGACCTATTGGTCAGTTTGGGGGGGCAGAGCAAGTGGCCTTAACGGAAGCCGAAATGCCAACCCATGATCATATTGTCAGGGGTGTTGCTGAAGGTGGCAGTTCTGCCACGCCAACTAGTGAGCTGTATATGGGACAGGATCAATCATCACGTAGTGAAAGTATTTCTTATCTTTCTACGGAGACAACCATGAATACGACCCTCGCGGCTGAGGCGATAGGAAGCACGGGTGCAGGCCAGGCACATGAAAATCAGCAACCTTTTCTGGGGGTTAATTTTTGTATCGCTTTGCAGGGAATTTTTCCTTCAAGAAGTTAATGTTCTTAAGTGCCGGCCATAGGCTGGCACTTGAGCCTGGGTGATTCAGGCCATTTCACATAACAGATTTTCTGTATGTGAACATTATCACTCGTTTGCGGTATAGCTTTGATTTTGTGTTTGGCCGCATAATGATCTACCTTTAATAAGACATAAGTTCTAAGTACAAAAAGAAATAGATGCAACAACAAATACATTTTATATCAGTCCTT
>Ga0316207_10005475_pt1 | contig 10508 bp, 7 predicted proteins | sample 6weekpyrite_MG_FD_204943 | JGI IMG/M metagenome (GOLD analysis project Ga0316207, IMG submission 204943) | Microbial mat bacterial communities from mineral coupon in-situ incubated in ocean water Damariscotta River, Maine, United States -... | ecosystem: Environmental > Aquatic > Marine >...
AGGGCAAGCTGTACCCTGTCCTTACAGCCTGTTTTCTGAAAAACACTGCTCAAATGCGCTTTTACTGTGCGTTCAGAAACGCCCAGCTCATTTGCTATCGCTTTGTTGCTGTTTCCTTCGCCAACCAGCCCTGCGACCTCACGTTCTCGCTCAGTCAGACCAAAACCAGCCAGGTTGTCATGATTGGAGTGTTCTATTTTCGCGCTTTCTGGCGGTAAATCGCGTATAAGCCGTAAAATAAGACTTTGGCCAACCCAAACCTGGCCTGAAGCAACTTGCTCGACAACCCGCTGAAGTTGGTGAGCCGATATCCAGGTGTTGCAGTAACCGAGTACACCTGCCTTCAGCAATACCAGCCCCTGATCATCGTTTGGCACATCCGCACAGGCGATTAGGCGTGTAGCGATATGTGAATGCGTAAATTCGGAAATACCAGGTGTATCTAAGCCGGGGAAAGTCATATGAATCAATACAATAGCGTCAGGATGCTGCGATACCTCAGCAACAAGTGAGGAGTAGTCTGAACATGTCGCCAGCGAGTGCAACCCACCCAGGCTATCCTGCCAGCGACGAACAACCTTGTTGTCAGTACTGCATAAGATGATCATGTATGATCGCTGCTCCTAGCGTTCCCGCATCGCACGCTCTCTGGCGCGTAAGATTGGCTTAAGTAAGTACTCCAAAACAGTCTTTTTCCCTGTTAAAACATCTACTTCCGTCAGCATGCCGGGAATAATAGGAAGTGGTCCTTTTGGCGTTTCGAGGTGGCTCTTGTCAGTTCTGACGCGCACCATGTAATAACTGTCCCCTTCCTCATCTGTAATTGTATCGGCGCTGATTTGTTCTACTTTAGCATCCAAACCACCATAGATAGAGAAATCATAAGCCGTAATCTTGACGATTGTATGTAAGCCTGGGCGTAAAAAAGCAATATCCGAGGGCCTGACCTTGGCTTCCACAAGCAGGTTGTCCTCGAGTGGAACAATTTCTACCAGGTCCATGCCTGGCTGAACAACCCCGCCAATGGTATTTACCAGTAATTGTTTAATTGTGCCACGTACTGGCGCGGTCACGGCGGTACGTTTAACCCTGTCCTCGAGGGCCCGGCTTGTCTCAGAAAGCCGGCGCAACTCGGTATCGACTTCATTCAGCTCAACACGGGCCAGGTTTTTAAAATTAATCTCTGCTTCTTCAAGTTTTTGTACGGCTTCTTCAAGCTTGGACTGTTCTCGTAATATTGATGTTTTGGTCGACGTGATCTGTGTCTGTAATTCGCTGGCCTGTCGTTGCAGGCGCAACAACTCAACTTCAGATACGGCGCCCTGTGAAACAAGTGGTCGAGTCATTGACAGCTCTTTATCAAGCAGTCCAAAACCGCGATTATTTTGCACTAATTGCGCATCGAGCCCGGTAATATCCTGGCGGCGCTGAGTAATCTGTTGTGTCAGGATAGCACGTGTTGCCTCAAGCTCTTTTTGACGTGATTCATACAATTCGCGCTCTTGCTTAACGAGGTTTGGCTGCTGCCTCACCACGTCAGCCGGTGGTTCAAACAATGCCCCTTCGGCTTCAGCTTTAAGTCTTGATTTTTTTGCCTTCAGTGACAGGTAATGCTGGGTGTTCTCACGCAGTGAGGATAAAAACCGCGTATCATCAATTCTGAGCAATACGTCATTCTTGTTAACGACCTGGCCTTCCCGGACCATTAACTCTGAAACGATGCCACCTTCAAGGTTCTGTATGACCTGCACCTGGCTGGATGGGATGACCTTGCCAATTCCGCGCGTGACTTCATCCAGGGTCGCAAAGTGTGCCCAGGCAATCGCAATAATCAGGAACAAAAGAAATACCCATACAATGGCACGGGCACCTTTGGGGCTGGTATGGATCATCACAGCATGCGTCGATGACATGTAATTTGCATCGTCTGCATTAAACCCACTGTCTGCACCATTGCCTAGTCGCATATTATTTTTAACCCAGAAACTTTCATATAAATAGGCTACCTATATTCCGGCTAATTCTGCGCTGAACGCAACCGACCTGTACGCAGTGCCTCAAGCACGTCAGCTTTAGGACCATCTGCGATTAATTTACCGTTATCGAGCACAATGAGACGGTTAACAAAATCAAGTAACGACGCTCTGTGTGTAACGAGGATAAGCGTCTTATCCTTGATGACGGATGCCAAACGCTGCTTTAACTGTTCTTCTGTACTGTTATCCATGGAATTACTTGGTTCATCCATAAGAAGGATCGGTGGGTCCAGTAACAAGGCACGCGCAATCGCAATCGCCTGGCGTTGCCCACCCGAAAGGGCTTCGCCGCGTTCACCTACCGGCATATCAAACCCCATAGGATGTCGATCAACAAAATCCGTCACACCTGCAATACGTGCCGCGCGAAGGACTGCGGCATCATCAGCATTGGGCATGCCGTATACGATATTGTCCCTGACGCTGCCATAGAACAGGGTAATATCCTGCGGGATATAACCAATATTACGGCGCAAATCGATGGGATCGATCTGCCTGATATCGATACCGTCGATGCGTATCGCCCCTTCCTGGGCCTCATACAAACCCATAATGAGTTTTTCAATCGTGGTTTTGCCTGAACCGATACGTCCTATCAGTGCAACATGGTCTCCCTTGCCAAGGTTAAATGACACATTGCCGAGGGATTTATCTTCACTACCTGGGTATGCAAAACTGACATCATGAAAGGCTATTGCGCCTTCAACGGCTTCACGGTGTACAAAGGCCTTGCCTTCGGGGCGTTCAACGGGAAGTTCCATGACTGAATCCAACGAACTTAACCCGGCCTTGGATTGATGATACTGGGTAGAAAGGTTGGCCAGCTGAGCGGTTGGCGCTAATGCCCGTCCAGTGAGAATCACGCAGGCTATCAGGGCACCAATACTCAATTCACCGTCTGCAATGAGGTAAACACCATAGACAACGACCCCGATCATCGATAACTGTTGAACCAACATCGCAAGGTTAACCGTTGAAGAGGACAAGAGTCGGGCTCGCAGTGACCAGGTCGATATATACCCAACCGCACTTTCCCATTTGCGCTGCATAACGCCTTCAGCGCCAAGTGACTTGATGGTTTCAGTTGCAGCCAGGCTTTCAATCAGCATGGCATTTTTTTGTGCACCACCTCTGAAGGTATGGTCAACGGCCTCTTGCAGAGAATTCTGGATAAAATAAGAATAGATGAAAATGATTGGAATCGCCGCGATCGGGACATAAACAACCGGGCCACCAATCCATGCGATGACACCAAGAAATAAAAGAATAAACGGTAAATCAACAAGTGTTGATACTGTTGCCGAGGTAATAAAATCGCGGACGCCCTCAAATGCCCGCAAATTATTTGCGAAGGCACCCACCGATACAGGCCGGGCGAGCATTTTTAATCCCATGACTTTTTCAAAGATCTGGGCCGACAGGGTTACGTCGACCCGTTTACCCGCTACATCAATAAAATACCCACGCAGAGATTTAATAACAAAATCAAATACCAGAACAATCGCTACACCTATCGCCAGTACCCATAATGTTTCCGTCGCATTATTCGGCACAACCCGGTCATAGACATTCATAATGAATAATGGCGTAACCAGTGCAAACAGATTGATCAGGAACGAGGCAAGCAAGACATCACGATAAATCGGCCATGCATCCTTCATGGCCCCCCAAAACCAGTGGCGCGAGCGAACATTGACAACCTCGGGTGTACGTTCATCAAATCTGTGTTCGCGCTGAACAAAAATCGCGTAACCCGTATACATCGCCTCTAACTCATCGATCAAGATAAGCTGCTGTGTCTCATCGCCGTGCATATACACCATTGCCTTGCCGGCAGACTTATCAAAGTGTGCCAATACACAGGCCGAATCATCCTTTAGCAAAAGTACGGTTGGCAAAACCTGGGAAGGTATATCACCGAGTTTCCGTTCAACAACCCGCGAAAGAAAACCTGCACGTTTGGCCGCACGAACAAACAGTTCAGGTGTCAGACGGTTATCAACCAACGGGAGCCCTGCAGACAGTGCGTCAGCCGAAAATGGGCGGTGCTCAATACGCGTAAGCAAGACGAGACAGCTTAATAACGCATCTATCGTCACAGGTGATTCAACGGGTTTTTTTGCTGTATTATCCATTCGCCTTAATGTGCCGGTTATCCCCCCGCACCGAGTGTTTTTCGGTATACAACCAGAGACTGTTTAGTAAAAACAGGATATGATTCTTGTTGTTCGGGCTTTTTCTCAAGTTTGTCTCGTATATTGCTGACCATCATAGCAAATAGTAGTTGAACTTGATATTTTCGGCCACTCGTCGATAGTCTGTAGGGTAATTAATGAAAAAAATAACTGCGGGGTCATTTCCATGCCATACATTAAGCGGGATCAGGACAATCAAATTGCAGCACTTTATGCAGAAGCCCCCTTTGCTGGCGCGGAAAGCCTACCCGTCAGCCACTCCGAGGTTATCGACTTCCTGAATAAAAATGCATCTGAATCAGACTCACTACAACTCCTCAACAGTTCAGATTATGAACTCGCTCGCGTGCTTGAGGATTTGGTCGAACTGCTCGTTGATAAAAATCTGATCCTGTTTACAGAATTGCCCCCTGCTGCCCAGCGCAAACTGACTCAGCGACGCCGGGCACGCCATATCCTCCACGAGACTGATAACCTGATGGTCGATGAAGACGGCATTATCTAACACCCCCCTTACAACGGTGCGGGCCGCCCAATCCCGTAACCCTGTACACCATCAACGCCCAGCGCCTTGAGCGCTTCAACCTGTGCATCATTTTCCACTAACTCGGCAATGACTGTTATATCAAGGCTATGGGCAACCTTGCACAAGGAACTGACGAAGAATTGATCATCCTGGCTATTTGCCACATCAGCCATATATAAACCATCAATTTTGACGTAATCCGGTCGCAGTGATTGCAGGTAGCCAAATGCACTCATGCCACGCCCAAAGTGATCCACAGCAAATCCAAACCCGCGTTGACGGACAACCTCAGCGAGCGTATGCACTCTGTCCAATTCTCGGACAACCGTCGTCTCGGAAAGCTCAAATACGATAGATTGTTTAGATTTATCCGCCTCAGCCAGCACTGAATCCAGCCACTCAGTAAAATCAGGTTGGTGCAAGGATGCTGCTGATATGTTGATCGCAAGGTGCGAAACAGTGCTAGCCTGCCCAAGCTCAGCAAGCACTTTTTTAATCACAATTTGATCCAGGTCCCTTGCCTGGCCAATCTGTTCAGCAATGGGCAGGAACATCCCCGCCGTCCATAGCACATCATCCGGCCCTGGCAGGCGCAGCAAGATTTCCCTGTGCATGAGTACATTCCTGTCACCAATTTCAACGACTGGCTGTGCATGCAATACCACATTCTCTGATGCAACAGCCTCACGGACGATCGTTTGCCATGCCTGACGCCCGGGTATCGAAATATCTTCCTCCGCCGGTGTGACGTAGGCCGCCCAGTTATTTACCCCCTGAGCACGTGCAGTTTGCAGGGCGCTATCAGCTCTTGACAGAACATCTCCGTATTTCATACCTGTTGCAAACGTCGTGATACCCAGGTTGCACACCTGGTCGCTATCAAGCAGACCTTCTGTCGATAAGCGCATAAGCTGTTGACAAATATCTTCTGCATACTCGCCCGCCTGCTCTTCGCTAGCGTTTTCGATCATCGCTGCAAAATCCCCTCCTGACATACGTGCAGTCACATTATCCAGTGCTTCTCCTATACAGTTCTGGATGATTTCACCCGCCATCTTGATGATGGCATCACCTTTTTCAAACCCTAGTCTTTGGTTAGCCCCATGGAGATCAAGAATTTGAATTAATATCAGCGCACCGTCATGCTGTTCTGTAGACTCATTCAAATTGCTATTTAGCGCTGCATCAAAATAACGTCGGTTATGCAACCCGGTTAAAGAATCAATAAACGAAAGGCTTCGCAGTCGTTCTGTCGACTCGGATTGCTCTTCGAACATTTGTTTAACCTTACCCGTCATGTAATTCATCGCTTTAATTACATTCCGCAGCTCGCGCGTTCTAGGCACTTCGCTAATCTCATCAAAAATTCGATTACTTACTGCAACCGTTTGCGCTTCAAGTCGCTCAAGTGGGCGTAACAGCATTCTCACTGCAATTCCTGCGAGGAACAGAAGAACAACGGTCAGACCGGTAAACCACCAGAGCATATTTTGAATCGTTTGCCACAGGGTTTGATAAGCGAAACCAGGATGACTCTTGACATAGACTTCACCGGCCTGGTTCCAACCAGACATAATAATTGCATTCGCTTCGGGTGCATTCAGTTCAACCCAGTCAAATAACCATTGCGGTACGCCTTCAATTGTCACCTTGATATTTCGTGTTGAAATTTCTTCACCATCGATACGCCGCAAGGTGATATTTTCGTAATCGCCTCTGTCAAAAATGGCATCCACCATCGAAATCATTGTTGCAATATCATTATTTGCCATCTGGGGGGATAACGACAAACCCAGCGAAGTGGCTGTATCTTGCGCGTGTGATTCAAGTTGCGTCTGCAGGTAGTCGCGGGTGTTATGCACATTAATCACTATCGTCCCGGCCAATATAAGGACGCTCAGTAGCACAATCACGAATACTATTTGTTTATATAGCGTCATAGTTCTGATTCCCTGTTTGCTGCAATACGCAGGTGTTTATTTGCGCGCATTTTTATTACTCTTCTGCATTCGTTGAATCACATCGGACCAACGACTGACTCTTGATGATTTGCCAACCAACTTGCCTTGCTCCCTTTCCTTCGCCAGCCAGAGGCCATTACCATTAAAACTGTATACTGGCACAAGATCGCGACGCAGTGATGCCCGCTTTATGTCTTTGACAAGGTTATCCAGAATAAGTGGTTCAGAAGCTGGCGTTTCAAAATAACTAAGTATCATATGCGCCTGGTTGAGCTTGATTGCTTTGACATAGGTCAAGCGCAATTTCTTGTCAGGCACCCCAAGCTCACGCAAGGTGAAGTATTTTGCCAGGGTAAAATCCTCACAATCACCACCGTTGGTGGAAAGGAACTCAACGGGTGTCGCCCAGTAATCCTTTTGCTTCCAGTGGAGTTCATCAGAAACAAACCTGACGTTATTAAAAAAATCGTTCACTTCCTTAAGTTTTTCAGGCTCTGATTTGTTTTTATTCAGTTTCAGCAGGTCCTCCCATGACACCAGGCGCTCACGAGCAACAGGGCCATAGGCCTTTTCAACATAGCTGAGGATTTTTTCGTCAACAAGACTGCTGCTAGCGATAACAAGTGTTACCAACAGACAATACTGCAGCAGTATCAACATCGGTGATACACGCTTCTTAACGATATTTGTTATGACCAAATTCGTAGTGCTCGCATCTGATACGGGCATCTCTGCCCTGCTGTTATTTTTTGACTCGATCGCAATTGTAACATCGACGAAAAAATGGTTTTTCAGATTAATTTAGAAAAACATCACCTGTTCAGTTTTCAACCAAAATTTTACAAATTAAAGAATATCAATATATACTCTATATACTATTAGCACACTGGAAAATACAAATGCCTAAAAAATCCAAAAAAGTTGTAAAAAGCGCCGCTCTTGAAAAATCAATTGATTCAGCGATGGCAACATTAACTGCAGCCAATGACAATGGCGCCGCTGCGGTCTCTGAACTATCAAAAACGGCAAAAAAATTGACGGCTGAGAGCAAGCGTTTAAGTAAGAAGCGTGCCACATTGTCAAAGCGTAAAAAGGCCGCTACTGCAAAATTGAAGAAAACCGGTGATGCAGACGTTAAGAAACTTCTTAAAGCGACTGAAAAAGAACTTAATGCTGTTAAGAAAATGGCTGCCAAGTCATCTGCTGAAAAATCAGCCAACGCTGATGAACTCAAGGGTCTTAAGGCTCAAGCAAAACGTACAAAAGCCTACATGACAGTACTTGCCAAGGCCGACAAGGTTCTCAACAAACCTAAGAAAAAGCGTCGTAAAAAGCGCGCCAAGAAAGCAGCTTCCTGATTCAACGCGGTATATTACTTAAAAAACGCCCCTTAATCGGGGCGTTTTTTCGTTTCAGCAGGGGTTATTCTGGTATGATGCCTTCGCACCTCACTTAGCTGATATAGACCATTCCACATGCCAACAACAGATTTCTCATCACTCCCTATTTCACCTGAATTCGTGAATAATATCGAGTCACTCGGCTACACGTCGATGACACCGATCCAGGCACAAAGCCTTCCTGATATTCTCAAGGGTAGAGATCTGTTAGCCCAGGCAAAAACAGGCAGCGGTAAAACGGCTGCATTTGCCATTGGCCTGTTAAACAAACTGGAATCACGCACGTACAGAACACAGGCATTGGTGCTTTGTCCGACCCGCGAACTGGCTGATCAGGTCAGTAAAGAAATTCGCCGGCTTGCCCGCGCGATTCCAAATACGAAAATCCTTACCTTATGTGGTGGCACCCCATTTGGTCCACAACTGGCGTCACTCGAGCATGCACCTCATGTGGTCGTGGGAACCCCCGGGCGGATATTGAAACACTTACAAAAAGGCTCTTTGGACATCTCGACAATACAAACGCTTGTTCTGGATGAAGCCGATCGCATGCTCGATATGGGCTTTTACGATGATATTATGCGCATTATTGCCATGACACCACGTCAACGACAAACCCTGCTATTTTCGGCAACCTACCCTGAAGAAGTTATTGATATACGCGATGCAATCCAGAATGATCCTGTTGATGTACATATTGAAACTCAGCATGACGGCAATATGATCAAACAAGTCTTTTATGAAATACAAAAAGGTGGGCGAACCAAAGCCCTGACTGCCTTGTTACACCACTACCGACCTGAGTCTAGCGTAGTGTTCTGTAACCGAAAATACCAATGCCAGGAACTTGCCGAAGAACTTTGGCAACAGGGCTTCCATGCCCTGGCTCTACATGGCGACCTGGATCAGAAAGAGCGTGACCAGGTACTTGTTCAGTTTGCCAATAAAAGCAGTTCGATACTGATTGCAACGGATGTTGCCGCCCGCGGGATAGATATAAGCGACCTGGAGGCTGTCATCAACTTTGAGTTATCACCCGATCCCGAAGTCCATATTCACCGAATTGGTCGTACCGGTCGCGCGGGTAGCAAAGGGCTGGCTCTCAGCCTGTTTATGGCTTCTGAAGCACCCAAAGTTAATGCCATTGAAGAATATCAGGGCAGCCCAATCAAAACTGAAAAGCTTTCCTCACTGAAGACGCGTGAAAATTTCAGGCTCAGCCCAGCAATGGTCACATTATGTATAAATGGCGGCCGTAAAGATAAAGTCAGACCGGGCGATATACTTGGTGCCTTGACTGCAAGTCCCGTTATCACCGGTAAACAAATTGGCAAAATTGATGTCGCAGACAACCGTGCATTCGTTGCGGTTGAACGTCCTATTGCAAAGCAGGCACTAAAGGTTCTATCCGAAGGAAAAATTAAAGGTCGCCGGTTCAAAATAAGGAAATTACGCTAACTCAGCGCGTCACATGTAATAAGTCTAATACTTTCAGCGAAAAGCCATAAATGCTCATTTTTTACTCACAGATGTCCTTCCAGAGCGCTATAACATCACAATATTTAAGGTAAAGAGCATTATTAAGCCTAGTACAATAAAATCAGCTTTTATAACTGGTACTATGATGAACAAATTGGTTAGTCATCAAACCTCTGTTCATAAACTGATGTTGAATAGAGATGAAAGTACCGGCAACCATATATTTATACCGTAGCAGGAACGTTACATGAAGAGTTGGTCTCAGAGAACTCCCCCTAGAAAGCATTTAACCAAACTGAAAGAAGCCTTCTCCCCTATCAAGATACACTGTTGTAACCTGTTAAAGAGATATTTCGCCCCAGCCTCTTCTTTGCAACCGAAGTTTTATAAAATGACATGCTTAACAGGTAATCTAATATCTGCCGGCACCAGGCCATTTCACATATCCCTGGCTGCCTCCCTGCTCTGTTATTCACCAATATCCTCGGCTAAAAGCCTGACCCAGTTCTCGCTGGAAGAGCTAATGTCGATAGAAATCACATCTGTTGCAAAAAAGAGTCAGCCACTTTCTGAGGCCGCATCTGCAATCACAGTCATTACGCATGAGGATATTCGGCGCTCCGGGATGAACAGTATCCCTGAACTGTTACGTCTGGTTCCTGGACTTCATGTTGCACAGATTGATGCAAACAACTGGGCTGTTTCATCACGTGGTTTTAACGGGCGCTTCACCAATAAACTTCTAGTGCTTATGGATGGCCGAAGCCTTTATACACCGTTATTTTCGGGTGTCTACTGGAATGTTCAGGACACACCGCTCGACGATATTGAACGAATTGAAGTCATACGTGGGCCGGGCGGGACAGTATGGGGAGCCAATGCTGTAAACGGGGTTATCAATATAATAACCC
>Ga0316207_10005476_pt1 | contig 10507 bp, 10 predicted proteins | sample 6weekpyrite_MG_FD_204943 | JGI IMG/M metagenome (GOLD analysis project Ga0316207, IMG submission 204943) | Microbial mat bacterial communities from mineral coupon in-situ incubated in ocean water Damariscotta River, Maine, United States -... | ecosystem: Environmental > Aquatic > Marine >...
ACTGGGGCACAACACCTGCAGCCATCGATAATTGTTTAAGTGTTGCTGAAAAAGAAGATATACAGGTTGCCATACACACGGACACATTAAATGAGTCAGGATTTGTTGAAGACACATTAGCCGCGTTTAAAGGCCGCGCCATTCATACTTATCATACTGAGGGTGCGGGTGGTGGCCATGCGCCAGATATTATCAAGGCCTGTGGTGAAGATTATGTTTTGCCATCAAGTACTAATCCAACACGGCCATATACGGTTAATACGATTGATGAACATCTGGATATGTTAATGGTTTGCCATCATCTTGATCCAAATATTCCTGAAGATGTTGCATTTGCCGAATCACGCATTCGTAAGGAAACCATTGCCGCCGAAGATATTTTGCATGACCTGGGTGCGTTTTCGATGATCGCATCAGACTCGCAAGCAATGGGGCGCGTGGGTGAAGTAATTATTCGTACCTGGCAAACAGCACATAAAATGAAAGTACAACGTGGCGCATTAGATTCCGATAATGATCGAAATGATAATAATCGTGTTAAGCGTTATATTGCAAAGTACACAATTAACCCGGCGATCACGCATGGCATCGCGCACGAAGTCGGTTCAATTGAAGTCGGTAAGTTAGCAGATCTCGTGTTATGGAAACCAGCGTTCTTTGGTGCAAAGCCGTCATTAATTATAAAAGGCGGGATGATTGCAGCTGCGCCAATGGGTGACCCCAATGCCTCAATTCCAACACCGCAACCAGTGCACTACCGAATGATGTTTGGTGCGATGGGTGGCGCGGTTTCACAAAGCTGTCTAACTTTTGTTTCACAAACAGCACTAGATGCCGGGATAAAAGAAAAGCTTGGACTAAAAAAACAAGTTGTTGCTGTAAAAAATACGCGCAGTATTCGTAAGAAAGATATGATTTTAAATTTTTATCAGCCAACAATAGAAGTAGATTCACAAACCTATGAAGTGCATGCTGATGGCATGTTACTCAGCTGCGAGCCGGTTGATTTGTTACCCTTAGCGCAGCGCTATTTTTTATTTTAAAAATTTTGAGTATAAATATGGTTCTAAAAATATATGAACATTATGAAGGTCAGCTTGAAGAAGAGAGCGGTTCAGAAAATCAGGCAACATTAACCTTACCTTTTGAGTTAAGACAAAAGAGCCGCTTAAAAGCGACACTGGATAATGGAATGGAAGTTGGATTAATGTTACCACGGGGTGGTTTGTTACGCGGTGGTGACGTCTTGCGTGCAGAAGATGGAACGCTGATTAAAATTGTAGCTGCAGCTGAAACGGTAAGTAAAGTTACTCATGAAGATCCATTAATGCGTGCACGCGCTAGTTATCATTTAGGAAACCGGCACGTGCCTTTGCAAATCACGCAAAATTATTTGTGTTATACCCACGATCATGTGCTTGATGAAATGGTTATTGGGTTAGGGTTGAACGTTGAGTGTGTCATGGCGCCTTTTGAACCTGAGGCTGGTGCCTACGGTGGTGGTCATAAACATAGTCATGATGATGATCATGAACATCAGCATAGTCATTAAATAGAATTATGTTATCTGAATCGCGCTTACGTTTAATGCAATTGATTAGCCCAACTTTACCGATTGGGAGTTTTGCTTATTCTCAGGGATTGGAATATGCCGTGGATGCTGGCTGGGTAAATAACGAAGAACAAACCAGACAATGGATTAGGGGACAAATTAAAAACACCTTATCTTCGCTCGATATTCCTGTTATGCAACGTATTTATTATGCGTGGCAATCAAACGATTATGAAACGGTTATTTACTGGAACAAGTGGTTGCTGGCAGCGCGTGAAGCAAAGGAGTTGCATGATGAGGATATGCAGCTAGGAAAAGCATTGCTACGTTTGCTTAAAGGACTAAACATTAACTTCCCAATTACAGATGATGTTGAATGGAGCTATGTTGCTATTTTTTCATACTTGTCTGTGCAATGGAATATTCCTTTTGTTGAAGCAGCAAATGGATTCCTTTGGGCATGGAGTGAAAATCAAGTAGCAGCAGCCATCAAAGTTGTTCCGTTAGGTCAAACTGCAGGTCAGAGTATTTTATCGGAAGTGCTCAAGGATATTCCTGATGCAGTAGAACAATCTTTAGCGTGTGATGATGATGAGATTGGTATGCTTGCGCCGGGTGTTGCCATTGCAAGCGCACTACATGAAACACAGTATTCACGATTATTTAGATCATAAAGAGGTTATGAAATGAGCGACAGCCAGGTATTACGAGTTGGAATTGGTGGTCCGGTTGGATCAGGTAAAACGGCATTGGTAGAAGCATTGTGTCAAAATATGCGTGATGATTATAACCTTGCTGTTGTAACCAATGATATTTATACCAAAGAAGATGCCCAGTTTCTTACACGCAGTGGTGCCTTAACGGAAGACCGTATTGTTGGTGTTGAAACGGGTGGTTGTCCTCATACCGCTATTCGTGAAGATGCATCAATGAATTTAAGTGCGGTTGAAGGTTTGCAAAATAAGCTACCAGGTTTACAGCTGGTCTTTGTCGAGAGCGGTGGTGATAATTTAAGTGCGACATTTAGCCCTGAATTATCTGATATAACGATTTATGTTATTGATGTTTCAGCAGGGGATAAAATTCCACGTAAAGGTGGGCCGGGTATTACAAAATCAGATTTATTGGTGATTAATAAAATTGATTTGGCGCCGTATGTTGGGGCTTCGCTTGAGGTTATGGAAAGAGACTCATTAAAAATGCGTGGCGACAGACCATTTATTTTTAGCAACCTTAAGAAAGGTGATGGTCTTGAAGAAATAAAGGCATTCATTGAAACAGAAGGCATGCTGAATAAAGCTCATTAAGCAGAATATCAGTCATACATTATCCTACCCATTTAACCATCACAATTTTGTAATAAAGCGCACATTCATTGTGCGCTTGGGTTTTATTTGCGCACCACAATAGCGCACAAATTTTGTATAGTTTTACTTAAACCTCCATAACTTACTGATATTTAAGTATAAAATTAGTTGGCACGTGACTTGCTCTCTAGTAATTAAGCGCCAGTTAAGCCAGTCATCTGATGGTCTTGGTGGCTGGTAAATAATGAATACGATTCAAATTAATAATGTTTTGGGAGATAAAACAAATGAGCTTAAAAAATAAATTTCAACTTTCTTCAATCGCTCTTGCATCTGCAATGGCTATGGGCGCGATGACTGTACCTACAATGGCTTCAGCAGAAGTAGGGTATAACGCTGCTGTTTCTTCTATGTACTTATGGCGTGGTCAAGATGTAAGTAATGGTGCTGCTATTTCTGGTGGTGCTGACTATTCACATGATTCAGGCATCTACGCAGGTGCATGGGCTTCAAGCGGTGTAAGTGGCGGAACTATTACTGCTGACTCAGGTAATGGCAATGGTTATGAATTAGATTTATATGTTGGCTACGCAGGTGAAGTTGCTGGCGTTGGTTATGACATCAGCTACTGGGATATCGATTACCCTCAGACTTCTAAAGAGTCAGGTAACGAGGGCTCTTTAGGTCTTTCATATGCAGGTTTCTCAGCAAGCTACACTTATAATACTGATAGTGCTTCAGATTATACCTACACTACCGTGGGCTATAGCTATGACAAGTTCGGCATCACATACGGTATGTCTGACGACGGTGCATCTGATTATTCACATGTTGATTTAAGTTATGCTGCAACTGATGCATTAAGCTTCACATTAAGTAAATTATCGGATGATGGTGCTGGTAAACCAGAAGAAATGCTAGTTGCTGTTTCTTACTCTTTGCCAATCGGTAAATGATTTAGATAGTTAAACGTAATTAAAGCCGATATAAATTTTATATTTATGTCGGCTTTTTTTATAAATTAATAGTTCGTAAAAGAATAAAGAGGGAGTTGTAATGAAAAAAATGAGCTTCAGTATTAACAAAGCAAAAGTATTACTTTCGGCTGCATTAATTACGATGTCGATTCAGGTTGCACAAGCAGCTGATACAATTAAAGTTGGTGTTTTACATTCATTATCAGGCACTATGGCTATCAGTGAAACGACACTAAAAGACACCGTGTTAATGATGATTGAAGAACAAAATAAAAAAGGTGGCTTATTAGGTAAAAAATTAGAAGCGGTAGTGGTTGATCCTGCCTCTAACTGGCCGCTTTTTGCAGAAAAAACTCGTGAGCTAATTTCTCAAAAAGATGTTGATGTTATATTTGGTTGCTGGACATCTGTATCACGAAAGTCAGTATTACCTGTAATTGAAGAGTTAAATGGTTTGTTGTTTTACCCGGTACAGTATGAAGGTGAAGAATCATCTAAAAATGTTTTCTACACAGGTGCTGCGCCAAATCAACAAGCGATTCCTGCAGTAGATTATTTAATGAATGAAGTAGGCGTTAAACGATGGGTATTAGCGGGCACAGATTATGTTTATCCACGTACTACGAACAAAATCTTAGAAGCGTATCTAAAAGCAAAAGGCGTAAAATCAAAAGATATTATGATTAACTACACTCCTTTTGGTCACTCAGACTGGCAAAGTATCGTATCTAAAGTGAAAAAATTTGGTTCAGCTGGCAAGAAGACAGCGGTTGTATCAACAATTAATGGTGATGCGAACGTACCTTTCTATAAAGAGTTAGGTAATCAAGGTATTTCTGCTGAAGATATTCCAGTAGTTGCTTTCTCTGTTGGTGAAGAAGAGCTCTCAGGTATCGACACTAAACCATTAGTGGGTCATTTAGCAGCATGGAATTACTTTATGTCTGCCGATGCTACTGAAAACGACAAATTTATTAAATCTTGGCAGAAGTTCATTAAAGATAAAAAGCGTGTAACTAACGATCCTATGGAAGCAACTGTAATAGGTTTTAATATGTGGGCTAAAGCTGTCACTAAGGCAAAATCGACTGATACGAATAAAGTTGAAAAAGCGATGATAGGTATTACTGTGCCAAATATGACAGGCGGCATGGCGAAAATGTTACCTAATCACCACTTGACTAAACCTGTACTTATTGGTGAAATTCAAGAAGATGGTCAGTTTGAAACAGTATGGCAAACAGATGGTACTGTTCCAGGTGATGCATGGTCAGATTTTTTACCAGGTAGTAAAGATGTGGTTTCTGATTGGGTTGATCTCAAATGCGGAAATTACAATAAGAAAACAAAAAAATGTTCAGGACAAAACTTCTAATTTAAAGGTTTTTACTGAAATTTAAAATTACTAATGGGCGTTTTTACGCCCATTAGTTTTTTACATAATTTTATTAATAATAACTAAAATAAGGTGTGCGGCAAGCTTTATATGCTGACGAAACAATAATGAAACATCATTCATTACAAAATATTTACAGAAATTTATTTATCGTTTTATCTTTTTTACTGTTGATTACATTGCCGGCTATAATTGTAGCTGAAGAAAACACCTTTGCTAGCGCAAGCAGCATGCTTACGGCAAAAAAATTCAAGGAAAAAGAAATCGCGATAGAAGCAGTGATGCAGTCTGCAAAAACAAAAGAAGAAAATAAACGTGTTCTAGATTTGTTACAGGCTTTATTAGCAGGCAAGTTATATTATAAAAAATCCGACAAAATGATTGTTGTTGCCAATAAAGTGGATGGCGAATATTTTATTGTTGATGTTATCAATAGTGAAAAGCTAGGGGTAATAAGTAAAAGAAAATTAAAAAAAATTACTGTTAATAACAAATTAAGACGTAAGTTACGTTCATATATTGCACGGTTGAGCTTGGAAAATGATGATCCAAAAATTCGTTTGTCGGCGATACAAAATATGATGGGGTCATCATCAGAAAAAATCATAAATGATATTCGTGAAAAATTAACTACTGAAAAAAACTCATCTGTAAAAGATGCAATGCAAACCTTGATTGCGCTGGTTGAAATAGGCTCAGAAAATAAAGAAGTGCGTGTGGGCGCATTAAACAACTTAGCTGGCAGTCTCGAGCCTAAAGCACTTAATAAAATCATTAGCTTGCTTGAAAAAGACGATGCCGGAAATTATCTTGAAGAAGATAAAGATATTTTATATGCAGCAATAAAAGCAAAACGAAAAATAGATGAGCGGCGAGACACATATGCTTTTTTTGAAAAAATATTTTTTGGTTTGAGTTTAGGGTCTGTTTTGTTGTTAGCAGCAATTGGTTTAGCTATAACTTTTGGTGTTATGGGTGTGATCAATATGGCCCATGGCGAATTGATTATGATAGGCGCATATACGACTTATGTTGTGCAACTATTAATGCCGAATCACATTGAATATTCATTATTGGTAGCTGTTCCTGCAGCCTTTATCGTTTCAGGTTTATTTGGAATCGCTATTGAGCGAGGTGTTATTCGATTTTTATATGGCAGGCCACTTGAAACTTTGCTTGCAACTTTTGGTATTAGTTTAATTTTACAACAGCTTGTAAGAAGTGTTTTTTCTCCATTAAACAGAAGTGTTGAAACACCATTATGGATGAGTGGTGCATTAGAGTTCAATCCGGTTTTTTCAATTACCTATAATCGATTATCAATTATTATTTTTAGTTTAATTGTTTTTGCTTTGTTGATGCTTATATTAAAGAAAACTTCACTTGGATTAAAAGTGAGAGCTGTTTCACAAAATAGACCGATGGCGCGAGCTATGGGAATACGTAGTGAATGGGTAGATGCTATGACCTTTGGGTTGGGCTCGGGAATTGCCGGTGTTGCTGGTGTTGCATTAAGTCAACTAACCAATGTTGGACCTAACCTTGGGCAAACATACATCATTGATTCATTTTTAGTTGTGGTTTTTGGTGGTGTCGGAAATTTATGGGGCACATTAGTGGGGGCGATGTCGTTGGGTGTCTTCAATAAATTCTTAGAGCCTGTCGCCGGAGCGGTATTGGCTAAAATATTAATACTGGTCTTTATTATATTGTTTATTCAGAAAAAGCCTCGCGGTCTGTTTCCGCAAAAAGGCCGTTCGGCGGAGAATTAAGTTATGCAAGGAAGTATTTTTTCACAAATATTAAACGAAAAAAATAGTCAAATTTTTCTGAGTTTACTTATTTTTATTGCCATCGTAGTACCTATTTTAAATTTATTAGTACCGGCTGATTCTGTTTTTCATATATCAACCTACACGGTAACTTTGATGGGTAAATATTTATGCTTTGCCCTACTAGCTATTGCACTGGATTTAGTTTGGGGATATGCAGGTATTTTAAGTTTAGGTCATGGTGCGTTTTTTGCGCTAGGTGGTTATGCCATGGGCATGTATCTCATGCGACAAATAGGTGACCGTGGTGTTTATGGAAATGCAGAATTACCTGACTTTATGGTTTTCTTAAATTGGCAAGAACTGCCCTGGTTTTGGTACGGTTTTGATCAGTTCTGGTTTGCCATGATTATGGTGGCACTTATTCCGGGCTTGCTCGCTTTTATTTTTGGTTGGTTAGCCTTTCGTTCCCGAGTGACCGGTGTTTACCTGTCAATAATGACCCAGGCTTTGACTTATGCGCTATTACTTGCATTCTTTAGAAATGAAATGGGCTTTGGTGGAAACAATGGCTTAACAGATTTTAAAGATATTTTAGGCTTTAATTTACAGTCTGATAATACAAGAATTGCATTATTTCTTATTACAACATTTGCTCTTGCGGCTTCTTATGTACTGTGTAAATACATCACAATGTCGAAATTTGGCAGAGTGATTGTAGCGATTCGTGATGCAGAAGATCGGGCACGATTTATTGGTTACAAAGTTGAAAGTTATAAGCTTTGGTTATTTGTTATATCTGCAGTTATTGCAGGCATAGCAGGCGCGTTATATGTACCTCAAGTGGGTATTATTAACCCCGGTGAATTTTCACCATTAAACTCTATAGAATTAGTTGTTTGGGTTGCTGTCGGTGGCCGTGGCACATTATACGGTGCCGTGGTTGGTGCAATTTTAGTTAACTATGGGAAAACATATTTCACGGGTGCTTTACCCGAAGTTTGGTTGTTTGCGTTAGGGGCATTGTTCGTTTTAGTCACTTTATATCTACCGAAAGGAATTATGGGACTATATGAGCAATATAAACAACGCTATAACAAGGAGGTTAAAGCATGAAGGCGTTAGATCAAGTTCGTGAAGTGATGCGTCGAGATCGTGTTTTTGATTTTATGTTGCCTCAGGGTATAAGTCCTGTTTTTTCAAATACATTAGACACTTCACATAATGTCATTTTATATGTTGAAGATATATCGGTTAGTTTTGATGGGTTCAAAGCGCTCAATGATTTAACGTTATACATTAATGAAGGTGAGTTACGCTGTATTATTGGGCCAAATGGTGCGGGTAAAACCACAATGATGGATGTCATCACTGGTAAGACGAGACCGGATAGTGGGCTGGCTTATTTTGGCCAGACTATGGATCTTACAAAAATGAATGAATATGAAATTGCTGATGCAGGGATTGGTCGTAAATTTCAAAAACCAACTATTTTTCCAGAGCACTCAGTATTTCAGAATCTTGAGTTGGCTATGCAAATGAATAAAAGTGTATGGCAATCATTACGTTATAAATTAAACAGTGAACAATATGATCGTATTGATCATGTAATGCAGACAATTGGATTAAAACAAAACTTTAATCAATTAGCCGGCTCATTATCTCATGGACAAAAGCAGTGGTTAGAAATTGGTATGTTGTTAACGCAAAATCCAAAATTACTATTGGTTGATGAGCCAGTTGCAGGTATGACACATCAAGAAATTGAGCGCACTTCAGAGTTATTAACAAGTTTGGCAGGACAACATTCTGTCGTCGTTGTTGAACATGATATGGATTTTGTTCGCTCTATAGCGAGTACCGTGACGGTTTTACATGAAGGACATGTTCTTGCTGAAGGAAATATGGATCAGGTGCAAAACGATCCAAAAGTAATCGAAGTGTATTTGGGTGAATAATATTCTCGTGAAGGTAGAATTTTAAGATGTTACAAATAGAAAACCTTAATCAGTATTACGGTGAAAGTCATACTCTTTGGGATGTAAATGTTGATATTAATCAAGGTGATTGCGTATGTTTGATGGGACGCAATGGAGTTGGCAAAACAACATTATTGAAAAGCATTATGGGTTTATTACTAATAGAGAAAGGCAGTATTAACTTCAATAATGTCTCTTTAGCCGGTAAAGACGCCGCGCTACGTGCACCGCACGGTATTGGCTATGTACCACAGGGTAGAGAAATATTTGCTCAACTTACTGTCGAAGAAAATTTGAAAATTGGTTTGAGCGCCAGAAAAGACAAGCTAAGAGAAATCCCTCAACATATTTTTGATATGTTTCCTGTACTAAAACAAATGCTTAAGCGTCGAGGTGGTGATTTGTCAGGAGGGCAGCAGCAGCAATTGGCAATAGGAAGAGCTCTCGCGCTAGATCCAAAATTGCTCATATTGGATGAGCCAACTGAGGGTATTCAGCCAAACATAGTGCGTGATATTGGCGATGTTATAATTAAACTGAATGAAGAGCATAATATTACCGTTTTATTGGTTGAACAAAAATTACCGTTTGCAAGAAGGGTTGGGAAGCAATTCATCGTTATGGATAGAGGGCGTTGTGCAGTTACCGGCGAAATGTCAGGTTTAAATGAAGACATTATTAAGAAATATTTAACAGTGTAATTCAGGTCGATCTTGCAATATTGACTATAACTCACCCGTTTTATTTCAATCAACATAGCTCGCACCATTATGGAGCCCTTATCTTTTATCTGTATTATTTTGGTGCGGAATATGGATAAAAAACCTGACGATTCTAAATAACTTATTGATTTATAAAAGAATAATATGTTGGCACGTCATGTGCAATCATATATCGCAGAGATATTATTAACAAAACCGTTTTGTTAAAAAGTAATTTTTGATTACAAATAAAAAGTTTATAGAGAATTTTAACTCATTAGGAGGGCAGTATTTATGAAGTTGATAATGGCTATTATCAAACCTTTCAAGCTCGATGATGTGCGTGAAGCATTATCTGAAATCGGCGTGCAAGGCATTACAGTCACTGAAGTAAAGGGCTTTGGCCGTCAAAAAGGTCACACTGAACTTTACCGTGGTGCTGAATATGTAGTGGATTTTTTACCTAAGGTAAAAATTGAAGCAGTTATTGGTGATGACTTGGTAGACCAAGTGATTGAAGGTATTCAAAAGTCTGCACATTCTGGCAAGATCGGTGATGGCAAAATTTTTGTATCAACTATCGAACAAGCTGTTCGTATTCGTACCGGTGAAGCCGGCGACGAAGCATTATAAGAGGAGTCAAATCGATGGAAAATCAAATTTTTGAACTTCAGTATGCTATGGATACTTTTTACTTCCTGGTAATGGGTGCTTTAGTAATGTGGATGGCAGCAGGTTTTGCCATGTTAGAAGCGGGTTTAGTTCGTTCTAAAAACACAACTGAAATTTTAACAAAGAACGTTGTTTTATTTGCTGTTGCTTA
>Ga0316207_10005477_pt1 | contig 10507 bp, 11 predicted proteins | sample 6weekpyrite_MG_FD_204943 | JGI IMG/M metagenome (GOLD analysis project Ga0316207, IMG submission 204943) | Microbial mat bacterial communities from mineral coupon in-situ incubated in ocean water Damariscotta River, Maine, United States -... | ecosystem: Environmental > Aquatic > Marine >...
TACACACTATCTGTTAAACATTACTAAAGAAAAGGGAACATAAATGGCTATTTATCTTCAATACGATGGTATCAAAGGAAACGTAACCGCTGATGGTTACAAAGATCACATTGCAGTTCAATCTGTGCAATTTGGTGTAGGACGTGGCATTTCAATGGAAGCAGGTAATCTGTCTAACCGTGAATCTACTCGCCCAAGCCTGAGCGAAATTACTTTAACTAAAGCTGCTGATAACTCAGTAACAGCTATCTTTAAAGAAGCTGTGACGGGTAATGCTGGTAAGAAAGTAGTTATCAAATTCGTTCGCACGGGTGCTGATAAAGTTCAAGAATACATGGACTACACTCTGGAAGACTGTCTTGTAAGTGGTTACTCAATTTCAGCTGATTCTGAAGGTGAGCCAATGGAGTCAATTACTCTAAGCTACGCTAAAATCATGATCAACTACTCTGACTTTGATAAGACTAACAAGTCTGGTAACCCACAACGTGTAGGCTACGATCTGGAAACTGCTAAACCATTATAATTTAGCAAGTTCTAATAAATCACATAAGTGTTTTATTATGTTAATACTGAACAGGGAGAAATTCCTGTTCAGTATTAACTATCAAATTTTACAACGTGGTTCTATTACCCATGGAAGAGGTTCTTAAGCTGGCCTCGCAGAGAGGGTGCATACTTAATGAGTGAATTAACTCAAGATCAACGACTGATTTCAATATCTACACCACTTGCGAAAGACGAGTTGCTACTCACTTCGTTTGAAGGTACGGAATATATTTCCGATCTATTCGAATTCCAAATCGAAGTTCTATCCAAGAATCATGCGATTAAGCCTGAACAGCTTATTGGCAAAACAGTCACAATTACAATACAAAACGATCAAAAGCGTACCTTTAATGGCTATATCAGCCGCTTTACCTATGGTGAAGTAAAAGCTGATAACCTGCGTACTTATCGTTTTACGATGGTTCCCTGGTTATGGTTTTTGTCTAAAATCAATAATCACAGAATTTTTCAGGAAACAAACACCAAAGAAATCATTACACAGGTATTTAAAGACCTGGGCTTTAATGATTTTAATTACAAGGCAACCGGCAACGCTACTCCAAGGGAGTATTGTGTACAGCACAATGAAAGCGACCTGAACTTTGTTTCGCGTTTATTAGAAGAAGACGGCATCGCTTATTATTTTGAGCAAAAGGGCGATAAGCATATTATGCATATCGTAGACGCTGCGAATGCCTACCAGGAAACTGCAGAAACTAATTTAGAATACTCAAAGGGCAACCAGCCCAATACACAGCTCACTCGCTGGGAACATGTCTATGAGTTTAGAAAAGGTCAGTGGTCATTAAATGACTATGACTTTACAAAACCACCCAAGTCACAGCTACAGACAACCGCGTCAACAAGTAAGTTCGCCAAAGCGAAAAACTACGAACATTATGAATATACGCCTTATCATGATTTTGCTGGTATAAAGGATCTATCTAAAAAGCGTATAGAAGCTGAAGAAGCCCCAATGAACGTCATTGAAGCATCCAGCGACTGTAGCAGCTTTTATGCAGGTGGTAAGTTCAAGCTTGCCAAACACGCGGTAGCTCAGGAGCAGGGCAACTACATTATTACGGCTATACGCCACCGTGCTTATGACAACAGTTACCTGGCTGGTAACGAAAGTAATTCCGAATATGGCAATGACCTGGCCTGTATCCCTGATAGCGTACATTTCAGGCCCCCGATGGTGCACCCTAAACCTGTAATGCAAGGGCCACAGTCAGCACTAGTTGTAGGTGCTAAGGGTGAAGAAATCTATGTGGATAAAGACGGCCGCATAAAAGTGCAGTTCCATTGGGACAGGGAAGGCAAAAAAGACGAAAAGAGCACCTGTTACATCCGTGTTATGCAGCCATGGGCTGGTGCAGGCTGGGGTACCTCTTTTATACCTCGCATAGGTATGGAAGTGGTGGTCAACTTCTTTGATGGAGACCCTGATCGCCCCGTTATAACTGGCTCTGTATATAATGGCGATAACAAACCACCATTTAGCTCTAAAACTCAAAGCGGTATAAAAACCCGCTCGTCCAAGGGTGGTAGTGCAAGTAATGCCAACGAACTACGTTTTGATGATATCAAAGGTTCTGAGCAGATCTTTATCCATGCGGAAAAGAATCTGGATACAGAAGTTGAGAATAATGAAACTCACTCAGTAGATAAAAACAGAAGTAAAACCATCGGTGTGGATGAGTCATCGAGCATCGGAAAGGATCGAAGTAAATCAGTCGGTGAAAATGAGACTGAAAATATTGGTAAAAATAAAACCATCAAAGTAGGTGCTGATCATAGTGAAGATATTGCCAAGAATAAAACACTCTCTGTAGGCGATAATCATAACGAGAAGATTGGCAAGGACATGATGCTTGATGTTGGTAAAAATATTGCCATTAATGCGGGTGACTCCATCACCTTAAAAACAGGCTCAGCGTCAATTACAATGAAGAAAAATGGTGATATTACTATCAAGGGTAATAACATAACGATGCAGGGCTCAGGTAAAATTAATGTTAAAGCTTCAAGCAATTTAACACTTAAAGGCAGCAAGGTTACGAGTAACTAAGTGTGGATTATGTGAAGGAAGAATTAACTACACCTGATATTGATGAAGAATTGTTTAGCCGGGACAATAAACTCGCTCCTGGTGAAATAATTATTGGTGTTTTTGCGGGCCTGGATGAACAGGCCAACCCACTTGTTAATTTTGCGTATAATGTGTCCAGCAAACCAGTCAGGGCCATATCATCGATAGGGCTAAAACCAAGCCAGATTGGTCGTCAGGTCGCATTGCTATTTGTTGACGGTGACTTAAGTAAGCCGATGATTATGGGATTGGTACATAGCCAGCTGGATGAAATGCTGGAAAACTTTGAGTTGTCTCCATCAGAAGTTGAATCTATTGAACAAAATGAGGTAGATGCGGACAAACAGGCAGATGTGCAGTCAACGTCCACAAATGAGACGAACGCATGTCTGGATGGAAACCGCGTTGTGCTGGAAGGTAAGGAAGAAATTGTTCTAAAGTGTGGTGAAGCCAGCATAACACTCACAAAAGCAGGTAAAATATTAATAAGAGGTAAATACCTGCTAAATCGTTCAACAGGTGTAAATCGAATAATGGGTGGGTCTGTACAAGTTAATTAAAAAATTAATTAATTAACGATCAATAGATGGATTAAGGTAGTAGTCATATGCTTCAATTAAAAAACAGCACTCCCTTTGCTGCAGATATGGCACTTTTTCCAGATGAGCAAGGTGTCGATACTCTATATCTTATCGTTAAAGCCAGTTTTAAAATTGGTAACCAATGGTTACTTGCAGAAGAGCAAATTCCGCCCGCAAAAGCTGATGAGTATTGGGGAGAACCTGACGATTCAAGTATAAAATATGCGTCTGATTTTCATACGGGTAAACCAGCGACTGATATAGTGATGGTAGGCAATGCCATGTCTCAGGAAGGTCAACCCGTTAACCAGCTCGATGTTAATTTAAGTGTCGGGCAGGTTAATAAAACGGTACGAGTATTTGGTGATCGTGTTTGGCATGAAGGTAAAATTACCGCTCCAAAGTCGTTTAATACAATGCCGCTGATATATGAAAAAGCCTATGGCGGTAAGTACTTTCAGAATGAACAGCTTCACTCTATAGAAGAAAAGAACCCGGTTGGTTGTGGCTATGCGGGCAAACGTACTGTTAATGAAATGAATGGGCTACCTTTACCCAATCTGGAAGATCCTCAGAACTTGATTAATCAGTTCTCAGACCAGCCACAACCTGCCTGTTTTGCGTTTAGTGCTGCTGGATGGCAACCCAGACGGGCTTTTGCAGGTACTTATGATGAAGCCTGGGAAACTCAACGGGCACCCTATCTGCCATTAGACTTTGATAGTCGATTTTTAAATATGGCACATGAAAATTTGATTTATCCTGGTTATTTAAAGGGTGGTGAGGAAGTCGCTATAACGAATATGCATGCGGCAGGAAACCTGCAGTTTAATCTACCACACATTAAGCTGGCTTCTCAGGTAAAGCTACAGGATACAGTGGAAAATCCACAATTTAAGCTTGAAACACTATTGCTTGAACCAAACCAGCTTCAGCTCAGCATGGTCTGGAGAGCCGCTTTGCAGTGCGACAAAAAACTGTTAAAAATAAATGAGGCGAGTATCGCTTTAGCGCGTTAGATGAGTTACTAGTTAAGTTTTTGTTATTTAAATTTAGTAAAATAAATCAGGGCTTAACCTAAACTCGATAAATTCTGGATGATTATTTAAAGAGAACTAATTATGGCGTCAACAACATTTGCTAATTGTAGAGGTATCGCACACAAAGGAAGTGGTGGTATGAGTATTGTTTTTCCTGATGTGTGTAAAACGCAATGCGGTCCCCCGATTGTTCCTATTCCATACCCCAATATTGGCAAGTCTTCTGATACTGCAAAAGGACCTAAGTCAGTTAAAACAGATGGCAAAATGCCAATGGTTAAAAAAGCTATATACAGTAAAAGTACAGGGGATGAACCGGGCGTACACAAAGGTATTATCAGTGGCACAACCAAAGGTGAATGCGAATTTATGATGTATTCATTTGATGTTAAGTTTGAAGGTAAAAATGTTTGCCGCATGGGTGACCCTTTATTCCATAACAAAAAGAACATAATGGGTTAAACCCACATATAAATGAATATAGCCGCTACGCAACAGACAGAACAATTGAATGCGTTTAATAATAAAATGAACCCGTATAAAGATATATACGAGCAATATGTCGATGAGGCATCATTTCTGTGGATTTTACGCTCTGTCGCTATTGAACAACCTCACTATACAAGAGAAGATGTCTATGAGCTTGAGCAACGCATACAGGCACAACTAGATGCTTTAATGACGTCTGTTGACGATGCCTGGGAGATATGCCTTGACGCTCTGGAGCTAGAGGAGCCCGGTGAAGTTTTTACGAGTACGATTATCGCGTTTAGAAGTCACGATCAACTAAAAATTCAGAAAGCACTTGAAGTTGGTTTAAGTTCAGATCAATCAGTTAAGGGCCTGATATCAGCAATGGGCTGGTTGCCTGGTAATCTTGTGCATAGCTGGATTAAAAAATTTTTTACCAGTAAAGATCTAAATCATAAATATTTAGCCATAGCGGCCTGTAGTGTAAGACGAGAAAACCCTACAGAATATCTTAATAGAATATTAGAGCGCGATGATTGTAAAGCTCATGAAAAACTTTATGCGCGTAGCTTACGACTGATAGGTGAACTAAGACGTCTTGATTTAATGTCGGCGCTTTCTGAAGGGCTTCAGTCAGATAATGAAGATATAAAATTCTGGGCAATCTGGTCATCAATTCTGTTAGGGAATAAGGCAGAAGTGAGTAAACTTGAGCCCTATATACTAGCATCAGGCCCTAATCAAATAAATGCAATTAATATTGCGTTCAGGGCTATGCCGGTTGAACAGGCCAGGGGAATTATTTCAAAGTTGTCAGTAAACCCTGAACAGACCAGAACTGTAATAAAAGCGACGGGTGTTTTAGGAGATCCACACGCAGTAAACTGGTTGATTTCACTCATGTCTAACCCAGAGGTCGCAAAACTCTCTGCGGAAGCGATGATAATGATAACAGGTATTAATCTGGAAGAACATCAACTCATATTAGATGAACCACCTGGTTTGGCACAACAACCAAGTGATGATACAGGTGACGTTGATGTTTCTTTAGATGAAGATGAAAATCTGTCCTGGCCTGATGCAAATAAAGTTTCTCAGGTCTGGATGAATTTGGGCAGAAATTTTGTTACAGGGCAGCGTTATTTTATGGGGCAGCCAATTTCACACGAAGCGTTGAAAAATAAAATAAATTCTGGATATCAACGTCAGCGACATGCTGCTGCGATGGAACTGGCATTGTCTAATTCTGCTTTTCCTTTACAAAATACAAGATCAAGAGTAGTGGTCTAGAATGAGTGGTGGCGGTAATATGTTTGTAGCTGGTATGGGTGTCATTACACCAGTGGGTGCAACGACTGAGATGACGGTTGCTTCAGTCAAAGCTGGAATTAGTGCTTATCAGATATCTGAGTTTTTTAATAAAGCACAGCAGCCAATTACAATGTCTCGAGTGCCAGATGAAGTGTTTTCATCAATAGATATTGACATTGATGAAGGGGATATCTATGGCGAGGTATATGATCGCATAATAAAAATGAGTGTACTTGCTTTGCGCGAAGCTTTTGCACAGGTAGATATAAAGAAACCAGTACCTCTAATATTGTCATTACCTGAAAGTAGTATAACTGTTGATACAATACCCGCAGAGTTACTCACAAAGAATATTCTTCAACAGAAAGATATTCCAATAGAGCCGACACAAATTAGAAGTATTGCTACAGGGCGTGCAGGGGTAATACAGTCACTCGAACTTGCACAAAGATACTTATTTGATATGGGGCAGGACTATGTCGTAATTGGTGGTGCTGATTGTTTTTTAGAGTATCCAATTTTACAGGATTTAGATAAAGACCAAAGACTTAATGCAACGGGCTCTATGGATGGTTTCGCACCTGGAGAAGGGGCCGGTTTTCTGCTAATAACAAGACACGCGAGTTCTGCTTTAAAAGTTGATAATAAAATAATCTCACTAAGTTCGCCTGGCGTAGCACAGGAACCGGGACATATGAAAAGCAAGGAAAACTATTTAGGTGAAGGACTTGATCTTTCATTTAAACAGGCACTTAAAACCAATAAGCTTCCAATTACAAGGGTCTACTCAAGTATGAATGGAGAGAGTTTCTGGGCAAAAGAAAATGGTGTTGCCATGATGAGAAATAAAAAATATTTTCATGATAAGGTTATAACTGAGCATCCAGCAGATTGTTACGGAGATCTGGGTTGTTCTACTGGTGCGGTACTAATTGCTTTATCTGCGTCTCAACTATTCAATGAAGCAACAGAATATAACCATCTCGTTTATACATCGTCAGATAATGCATGGCGTTCATCTGTTGTCATAAATAAAGTTAATTTACCTAATTAATGGAGAGCTAAGTAATGGAAGTAATGGAGCCCGTATCACCGCCAGACATTCCTGCACCGGAAAAAAAACCAGAAGAAGTTAAGTCTGTAAAAATTCGCTACAGCGTATTTTTTGATGGAACACTCAATAACAGAACAAATATTAACTCACGTTTAGTTAGTGCAAAAGAAGAAGATTTAACTGAGGAAGAGAAGAAAACGGCTAAGGTTCTAAAAGACGAAATTATGTCTCCAGAAGAGTTAAGACGTGCCCAGGGCGTCTACAAGGAGAATATCGGTGTCAGCAGCTATGAAAATGGTTATACCAATATAGTTAAACTTGAAAGGCATTTAAAAACTGATCCTTATGGGGATAATAAGCATTGTCTTGCGACTTATATTGATGGGCCGGGAAGTAATGATGAAGACGATGATGATTTGCCTGGTTTTGCATTTGGAATTTCCTTCCCGTTTTGGGGTGACTCAGGCGTTAAAAAGAAAGTTAAAACTGGACTAAAGGATGTAGTTAGTCAAATATGCCAGAAACATACAAATAAAAAGGAAGTTATTGATGAGCTGGTACTTGACGTATTTGGTTTTAGTCGAGGTGCGGCAGGTGCACGATTTTTTATTCATAAGTCATTTATTGCTGGAAGCTCGGTAAAAAATCAACTCACAAAAAAAGGCTATCAGGTCGATAAGGTGACTTTTAAATTTGTTGGTCTATTTGATACGGTCTCATCACATGGGTTTTCCTTTAGTAATGATACAGCTGAGTTAAAGCTTAATGCGGTATCTCAGGCAGATCATGTTGTGCATTTAGCCGCAGCAGATGAACACAGGGAAAATTTTTCTTTAACCGATATCGTCAGTGCCAAAGGCAAAAAAGGCATACAGGTTTATTTTCCAGGTGTGCATTCTGATATCGGTGGCAGTTATCGTGATAACAAGCCTGAAGGGCTTGAGGATGGCGAGAAAACCCTGAATATATTCTTTGATCTAGGCTGGAGCTGTGTTGAAAATGCAAAAAAAGAGAAAGAACGACTGATTAAATCTGGGTGGTTTAAAGAAGATGAAATTGAAGAAATCTATACCAGCGATTTTGATGATGATTACGATGACTCAATTTCAGAAGCGAATCTATATGTAGGGCGAGACAAGGTCAGTAATCAGTACAGTCGTATTCCATTGCAGATTATGGCTGATCTGGCTACTAAAAGTAGTGAGATTAAGTTTGAGGGATCATTAAAATCAGATGAGAAGGTCAGTGGTAAATTATCAACAGTAGAAAGTAAACTGCGTAGTTATCTGGATGAACATAAAGATTGTAGTGGTAAAAAAGTGTTCACTTCAACGCCAGAACACTGGCAACATGATACTGAAAAATGGTTAAACGATTTGCGTCATGATTATTTTCATTTTTCAGCGCACTACTCTATTGGAATGGCTCCTCGCTTTAATAGTGATGGGGTGCGCTTTCGTCAGGTGTTTAAAGGCTGATGGTCGCTTTTGAGCTTAAAGTATTTTTACCAACAGTATTATATATATTTCTTTTAAGTTTTAGTTCGATTGCAACAGGATTATCCATGCCCAGTAATAAGAATTATCAGTATAAGGCAAGCGAGGGTGCGCCTAAGAATTATCCTATGCAAATAATTTCTGGTTCATTGAATTACTATGATAATAGTGGTTCCCTTGCTGTACCTAAAATGACCAAGGTATCTAATGGCTGGGGGAATTGGCGGTCTTCTCACGTCAGTCGAGATGAAGAAATGCCGTTACCAAATAAGCTATCCCTGATTTATTTTTCTTATATGGAAGATCAGTTTTTTAAGGGGGAGTTTGATCTGCCCATTGAAAAGATACAGGCGCTATTTGATGCAGGTTATTACAGTCTTAATCAGGAAGAAAATGTAACTTTTGACAAGTTTATTGTTGGTATGGCCCCTGGCGGATATGTCACGGTCTGGGTAAGTGGTTTTGATAAGACTATTGAAGTGTTTTCTGGATATGCAGAAAAAATAGATGGTGACTGGTCATGGGTTTATGATGGTGATGAGCTTAGCCGTGAAGCTTATTTAAAAATGGTCATTGATGAAAAGCTGAGTTCTATCAATGATGTAGCAGCATTTAGAGCCGAGGATATTCCTTTAGGACGCTGGGAAAACTATTCAAACAGGCGTTATCACTGGGAACCGGTATTAAATAACATTAAAATCAGGGATGATTTGATCAATATAATCCATTTTTATAACGGAGAAAAAGATTATCTCAATGTACCGCTAGGTGACTTTCATAAAGGCAAGACATTAGCAGTGCCTGATTCAATGGATATCACCTGGAATAGAACGGGGTATCTTGTAAATGACTTAACTATTGAAGTCTTTTTTGATGAAAATGAGATTTTCTCAGTGTTTGATGCCTTAGGTAAAAATAATGCGCCACTCAAACTTGAATTGAAAATGGAAACAGAAAAAAATAATAATTTCACTATCTGGCTGCACAATCAAAAAGCCAAAGTTGAATTAAAGAAATTCAAAATGAAAACCTGGAAACCGGGTGGTATACGATACTCTGAAGCGGGTCCTGAAGACACTGAATGAATAAAATAGAGACCATAAATTAGATGGATATGCTACTTCTACTGGTTGTAATTCCAATAATTATAGCTGTAATTTCAATTGTGAGTGTTTATCAATTTGGTTTGTTTGCCGTACTGGCCGCCTCGCTTGTTATCTCTTTGTATTATTCTTTTGGACTAAACTGGATAAGAACCTGGTCACCAAATGGCCATTCTCGACGGATTAGCTCTAAAAAGAATGTAAGGAACCTTGTTCGTTCTCTGATTTTATCGGTTGTATTGCTTGGTGTATTTCACTATGCGATTAATTGGTTAGGCTAAGTCGTTTATGTATGCTTTTAAAGCTATATGAATCATTTAATTTGAAGATACGTTTTCATAACCGGGTAAAACCGGGTCAAAAAGATCTCCGAATAGACTGTGCAGTACGAGTTTTCTCTCAGCTTTTTTGTTTCGTTTAACATCCTTCCAGGGGACAACATAAAGGATTTTAGGTAACTCTTTGTTTCCTTTTATTGTTGTAGTTCTTAGCTCAATTTCATCTTCGGCATTAGCTGAAGCTGCGATACTTAGTAGCAAAATAACAAATAGAAGTCTATTCATTGCTTAAGGTACCTTTTAAGTGATTAATCCAGTCTAAAGTGGCCGGATCTGGCTTTTTCAATAAGCTTGTATATATTTGATAATGTTTAATTGCGAGTTCGATCTCCTGCAAATATATATCATATAATAGTGCCAGGTTATAGTGTGCATTTGTATAGTTGGGCTTGAGCTTAACTGCTGAGAGATAATCAGCTTTAGCCTCATGAACCTTGCCCGCTGTAATATTTAACTGGCCACGTAAGTTATA
>Ga0316207_10005478_pt1 | contig 10506 bp, 8 predicted proteins | sample 6weekpyrite_MG_FD_204943 | JGI IMG/M metagenome (GOLD analysis project Ga0316207, IMG submission 204943) | Microbial mat bacterial communities from mineral coupon in-situ incubated in ocean water Damariscotta River, Maine, United States -... | ecosystem: Environmental > Aquatic > Marine >...
CAATATTTTGAACTTTACTCACTTGATGGCTTAGTTTATTTTCAGATTTGGGAATGATATCCGCACCACAAAAAGAACGATGAAATAAAGAAACTAAGCGATCATCACATTCGATGTAGCATTTTTTGGATTGCTTGATGATTTCTTGAATGCAGGAAGCGAACATCACCTCATCATTAATGCTTTGTTTGCCTTTTATATAAATAATTTTATTCTTAAAGAATTCCTGCTGCTCAATGGATTGACTGGAATTTTCCAAATTATTATTCAAATTTCTGGTTGCGCGATCACTCGAAGTATATAACTCCCAACCTTGTTTGAATTCACCTTCAGTCAAGAGTAAAAGGGCTTTGTACCATTTGATTTCGTTATTAAAGGGTTGTAATCGTAGGGCGTGATCGTAAAAACTGTGTGCTTGTGCATAATTGTACATTTCTGTCATGAGCAAGCCCAAGTTAATCAGCGTCGGTACGCTGATGCACAAACGTAAAGAACGCAATAAACTAAATTCAGCTTGTTGATATTCACCAGTCTTACGGCAGATATTGCCGAAATTATTCAATGCTTCGGCGTAATCTTGCCTTAATTCAATTGCATTGACATAGTGTTCTTTTGCTTTTTCTATTTGTTGACAGTGTTCGTAACAGTTACCTAGGGCATTTTGCAGGGTAGAGGAATGTGGGTGTAACTCTACGGCAAGGGAATAATAATGCAGAGCTTTGCCATAATGCTCTGATTGATGTAATAACGCAGCTAATACTTGTAATGTAGGTAAATGATTATTATTGTATTGCAATGCTTTACCGTATAATTCGATAGCAAGATCAACTTCATTTTGAGATTGATATTGTACGGCTTTATTGAAATAACGCTGAAACAGTTTTTGTTCTTTATTGGCGTTAGGTTTTGTTAGGTTAGTATTCATCATCTTTTCATCAATTCCAGAGCTAGGCTTTGATGAAATTGCAATTGCTGAACCACATCACGGATTATTTATAAAATGCAGGATAAAGACGATTTTTCATCACTCATAAAATTGCTGTCAACAGAGCAATTAGGACCTGAATGCCTTGATTTTATTGAGGCTCATGGTTATATCACCGCAACGGTGGTAAGCCCAATAGCAACCAGCGAAGAGCAATTACTGGAAGAGATTATGGGCGAAGGAAGTCCACAAATAGATGCTGAACTTACTGAAATTTTCCGCTCCGGCATATTGCGGTTGAAAGCATTAATCAACCGACATTTACTCATGGCAGAGGCATTAGATATTCCTTGCGAATTGAGCGTGGGTACAGAAACAGAGCCTTCAGACCTGGAACGGTGGTGTATGGCATTTACCGAAAAGCACTTTATGGATGAAAATGACTGGTTTGTTGGCGATGAAAACATCGTGGCGAATCTGTTATTACCGGTTATTTGTGGCTCAGGTGTAGTGGAAGATGAGGAAATTGAGAAAATTCGCCAACAACCCGAGTTATTTATCAGCATGCTTGAAGATATCCCCGAGTTGATGATTGATTTATATGCGTATTACCATGAAAAGTAAGAAATTGAAAATATTTCTTTTAACACAATAACTTAGGAGGAAATTTTAGTACTTTTCACTCTCAGTGACTTAGTTTTAGTAAAAATGTTGGTTAGATTATGATCATTCTGTGAACAAGATCACAATAGATCAGATTACAAGCTGGGCAACATAGACGATAAATTAAATATTGTCTGCTAACGCGAGTTGGGTGAAAAATGCTTAAAAAATTCTTTTGCTGTTTGATGATGACCTTGGGAATTAGCTGCGCAGGTAGTGCATTTGCTTTTGAAGACGATTCAATAAGTAATACGGATTATTTAGTTGCCCATGATGTGAAAAAAGTCGTTATTGGCCGATCATTTTCTAATTGTAAATCGACTAAAAAAATTGCCCAACGCTATATTGGCTTAAAGGCTTGTGACAAAGCAAATATCTCTGATTTTTATTATTTAGCAACAAGTTTCTTCCATCATTCTGCAACTCAGTTTTTGTCGAAAAAAGTCATGCGCTTCGTTGATAGAGCAGGTATTAAAGCGAAAATTGAGTATAAAGAACAAAGAACCAGCTTGGGTTTTAACGCTCATTTCTAAGCTCGATAATATATAGCAATATCCAATGACTCCCTTCTTTTACTAGACCTTATCGTCTAGTACAATGTTATTTTTATCCATTTAAAGATTGATATGAGTAAGCCTTTTCTTTGCGATGCTATCGCATCTTCTAGTGATTCACCTCAACAGGTATATTGTATTGAACGCCGTGGTATCAAGTCTGGTTGTATCAACATAGGTAGTCCACACGCTGACATAACATTAAGCCAAAAAATACAGCGATGGAATGGGAACGAACCGATTGTATTAATAGAATTTCTATCTAACTCACTTGCGGATTATTCTCAGGATATTGAGTCTTCGGAAGCTCTATATCAGGCGTTATTGAATGGCTCAGAGATAGATGGGTTACTTGATCAGCCAAATTATGTATCCCGTTTTGGGGGAAAATTTGAACTACTTTCCACACGTATTGACGAGTCTGATCGCCAAGAATTGATATCCGTGGACTTTGATGTGATGGAAAACGGAGCGTTAGCTTTGGAAGATATCTGGATGCGTATATCCTGGTTATCTTTTTTAGAAGATGATGAATCTTTACGATTTCGATTTTCATTCGGAATGGAAGGTTTTGATGACGTTTCTCTCGATTTAGAACGCCAGTTGGCCGCAGCAGAGCTTTGTGACAAGATTTTTCCAGAGTCAGCTATTGTTTGCAATAATGATGCACTTAAACAGCTACTTTTAAAGATTGCTGATGTTAAGAACTTGCATTTTTTGGAGCGAATTATTTATTACAATGCGAATAAAGGTGGGGCGCAATTTCATCATGATGCAGAAAAGGGCCATTTGGGTGTGGTATATGCTCAACTGACTGGTCAAACGCTTTGGCTGGCATTGTCAAAAGAACAATTGATGTCGGAATTACAACTATTTTTAATGGATGAAGAAAATAAAAAAGAATTACAGTCCATCGTGAAGCTTGATAGCGGGTATGAGCAATTACTTAAATCAGCCAATGATTTGGAGCTATTGGAGAACTTACTCGATGACCCGGCAAATGAAGAGATAAGTGAATTATTGAATGAGTCTGTGCTGTTTTTTAATCAGCTTGTGAATAAAGATTATGGTTATGTTTTGAAGCCCGGTGATATTATATTGTTACCACAGCAAAGTATGAAAAATTGTGCCTGGCATTCGGTATTTTGTTTAGGGGAAAAAGCAGGGCAAGCCTTATCTTTTGCAATTAAAGATGTGAATGAATCGGATTAGACCTGCAAAGATATTTCGTTAGTATGTTGAGTTGATCCACTGAATCCACCGTGCATAGCAATCCACAAAGAAGTTGGTTTTTAGAGTATTTCCTCTATAGCTTTTTGAGCAGGCTTTGAATTACCTTCTAATGGTTTACTAAAAAAATCAAAACACTTTTCAAACCAACGTTTATGAGTTTCGCTTGTATTGATGAATTCAATACCGCATAAATAGGGGTCATCAATTTCTCCTACCCAACGCACAAGTCCTTTGATAGATAGTGGAATTTGTTTATTGTATTCTTCCGGATCTTTGTAAGGCAGAAAGACTAACAGACTGACTTCTTGTCCTTTGGTTAGCGCTTCTTGTGATCGTAGTTGTATACCAGTAAAGCTTAGATCGTTACTCACACCATCTGATGTTTTACCGTCAGCGTTAACACTAACTCTTACCGGGTAAGTAATGCGTTGAGATTTTCGCTTTTCTTGAATATCTTGCGACACTTCTTCATAAATATTTTTTTCGAATTTGAAGGGCACAACAATATCTACAAAACTGTTTTTGATTTTCTGAATATCAGATACGATATTGGCGGTGGTTTTAACTTTGTTCGTACTGATATCAATGGTTTCAATATAAGAATTTATCTGGGTACGTAGGCGATCGAATTTTTCGGTTTGTTCATTACTAATTTCATAGATTTGAGTGTTCGACGATGCTGTCTCCGAAATGTTATCAACCACTTGTTTGATATTTTCTTCAATATTTTGTGCATTGTTCTGACTGGCATTAACTTTTTCCACAACATTTGACATGGTTTTATTTACCGTGTCAGCACGTTTCGTTAAATTGGTCAGTATATTACTAATTTCTTCAGTAGATATGGTGGTACGGTTTGCTAAAGTACGCACTTCATCAGCAACAACAGCAAAACCACGACCTTGATCTCCAGCACGAGCAGCTTCAATCGCTGCATTTAAGGCGAGTAGATTCGTTTGTTCGGCGATGTTTTTGATAGTATCGAGAATTTCATTGATACCAAGCGTTGCTTCTGTGAGTTCCTTCATTTGTGAAGATGCGGTGCTTACTTCGCTAACAGTATCCTCCATCGTTGCTATATTTGTTTGAACTATTTGTAAACCTTCATGCGCACTTTTTTCAGAAGATGTCGCATTCGTTCGTGTTGAATCTGACAAATCTTGAATCGTATTCGAAATATTTAACAGTTCGTCGGCATAGCGTGATACTTCGTTCGAACGTTGTTGTTCTTCGGCATTAGCAGTTTGAATCTCATGGGCGAGTGAGGAAACTTGAATGGCCGATTGTTCTAGTTTCACGGTATTTTCATCAATTTTTCGTAAAATGGATGAAAATTTATCTAAGGTGTTATTGACTAAGTTGGATAGCTTGGAGTTGGCGTTTGATCGAATATCAACATTGCCGCCATCAGCTGATTCAAGGATTGTTTGTATGTCTTTGTCTTGGGGCGCGATGAGAAATTTTTGTAAGAATGCCAGTACTGCAGCAAAACCGATGATAATTTCAATAACATGCAAACTGGATTCATTGACGATTGATTCGATAAGCCCTATATCTGCATCAGTTAGAATATTGCCGAATGATCGAATATTCTCCAGCATAAGCCATTTTTCCAACAGCAATGCAGTGCATAAAGCACCAATAAGAACAAAAATAATGTTCTTGCCAATTCTTGTCATGCGGTTATCTCTTAATACTATTTAATTATGGACTCAACCATTTATCGGCAATAAACCTGAAATCTGTTGACTAATTTATAGAGCAGCGCAATTGTTGTGCAAGAGCTTAGAGGTGATGGGAGAATTGTTTTCTATGGATTAAAAATTAATCAGAAAATGACTGGTTTACCATTTTATATCATCGGGAATTTCGTAAGCAGCGTAGGGGTCATCCTTATCTAATGTATTTTTGTCCGCTTCGTTAATATAAATATCAATTTTTGGGTATAAAGTACGGAGCTCTTCGACACTACTTGTCGGGATTAAGTAGGAAATTTCATTCCAGTTGGCAATACTAAGCTTGCCATCGATGAGCTCTTTTTGTTGTTTTTCGTTAACGTAAAAACGTTTGATTTGGTTATTGACGGTATAGTTGTATGCAATTTCACCGCTTTTATCATTAAGTTTGTAACTTCTGAGCAGTTTCTTAACTTCTACTCTTAATTCTTTTTGTTTTTTTGGGTCTTCGACAACGGCTGGTTTTGTCGTTGTTGTTACACGCGGCGGCCGCTTGGCTGAAGCTTTTCTTTTTTTCTTAGCCGGTTTTTTAGTCTGTTTTTTTGCACTATTGAGTCGATCTTCATCAATTAGACCGGACTTTAGCATTTGTTCTTGCAAGGAGCCTTTCATATTAACCGTTTTTTTAATTAGATTGCGATTATTTGAGCCAATATTATCGCATTTTACTCGGGATTAAACAGTAAATAAATGCGTGGATTCAATACATTTTATTAGAATGGGGCGCTCAGTATAATACCAAAGCATCAGCGGGTCTTTCTCATATGTTCGGCTTTGAAAAATGCGGGCTTAGCGTGAATATGATAATCTAGCATTCAAATTTTACTGGCAGAACAAAGGGAAAATAAATGAGTTGGTGGGGAAAAGTCCTGGGAGGAACTTTTGGTTATATGCTTGGCGGTCCGCTGGGTGCTTTGTTGGGTGCGGTATTAGGGCATAAATTTGATAATGGCCTTAATATGATGAATTTGCGGCCAGGTGATGTAGAGCGAGTACAGACAGCATTTTTTACCACAACCTTTCTTACCATGGGGCATTTGGCAAAGGCCGATGGCCGCGTCTCAGAAAATGAAATCGCACAAGCTAAATTTGTTATGGAACAAATGCAATTAAGCCCCGAGCAAATGAAGGTGGCGATTGGATTATTTAATGAAGGTAAGTCAGATGATTTTGATTTAACAGCTGTTATTGGTCAATTTAAACAAGAATGTGGTCGTCGAAGAAATCTTGAGCAAATGTTTCTTGAAATATTAATTAGTACGGCGATGGCAGATGGTGAGCTTCATGAACTTGAACATGACATCCTGCTAAAAATTTGTAAGCAACTCAGTTTTTCACGCATTACATTTGAAAAGCTCGTTCAAATGATGCAAGCCCAGCGATCTTATAATGCGGGTGGCGGTCAACAGCCAGCTTACAAAAATATTGAAGATGCTTACAATATGTTAGGTGTTAAAAATGATGCCACCGATGGTGAAGTGAAAAAAGCCTATCGAAAACTCATGAGCCAACATCATCCTGATAAATTAGTATCACGCGGTTTACCGGAAGAAATGATAAAAATTGCTACAGAGAAAACCGTAGAAATAAAAGCAGCATACGAACAGATTAAGAAAGAACGCAACATTAAATAATTGGAGAAACGAATTGGCAACTGTGCTGAGTCAAGATTTTATAAAACAATCCGAGAATGCCATACCATCCTTGAATTTGGTAGTGGAAGCTTATGAGCATAAAATAACAGGTACCCAACATTTTCATCTGGCTTCTGATAATAAAGAGAATGTTTTTTTAGTTGGATTAAAAACGGTACCGTTTGATTCGACAGGTGTTGCACATATACTTGAACATACAGCGCTGTGCGGCAGTAAACATTATCCAGTACGCGATCCATTTTTTATGATGATTCGTCGCTCTTTAAATACGTTTATGAATGCCTTTACCAGCAGTGACTGGACAGCGTATCCGTTTGCTAGTCAGAACAAAAAAGACTTTTCCAATCTGCTGGATGTCTACCTTGATGCTGTGTTCTTTTCTAATTTGGATGAATTGGATTTTGCACAAGAAGGTCATCGTCTGGAATTCGAGGACATGGAAAATACTGCTTCGCCATTAGTTTATAAAGGTGTGGTATTTAATGAAATGAAAGGTGCAATGAGTTCGCCTGTAAGCGTACTTTGGCAAACTTTAACAAAACACATTTTTCCAACTAATACTTATCATTACAACAGTGGTGGCGAGCCAGCAGATATTCCTGATTTGACCTATGCAGAATTAAAAAGTTTTTACCGGACACATTATCATCCATCTAATGCGTTATTTTTTACTTATGGTGATATTCCTGCTGCGGAACATCAGGCACGTTTTCAAGAAAAAGTCCTTCAACACTTTGAAAAATCACCGGCCAAAATTGATGTACCTAAAGAGCAACGTTATCCAGCACCTAAGATCATTGAAGAAAATTATGCTCTTAATGATACCGAATCATTAGACAATAAAACTCATGTTGTTTTAGGTTGGTTGTTAGGTGAAAGTGCAGACGCAGAAACCCGGTTAAAAGCAACCTTATTATCTAGTGTCTTATTGGATAATGGATCGTCTCCTTTACGATATGCGCTAGAAAATACTAAATTAGGTTTAGCGCCTTCACCCTTATGTGGACTGGAAGATTCCAATCGAGAAATGATATTCATGTGTGGCATTGAGGGTGCAGATTCAGAAAATAGTGCTGCTATTGAGCAAATGATATTGGATGTACTGAGTGATGTTGCAAAAAATGGTGTAGAGCAATCTCGATTGGACGCGGCTTTACATCAACTTGAACTGGCGCAAAAAGAAATTACCGGCGGGAGTTATCCTTACGGCCTACAGTTGATCTTAGATATGTTGCCCGTTGCAATTCATAATGGCGACACGGTGAGTGCCATTGATCAAGACGAAGCGATTAGTCAACTACGAGAAAAAGCACAGGATCCAGCGTTTTTTAAGCAAATGATAAATGATTATTTGTTAGATAATACCCATCGTGTTCGTTTGAGTTTAAATCCCGATACGACATTAAGTCAGCAAAAAGACGATGCTGAACATGCCAAATTAGCAGCGATTAAAGAAAAACTAACAGATCAGGAAAAACAGGCCATTGTTGATCGATCTGTAGCGTTAATTAAACGCCAGGAACAGATAGATGATGAAAGCATTCTGCCAAAAGTAGGCGTTGAAGATGTACCAGAGGAAATGTACATTGCCAGCGGTGTCAGTAAGCCGATTAAGCAAACACCAACTAATCTTTATGAGCAGGGTACTAATGGCATAGTCTATCAGCAAGTCATCATGGACTTGCCAAATTTAGCTCCTGAATTAAGGGATTTATTACCGCTCTACACCCGATGCGTCACTGAACTGGGTTCTGCTGATCGTAACTATTTGGAAACTCAAGCATTGATGGATCAAGTGACTGGTGGAGTTTCGGTTTACACTTCATTACGTTCTACAATCGAAGACGTGCAGCAAACCGGCGCGTATATGATTTTGTCTGGAAAATCCTTAGCGCGTAATCATGATAAATTAGCCGATTTCATGATGGAGACCTTTCAATCCACACGTTTTGATGAGATTGATCGGATTCGAGAAATTGTTTCTCAATATCGTGCTAGTAAAGAAAATAGTATCACCGGCAATGGTCACGGATTAGCGATGATGGCAGCCAGTGCAGGCATGAGTCCGTTGGCTAAATTGAGGCATGAATCTCGCGGATTAGCTGGCATAAAATCATTAAAAGCACTAGATGATGGCTTGAACGACAAAGCAAATTTAGAAAAACTGGCAAATGGTTTTGCCAAAATTCAGCAAATCTTACAAGCAGCACCAAGGCAGATATTGCTAGTCGGTGAGCCTTCGTCCATGGATGAGATGTATCACTATCAAGAAAAGGTTTGGTCTTCAGTTAATGAACCATCGACGGATTTTACGCCATTTCACTTAGCCAAGATTAATGAAAAAACCAATCAATTTTGGGTGACGAATACACAAGTAAATTTTTGCTCAAAAGCTTTTCCGACAGTTGCCGCAAATCATGAAGACAGTGCTGCATTAATGGTGTTGGGTGGCTTTTTAAAAAATGGTTTCTTACATCGCGTGGTGAGAGAGCAGGGTGGAGCATATGGCGGCGGTGCGGCTTATGACTCAGATGCGGGTGCATTTCGTTTTTATTCTTATCGAGATCCAAGGCTTGTGGATACCTTGTCGGATTTTGATCGTTCGATTGACTGGATGCTTTCTTCAAATCATGAAGCGTTAAAATTGGAAGAAGCAATTTTAGGTGTTGTCAGCGCGTTTGATAAGCCTTCGTCACCTGCAGGTGAAGCCAAAAACGCATTTCACAATGCGCTGTTTGGTCGGGATAAAGTACAGCGTCAAGCGGTGCGTAAAAAAGTACTTTCGGTCACAATTGATGACTTAAAACAAGTTACAGAACGCTATTTGGTTCAAGACAAAGCAAGCGTTGCATTGCTTTCGAATCAAACAGCACTCGATGAATTAAAAGATACGGACATGGAAATTTGCCGTTTATAGTGAGGGGTTATGCTGGGTTTTTTCTTTAGATTATTAGCAACTGCTGCAGGTTTATGGATTGCATCGGCCATCGTGCCGGGTATTGATGTCGGTCAATCATCGACATTTTTTCTTGCAGCGGTACTGTTGGGTATCGTCAATGCCTTTGTACGACCGATTATCGTCGTTTTAACATTACCTATTTCGGTATTAACTTTGGGACTGTTTTTAATGGTGATTAATGCGGGCATGTTGGCATTGGTTGCTTGGTTATTGGATGATTTTGCTTTATCAGGCTTCTTTGCTGCATTACTAGGGTCATTTATCATCAGCATTGTCAGCTGGTGGACTTCCTGGTCTGTTGGTCCCGATGGTGAAGTCGAGCTCATTACCTTTCGAAAACATCGATAGAAAGGCAGTTGCGGTTTTAATTGGGAATCTCGTTCCATTAATATCGCGCAAGCCTAACGACTAGATTATTGATTTATTGAGTGTGAAATTTGAATGGATAAATTAAATCTCGATTTTTCAATGGTAGTTTGTTCTCACGTAGAAGATCAAAAATGGATTGAAAGTCCTGCTGATGGCGTATCGAGAATGCCGTTAGAAAAAGAGTTTGAAGAAAGTGGGCACACAACAAGTTTTGTTGTTTTTTCCCCAGGGTCGAGCTTCCCAAGGCATGTCCATACCATGGGTGAAGAAATTATGGTATTGGAAGGCGTTTTTTCTGATGAATTTGGTGATTATCCAGCGGGAACCTACTTGAGAAATCCGCCAGGATCGTCGCATTCCCCGTTTACAAAAAACGGATGCAAGCTGTTTGTAAAACTTGATCAATTTAATG
>Ga0316207_10005479_pt1 | contig 10506 bp, 8 predicted proteins | sample 6weekpyrite_MG_FD_204943 | JGI IMG/M metagenome (GOLD analysis project Ga0316207, IMG submission 204943) | Microbial mat bacterial communities from mineral coupon in-situ incubated in ocean water Damariscotta River, Maine, United States -... | ecosystem: Environmental > Aquatic > Marine >...
TCTTCAATTTAGTGGGTTGTCACAAACTTGTCAGGAATATGGGCTATATAAAAGGAGAAGGATACATCAGACCAATGAGTTAGGAAACTCTGATATTTAGATAATGAGGTAGGTCTATGTCTGCACCGGACAAACAAAACGAATCATCGCTGGTTGAAGCTTATAACCAGATGATGTCTCGTGTACGTGACAGTATTGATAATGCTGAAGCGAATGCAATACCCACTCTTCAAAAAGCAATAGAACAGGCCAAGGATCAGGCGGTACATCTACAGGAAGTCAGTCTGGATGAAGCTGAAGAAATTGGCAATTATATAAAACGCGATATAAATGATGCCGCCGAGTATCTGATGGAAACCAGCCACGAATTTAGTGAATGGTTAATGCTGGATATCGATATCATTGAACAGAAGGTACTGGAACTATTTTTATCTGTTGCAGATAAAACACGCATCGAACTCGAACAGCTTTCCCATGCCGCCTGCAATATTTCCACTGAATCAAAACTCACCGAGTACAGAAGTGGAGAAATTACCGGCCCCGGCTCACTAATCTGTATAACCTGTAATCAAATGATTCAATTCAACACTACCGGCACCATTCCCGATTGCCGAGAATGTGGTGGACAGGCATTTAAGCGAGCAGAGATTTAACCCCTCCATTCACACAAATTAAATGTCTTTGATTTTATAAGGGTATTGATAGATAAACCCTATGGAATTAATAGAAAATTGAAAATAGCTAAGCTAATGAGATTTAGGCAGAATACGCCAACTAAAATTTCTAATCAGGATAGCTATGAAACAGCTCAATATTTTTTTATTCACATCACTTCTTTCAATGCAGGCAGTAGCGGCAGACTGGAAAGCGCTACCCAGCACCGCCCCAGCGCCTGCCAACAACCCGACGACAGCAGAAAAGGTTGAACTTGGTAAAATGCTGTTTATGGATCCACGCTTCTCTTCAACGGGAACGATTTCATGCAACTCGTGCCATAACGTTATGGAAGGTGGTGATGACAGTCGTAGCGTATCCATGGGCGTACACGGCAAAACCGGCGGTAGAAATGCACCCACGGTATGGAACTCAGCATTCCATTCGGTTCAGTTCTGGGATGGCCGCGCCGCTTTACTCGAAGATCAGGCTAAAGGCCCGGTTGCTAACCCAATTGAAATGGGCATGAAAGATGTTGAAACAGCCATGCAGCGAGTTAGAAAAATCCCTGGCTATAAACCCTTTTTCGAAAAGGCATTTGGTAAAGACAGCATGACTGTTGATAATGCAGCCAGGGCAGTAGCTGCATTTGAACGTACTCTAATTACCCCCAATAGCCCTTATGATAAATACGTAAAAGGTAATACCAAAGCTATGAACAAACAGCAGATTAGCGGTATGAAAAAATTTGATACTGTAGGCTGCGCATCCTGTCACTCTGGTGCGGCATTCAATGGTCCGGAACAAAAACCAGGCGTAGGTTTCTATGCTATGTTCCCCACATTTGATAGTAAGTATGTAAGTAAATATAAACTAGACGAAGACAAAGGACGTGAAGAAGCGACAGGTAAAGCCGAAGACCGAGCTATGTTCCGTGTTCCTACTTTACGTAATATTACTGATACTGCGCCTTACTTTCATAATGGCGCTGTAAACGATTTGCCTGAAGCAGTACGTGTTATGGCTAAATCACAATTGAATCTCACATTACCTGAAAAAGACGTTAGTGATATTGTCGCTTTTCTGGGTGCCTTAACGGGTGAATACCCTGAGATCATGATGCCGAGACTACCTTCTACATCTGGCACTAGCATTATTACTGAATAATATACTGAGTAATAATTTTTTATTTACCCTGATCTGGTTTTTTAAATCCAGACCAGGGTAGATAATACTTTCATAATTCAAAAAAGCATTTCAAGAAACTGTTCAACCGTCCCCTTATCAGGTCTACTATTCATTTTATAATCAACATGTTTAGTATTTCCATTTTTATCATTTAAAATAATTCCCCACATCGACTCTATACGATTCGGTAAAAATGAATAACGCGCATCAATAATAAAATTTTCATCACTCTCGCTCAGCGCAAGAAAATCATTTGAAAACCATCGAAAACGCTCAATATCTTTAGCCTGCTGACTATCAGAACTTAACCATGGAAAGTCACGTTCAATATCAAGTTTCTGAACTGATGAGCCCTGTATAACCTGAGCACGCCACAATAATTTAACGGCATCAACATAAAATCGGCCGTCGTGCTCATACATTAACTTCCACACATGACGGTTTGCAAAGCTGGGTTTTGCTAACACCTTCTCAATCTGGTGCCCCCTACTCTGAGCCAGCTCGTTAATCACTTCTTCCGCCCTTTGTTTTTGAAGCAATCCGAAAGACATAAATAAAACTACATATAAAAGTGACAGTCTTGCGTACAGAGCTTCTTTTTTAATTACGGCTAGCAGTATTAATAACAGCACAGGTAAAGTAAACAGGGGATCTATAATTGAAACCGTATTCCATGCAACCCGCAAGCTCGAGAATGGCCAGTACAACTGCGTTCCATAAGAAGTACAGGCATCCAGAAGCCCATGAGTAGCAAACCCTAAAAAAGAAAAAAGATAAATCTGTTTAAATGAAAGATTTTTCTTCATAAACAGATAAAATAAAAACGAGCAGATTAATGCGCCGAAAGGAACAAAAAACAACGAATGTGTAAATTGACGGTGATACTCCAGAAACAACAAAGGATCTTCAGCTGACCTGATAAACACATCTAAATCAGGAACCATGCCAGATAAACCGCCAATTATTAATGCGCTAAGCTGCTTTGACCGGTCACCTGTTGATGACTGTGACAGGCTCGCCCCTAAACATGCCTGAGATAAAGGATCCATTATTTAGCTTTAAGACTCAGAGGCAGTTTTAACAAGCCTTTTTCTACATCTTCAAATTTATTCTCTAACTGTGTATTACTATCAAGTAAAAAGATATTACTCACAGGAACCTTACCCATTTCAATTAAATAAGTCTGAATTTTCTCCGCACGACTCTTAGCAAGAACATGATATTCAGCCTGCGTTACCTCAGTTTTTTCAAGCACGACAATTAAAGCTTTATCAAACACATAATCATCCTTCTGCTTAGATGTAAACTTATGATCTTTAGGTAACAGCTCATCAGCAGATTTTTTTGTTAGCGACTCATAGTAATCTACAATTTCATCTTTTGCATTTTCATCCAGCGTTGCAGATAAAGGGGATAACTTTAACTTTAGTTTCTTCAAGACTTTAATATATGCAATTTCATCGTGGTCAACTAGTGTAGAACTCACTCCTCGAATCTCAAGGTGTAGTTCTGGTCTTTGAATTAGTGCTCTTGAGAGGGAGTCGAGTTTAGTTTTTTCAGCATCTGATAGTTCTGAACTGTTTGCAGAAAAAACAACGAAATCAAGACCCTCACTATCACCACCAGCCAGGTTTGCCAGTGCACTAAATGGAGAGCTCACAATACCCACAATCAAGTTGCCTAAAGCACCCCACACCAGACTGCCATAGTGAAAATCCGGGGAGTCCACATTACCTCGTATTGGTAAATTGAAATCTATTACCCCGTTTGAGTCTTTTAAGAGTGAAAGCGCAAAATTTACAGGCAAACTAGTTGCATCTTCACTATCCGTCTCCTCACCCAATGTTAACTGATCAAGTACCACCCTGTTCTCAGCAATTAATTCACTTTTCGATAATTTATAATCCAGTTCCAGGCTTAACTTACCTTTTTCTATTTTATAACCGGCAAATTTTCCGCTATAGGGTGTAAAGGTCGTTAACTCAATTCCTTTAAACAGCACTTCAATTTCAGTAAACTTATCCTGTGTTAACGGATTTATATCACCTTTAATTGTAACTGGTGCGTATTTATCAACCTTTCCTTTTAAATCCACCTTCGCCTTACTTAACTGTTTTGATGAAAGCCCTGAGATATCACCCTTTAAACCATAAATACCTGCACTAAAATTTGGTGAAAGAGAATTATCTGCAAAGTTCATCTTACCGTTAAGTATATTTACTTTTTTTATCGCCGCCTGAAAACCAGATTTATCGGAAGACCTGGTTTTATTACTATTAGCACTATCATTAGTTTTTTTAGCTATCGCCAGTTTCTGTATATTTGTTTCTCCGCTCTTATCCATAATCAAACGAAGAGAAGGTTTCTCTATATCAACAGCCTTAACATCAAGATATTGTGACGGGTATTTAAACTGAATATTTTTTACAGCTAGCTTATTCCAGCTTAAAAACTCCTCTTTAAGTTTTTTATCTCTTAATTTTAGCGACAGAATATCCATGTCGCCCTGAACCAATAAACTCACTTCATTCGGCACCGCGCTAACATTTATTTTAACGTTCGACTCAAACACACCATCCAGTATTTTAATACGAGCAACATCATTCAAGTATGACTGTAAATCTTTAAGGCTCACCGACTTAGCGGCAACATCAAAATCAAGCGATCTGGAGGCCGGTTTAATCTTGCCATCAATATCAACAACCCCCTGATCATTTACGATTAGATTCAATTTCAATAAGGCTAACTCATCCGCAAAAGGCTGTAAATTATCAAGCGTTAGTGATTTTAACTGAATAGAGTGCTTTACGAATGGTGATACAGATTTATCATGTAGCTCAAACAGCGCATCGTCATTAACAATATGTGAAATTATAATATCCCAACTGGACTCAACTGCTTCCGTCTCTTTAGTTTCAACGGCGTTTATTGTATTTTGCAAAACAAACAGGTCACTAAAATCTATACTAGACTGCTCATCTTTTTCAACACCTATAAAGCCCCCCTGCATTGAGACTTTATTTATAAGTAATTTTTTATCCATTAAATCCAGCTCAGCAAGATCTATCGACAAACGTTCCCAACCGAGAACTTTTTCAGCATTCTCTTTACGTATAACACTTAATTCAGTAACTGATGCAAGCATTTCACTCAAATTAAATTTTGTGGCCTTTTCACTAAACGCAAAATCATAACTGGTTTTAAGACCAAGTTTGCCTTCATTAATTTTTACCAGCATCTGATCCTGCATATAATCAGATATAACGTCCAGATTTCCAGTCAGCTCAATCTCTCCACTTGACTTTAATGGCGATAAACTGAATTCTCCACTCCAGTTTACGGTTGTCCCCCGTAAGGACTCAGCTTTAACATGATGCAAATTTCCATCACCTGGACGAGTTGAGAAATCATCAAGTGAAACACTAATGTCTTCAAACTGGCTGTAAAATGGCGTCACTCTATTTTCATCTGAAAAATATACCGCTCCTTCTACATACCTGAATTTATCTATTGCAAAAGGCCAGCCCTCAGCGTCTTCTGCCTTCGCCTCTTCCGCCTTCGCCTCTTCTGTCTTAGTTCCATCTTCCTGACTTTCATCCTTTTTATTAAACTTATTCAGTATGTCCTGAAAATTATATTCACCCGATGATAGAATCATTATTTTAACTTCAGGTCTTACAATACTTATTTCATCAAACGCAATTACTTTTCTAAACAGAGATATAGCCTGAAAATTTACATGTAATTTATCAAAACCAACAAACTGGCTCGTATGCTTTCCTGTAACGGACAAACCATTCAAAGTAACTGACAATGAGAAGGGATTAATTTCTAACGACTGTAGTTGTACATCTCGATCTAGCTGAATCGATACATTATCAACTATAACGGGCTTCAATACATATGGAGCCAGATAAAAGCCGAGCAAAGCATAAAATATTACAGCTACAGTTAAATAAACCAGCCGTTTAACAACTTTATCTAGAGACTGAAAATAGACCCAAACATTCATATTATTTATTTTCTTGTTTTGATTTTTTATAAAATATAAAAAACACTAACAACCCGCTAATAACAAGCAAATAGTTAGCCCATATAACATAAGGCGTAGAACCTTTATACGCCTGCACATCTGCCGTTAAAACTTCTCGTTTAAACTGCTCTAATATATTTAATACCCTGCCATCTCGATCTATAACGGAAGATACTCCGGTATTAGTCACTCTTAACAAAACCCGCCCGGTTTCCAGTGCACGCATTCTAGCTATCTGATGATGCTGCCAGGGTTGCGATGAGTCTTCAAACCAGGCGTCATTACTCACATTAACCAATAAGGTTGCTTCAGGCAAATCTAGCAACACACTGCGGTCAAATGCATCTTCAAAACATATACTCAAACCTATCTTCTGTCCCGCCACCTCAATTAAAGGTTGAACATCATCACCACTATCTATATCTGACATGGGTATATTCACCCATTGAGCAAAAAAACCTAGCAGCGGGCGTAATGGAAAATATTCACCTAATGGCACCAGATGTCTCTTTAAATATTGCTGACCATCTAATGTGATCATCGAATTGTAATATCGTTGAGTTTTATCATTTCTGACAAATAACCCTAAAATGACATCGGTATCGTTTGCCTGCGCTTCTTTCTGCAGACCCTCAAGATAATACGGAATTCTGCTTCTAAATCCGGGCACAGCTGTTTCAGGCCAGATAATTAAATCACTAGCCCAGTGCTGCTGTGTTAACTCACGATACATTTTTAAAGTGGGCCGGTAGCTTTCAGACTTCCACTTTTCAGACTGTGGAATATTCCCCTGAATCATACTTACTTTTATTGGTTTATCGACTGCTTCAGTCCAGCTAATAAAGCTCAAAAGATAACCCGTTAAATATATAAAAACTATTGCCGGTACTGTTATCTTTAAATTAGATTTATACAAACTTGCACTTAACAAACCAGATACAATTGTAACCACCAGGCCAATACCCAGCCCCCCTATTACTGGACCGAAGCCTGTAAGGTAAGTATCAATATGTGCAACCCCAATCTGCACCCAGGGAAACCCTGTTAGGAAATAACCACGAAACCAGTCAAACAACATCCAGCCCACTGGATAAATTATCACCAGCATTTTAAAGCTCGATGTCGTTATTAAACGGTTGGATAGATAAAAAGATAATGCCGGAAATAAACTCATGTAAGCCGCTAATAACAGAATGGTTATCACTGCCACCGGTTCCGGCATGCCTCCATGAAAATGCAGACTATAAAATAACCAGTAAATACCATGAGTAAACCAGCCTAAACCAAATAAATATCCCCTGAGAAATGCTACTGAAGGTTTCTGGCCCAGGCAGGCAATAAAAATAAATGCAATAAGAGGAAACTGTAACCAGAAATAATCATAGGGAGCAAAACTAAACGGAAGTAGTGCACCACAGGTTAAAGCTAGAAGTTCTATAATTTTATATGGATTGTTTTGAAGCGTTTCAAGATTAATCATTTTTAAGTTTTAATATTTCCCTGCTTATAAACTATATTTTTCAGGTTACAGCATGGCTGCTTTTATAAAATTATACTTTTGCCTTATCTGGTAAAATTGTGAGCTGTACATGTTTTATTCTACGGCTATTAGCACTCAAGATCTTAAACAGGTAGTGATCAATTGTAACCGCCTCCCCGCGTTTCGGCATATGCCCAAGGTGTTTCATTAACATGCCTGCCAGTGTGTCTGAGTCTTCTTCACTAAATGAACTTTCAAAAAATTCATTAAACTCTTCTATGGGTGTTAACGCCTTAACGGAGTATCTGTTAATTCCCATGCGCCTGATATTACCCACATCTTCTATATCGTGCTCATCATCAATCTCGCCGACAATCTGCTCAAGCACGTCTTCAATAGTAACCAGACCCGCAACGCCACCATACTCATCAACAACCATTGCCATATGATTTCGACTTTCTCTGAATTCTTTTAGTAATACATTAAGACGCTTACTTTCCGGGACAAACACGGCTTTTCTTAACACGTCTTTTATGTCAAATTCTTTTCTCAGACTCACATCAACATAGCGAAGTAAGTCCTTTGCTAACAATACTCCCTCAATTTCATCTCTACTTTCACCAATAACAGGAAATCGTGAGTGACCCGATTCATTAACAACAGGAAGCATATCTTCGTAAGCGGTATCTTCTTCAAGCACAACCATATGTGAACGGGGAATCATAATATCCCTGACCTGAATTTCTGACACCTGCATCACACCCTCAATCATATTAAGGGCATCCATATCTAACAGGTCACGTTTTTCTGATGCCTGTAAAATTTCAATGAGTTCCTGAGTACTTTGAGGAGTTTCAAGAAAAATTCGACTAAGTCTTTCCACAAAACTTAAGCTTGATTCGTTCAGTGTATCACTCATGATTTTATTTCCGTCTTAGACGACTCATTAGGTTTTTTATTCATTAGGTAGGGGTCTGCGAAACCGAGCTGCTGCATAATAATCGTTTCCAGAGATTCCATTTGTTGCGCATCATCTTCTTGCTCATGATCATATCCCTGCAAATGCAACATCCCGTGTATGACCATATGCGCCCAATGCGACTTTGATTCCTTTTGTTGCAGAGCCGCTTCACGCTCAACAACTTCTGCACAGATTGCCAGATCACCCAACAATACTTCTGACACAGATATGTCGTCTAACTCCAGCTGCATAGGAAATGATAATACATTGGTGGGTTTGTCTTTGCCGCGATAAGCGCTATTTAACTGCTGACTTTCTGCTGCACTCACAATACGTAAACTTAATACTGGTTCAGCAGAATCTTCCCCTTGCCAGGCCGCCTGAGCCCAGGAATTTAACAAGCTACTCGACGGAGGTTCCTCTATCGATTCAGACAGGTCTTCAGCAAGCTGCACATCAAGTTGAACAGACATTATTTAGAGCCTTTACTGTCATCTGAATTATCCGCTTCATGTGCATCATAAGCTTTAACAATTCGTTTGACCATCGGGTGACGAACCACATCTCGCGGTTTAAAAAAAGTCATTGATATATCATCTATATCTTTTAAAACTTCAATCGCATGACGCAGACCAGAGGTCGTACCTCTGGGTAGGTCAATTTGAGTTACATCACCCGTGATAACCGCAGTTGAACCAAAACCTATACGGGTTAAAAACATTTTCATTTGTTCACGGGTGGTATTCTGGGCTTCATCAAGAATTATAAATGCATCATTTAAGGTTCGGCCACGCATATATGCCAGTGGCGCTATTTCTATTACATTTCTTTCAATTAATTTTGCAACTCGTTCAAAACCCATCATTTCATACAAAGCGTCATACATCGGACGTAGATAAGGGTCTATTTTCTGCGCCAGATCTCCAGGCAAAAAGCCTAATCGCTCACCCGCCTCAACAGCAGGGCGCACCAGCAATAAGCGCCTAACTTCTTCAGATTCCAGTGCAGCTACTGCACAGGCAACTGCCAGATAAGTTTTACCCGTTCCAGCTGGTCCGATACCAAAACTCAAATCATGTGTTTGAATGCTTTTTAAGTACGCGACCTGGTTTATACCCCGACCTTTAATTGATTCTTTACGCAGACGCAAACTCCATTCGTTTGCATCTAGACTTAACTGGTCGTCCAGCGCCTGCAATCCTGATTCCTGCATTTGCAAATGGATATGATTAGCGGTTAATTGCTCATCTTTAGTTGAATTATATAAATCTTTAAGAATTACCGCCCCCATTCTTATATCAGCTTCTTCGCCGATAAGTTGAAAATGGTGATTGCGATTATTTATTTCTACACCCAGTCGCATTTCAATCTGCTGCAGATGCTCATTCATTGGGCCGCACAGATTCGCCAGGCGGTCATTATCTGCAGGTTCAAATTCTATATCCAGACTTTCAGTCATAATTTAATTATAGCGCTTTAAAATAAGGTAATCAGAGAACATTTATACAGCTAAACGGATGCGGTCAACTTCAGAAATTTCAATAAATTCACCCTGCAGTGAATTAACCAGGGCCTGAGTAATTCGCACATCAACAAAATGCCCGATCAATCTCTCCGCACCATCAAAATTCACAACCCTGTTATTTTCAGTACGACCGGCCATTTGTTTTGAGTCTTTTCTGGATGCACGTTCCACCAAAACACTCTGCACCGTACCCACCATTGACTCGGAAATTTCCTGTGCCATTTCATTTATGCGTTTTTGTAAAATAGCCAAGCGTGCTTTTTTTGTTTCCATCGGCACATTATCTTCTAGCGATGACGCAGGGGTACCTGGACGTGCCGAGTAAACAAAACTATAAGAATGATCAAAACCAATATCTTCAATCAACTTCATAGTCTGTTCAAAATCTTCATCACTCTCACCGGGAAAGCCAATAATAAAATCCGAAGACACTGTTATCCCTGGACGAGCTTCACGTAATTTACGAATTTTAGATTTGTACTCTACCGCCATATGGCCACGCTTCATTGCGGCCAGCACCCTGTCAGAACCACTTTGCACCGGCAGGTGCACAAAAGTAACCAGTTCAGGTATTTCAGAATAGGCCTGAATCAATGAGTCTGAAAACTCCACCGGATGTGAAGTGGTATAACGAATACGATCAATACCCTCTACAGCGGCTACGT
>Ga0316207_10005480_pt1 | contig 10506 bp, 6 predicted proteins | sample 6weekpyrite_MG_FD_204943 | JGI IMG/M metagenome (GOLD analysis project Ga0316207, IMG submission 204943) | Microbial mat bacterial communities from mineral coupon in-situ incubated in ocean water Damariscotta River, Maine, United States -... | ecosystem: Environmental > Aquatic > Marine >...
TTGTTGGCGATCTTTCCAGTGGTGGCTTGCGGGTATGACCGCCTCAAAGGGTTCATCGTAAACAGCCTGGGTGACAATACCCGCTTCATTAAATGGCAGGGCTATTAAAATGACGTCGAGCTTACCTTGTTTTAATTGTTCGGATAGCACCGCGGTGAAATTTTCCTCAAGACGTAATTGCATTTGCGGGGCACGCTTATGTAGCTGTGGAATGAGTTCCGGCAACAGGTAAGGCGCAATGGTATAAATGGCACCAAGACGTAAAGGAGCAGCTAAGGGGTCCTGGTGAGTCAGGGCCAGGTCCTTAAGGTGAGCTGCCTGGTCCAGGACCTTTTGTGCCTGTTCAATGATTTGTGTTCCCTGTTCGGTTATACGTAATTCATTACGGGCTTCACGTTCGAAAATACTCAATCCTAATTCTTCTTCTAACTTTTTAATGCCCAGGCTCAATGTGGGCTGGCTTACAAAGCAGGCTTTGGCGGCCCGACCAAAGTGTTTGTGTTGTGCCACGGCAACAATATATTTAAGTTCTGTCAGTGTCATAGTCGATTGAAAAATTCTATTAAATTGAGTTCAATCATAAGAATAATATGGTTTTTGTCAATGGCTTTGACAGGTGGGCATAAAATGCGGATTTGTTTGCTATATATAGTTTTGAAAGTTCCATCAAAATAAGGGTGTGGTTTGTGTTGGGTTTTATAACGAATAGCATTAGAAGTAAATTATTGTTTATTGTAGGTTTTGGCACCGTACTGGTTTTAGCTGCGTCTTTATGGGGGTTGAACCGTGGATGGCAGAATGGGCAGGATTTTTTACATACAATCGATGTACATGTGAATAATGAAACCCGGGCGCAGAAATTAGCAACAGATTTTAAAATTCAGGTGCAGGAGTGGAAAAATGTATTGCTTCGGGGGCATGATGATAAAAAAAGAAAAAAATATTGGGGTAAATTTGGTAAACGACATAATCTAATCCAGGAAGAAGGTAAAGCTTTGTTGGCAACCATTGATGTTGCTTCGATAAAGAATAAGCTAAGCGCATTTCTACAAACACATCAGGCGTTATACGCTCTTTACAGTAAGGGGCTTGATGTATTTATGGTAAATAATTTTGACCATAAGTTGGGCGATAAGGCGGTGTCTGGTATTGACCGTCAACCTACAAAACAATTGCTTGAATTATCAAAAAGTCTCAAACAGGTCACCCTGGATCGAATTGGGGCTTCTAAAGTTGATTCATTTAGATCCGTACAAATCGCGCTCATATTAATCTCTATCAGTGTTGTTGTCTTTACCGTTATTTTTTTGATTATGGTGCAAAGGTCAATTCTAAATCCTGCCAGTTCTTTAGTTAGTGATTTGGGTGCCATGGCGGATGGTGACTTTAGCCATGAAATTAATGTGTCTTCAGGTGATGAAATTGGTCAAATTGCTAGTAGTGCTTCCATCTTGAGACAAGACATAGGTCATATTGTTAACCAAATTAACCAGGCCGTTTTTAAGCTGTCAGCTTCAGCTGAAGAAATGGCGCAGATTACAGAACAATCAAAACAGTCAACCTCTCATCAGCGTGTGGAAACTGATCAGGTTGCTACAGCAATGAATGAAATGACCGCAACCGTGCATGAAGTGTCGCAAAATGCACAGCTTGCCGCTGATTCGGCTAATCAGGCTAATAGTGAAGTGAATACTGGGCAAGGTGTTGTTAATGACGCCATCAATGCAATATCTAAATTAGTCCAGCAAGTAGAAAAGGCGGCGGATGTTATACATGCACTGGAAAATGATTCGGTAGAAATCGGCTCCGTATTAGATGTTATTCGAAGCATAGCAGAGCAAACTAATTTGCTGGCATTAAACGCAGCTATTGAAGCGGCTCGAGCTGGTGAGCAGGGCCGTGGTTTTGCGGTAGTTGCAGATGAAGTGCGGGTGTTAGCGCAACGTACCCAGACATCCACGGAAGAAATTCAAAATATGATTGAAAAATTACAAAATGGGGCTCAACAGGCCGTAGATGCCATGAACCAGAGTCGATCTCAGGCTGATGTAACACGAGATACCGCAGCAAAAGCCGGAGAAGTGTTAACCAGCATTACCTCATCTGTAACCCATATTAGTGATATGAACACATTAATTGCCAGTTCGGCTGAAGAGCAAAATGCGGTAGCGGAAGAGATTAATCGCAGTATCGTAAGTATCTCGCAAGGTGCTGAAGTCGCTTCTGAAGGGGCGGTGCATACGGCGGAAACATCGGAGGATTTACGCAATGTTGCTGAAGAGCTTAAACATGTCATTTCACGTCTTAAGATTTGAAAGATAGTCGTAAGCCAGAAGTCGTAAGTCTTAAGTCAAAAGCGGGCTCTCCTACGGAGAGCTCGTTTTTTTGTGTTTTGGGCTTATGACTTAATGTTTATTCATTTACAATAACAGCTTCTAATAATTTAAAGCAAAGGTAAATCAATGCCAGTATATCGCTCTCGAACGTCAACCCATGGCCGTAATATGGCAGGTGCCCGTGCGCTTTGGCGTGCTACGGGTATGAAAGATGGGGACTTTGAAAAACCCATTATTGCGATTGCAAATTCGTTTACCCAGTTTGTGCCAGGGCATGTGCATTTAAAAGACATGGGGCAGCTGGTGGCACGAGAAGTCGAAAAAGCCGGTGGCATTGCTAAAGAGTTTAATACAATTGCGGTAGATGATGGTATCGCCATGGGGCATGGTGGCATGTTGTACTCATTACCGTCACGGGAAATTATAGCCGACTCCGTTGAATATATGGTGAATGCACATTGTGCCGATGCCATTGTGTGTATTTCAAATTGCGACAAAATCACCCCGGGTATGTTACTAGCCTCAATGCGTTTAAATATTCCGGTGATTTTTGTTTCTGGTGGGCCGATGGAGTCTGGAAAATCAAAGCTGGCTGGTGAAGAGGTGCACCTGGATCTGGTCGATGCCATGGTGATGGCCGCTGATTCTAATCAAAGCGATGAAACAGTTGCTCAGGTTGAGCGTTCAGCTTGCCCAACCTGTGGTTCATGTTCGGGTATGTTTACTGCAAACTCAATGAACTGCCTGACCGAAGCGCTGGGTTTGTCTTTACCTGGAAATGGTTCCTTGCTGGCAACACATGCGTTCCGTGAAGGGCTATTTTTAGAAGCCGGCAGGCGTATTGTTGAGATAACCAAAGACCATTATGAGAATGATAATTACGCCATGTTACCCCGATCCATCGCGAACTTTAAAGCATTTGAAAATGCCATGAGTTTAGATATTGCCATGGGAGGGTCAACTAATACCGTGTTGCATTTGTTAGCAGCCGCGCAGGAAGGTGAGGTGGATTTTACCATGGACGATATTGATCGCCTGTCGCGTAAGGTGCCTAATCTTTGTAAAGTTGCACCAGCAACTCAAAAATACCACATGGAAGATGTGCACCGTGCCGGTGGTGTGTTTGGTATTCTGGGAGAGCTGGATCGTGCGGGCTGTTTGCATACTGAATCACCTACGGTACACAGTACCAGTATGGCTGATGCCCTGGCCAAATGGGACCTGGTAGTGACTGAAGATGAAGCGGCGAAAAAATTATTTTCAGCCGCCCCTGGAAATGTGCCTACACAACAGGCGTTCTCACAGGAAAAGGTCTGGCCGCTGGATACGGATCGAGCCAATGGCTGTATTCGAAATCTCGACAATGCTTATTCACTGGATGGGGGGCTGGCGGTTTTGTTTGGTAATATCGCCGAGTTGGGTTGCATCGTTAAAACTGCTGGTGTGGATGAGGGGAGTCTTACATTTACGGGTAGGGCGCGTATTTTTAAATCACAGGATGATGCGGTAGAAGCGATTTTAAATGACAAAATCGTTGCCGGTGATGTGGTGGTTATTCTTTACGAAGGCCCCAAAGGTGGACCAGGCATGCAGGAAATGTTGTACCCCACATCCTATTTAAAATCGAAAGGTCTGGGTAAAGCCTGTGCGTTATTAACCGATGGGCGATTTTCTGGAGGGACATCAGGCTTATCTATTGGACATGCTTCACCGGAAGCGGCTGAAGGTGGTGCAATTGGTTTAGTTGAAGAAGGTGACACAATAGAAATTGATATTCCAAATCGTAAAATTAATTTAGCCATTTCAGATGATGAGCTGGCTCAACGCCGAGTGGCGATGGAAGCAAAAGGCATCAATGCCTGGAAGCCGCTTGGGCGTGAGCGAGTTGTGAGTAATGCGCTGAAAGCTTATGCGGCGATGACGACCAGTGCGGCGAGAGGGGCGGTTCGAGATGTCTCTCAACTAGAAAAATAATAGTTGTGTAGGTGCGAATTTATTCGCACTAAATTCTAAAAACAAGGATGTTTTTTATGGGCTATGATGCACTACGAAAAGGTCGTCAATCGGAATCGAACAGGGCATATTGTGTTACTACGGTAACCAGGAATAGAGAGCCTCTATTTAATGATTTATACGTAGCTAGAATTGTTATTAATACAATGAAGACCTTGCATAATGAAAATTATGTAAACTCATTAAGCTGGGTAGTTATGCCGGATCATTTACATTGGTTATTTCAGCTCGGAGATAACAGTTCGAATGAATTTGAACCTACATTATCTTCTGTAATGAAAAGATTGAAGGCTATTTCTGCACAATCTATTAATCAGTATTTAAATAGAAAAGGAAGTATCTGGCAGAAGGCGTATTATGATCGTGGTTTGAGAGATAATGAAGACATAAAGCAAATTGCAAGATATATTGTAGCAAATCCTCTCAGAGCAGGGCTGGTTGAATGTGTAGAAAAATATCCCCATTGGGATGCGGCATGGTTATAAAGGTGTGCGAATAAATTCGCACCTACAATTCAATACTGCTCTTTAAAAAATTCACTGTAGGTGCGAATTTATTCGCACGGTTATATAAGGTAAAAAATGAAAATAGGAACTCCATTATCCCCATCCGCAACAAAAGTCATGCTGCTCGGAGCAGGTGAGCTTGGTAAAGAAGTGATTATTGAATTGCAACGCTTTGGTGTTGAAGTGATTGCGGTTGATCGTTATGAAAATGCGCCTGGTCATCAGGTGGCGCATCGTGCCCATGTCATTGATATGACAGATGGTGATGCTTTAAAAGCCCTGGTTATAAAAGAGCGTCCGGATTTAATTGTGCCGGAAATCGAAGCTATTGCCACGGATATGTTGGCAGTGATTGAGGAAGAAGGTCTAGCCAGGGTAATTCCAACAGCACGGGCCACTCAGCTCACCTTGAACCGTGAAGGTATTCGCCGACTGGCTGCTGAAGACCTGAAACTGGAAACATCTGAATATGTGTTTGCCGATAATTTTGAAGAGTTGCAACAGGCGGCTAAACTGATTGGATTTCCCTGCATTATTAAACCGGTGATGTCTTCATCGGGTAAAGGGCAGTCGCGACTTGAGTCGACAAGTGATGTGGAAGCCGCCTGGCAATATGCAATGGATGCGGGTCGTGTTAACCAGGGACGAGTCATTGTTGAGAGCGTGATTGAATTTGATTATGAAATTACCCAGTTAACGGTAAGAGCATTAAATGCGGATGGCGAAATTGAGACACATTTTTGTGCGCCGGTGGGGCATATCCAGAAAAACGGGGATTATGTAGAAAGTTGGCAGCCTCATCCCATGTCAGAAACTGCCCTGGAAAAATCCAGGGAAATTGCGGAGAAAGTAACCTCTGCTCTGGGTGGGTGTGGTTTATTTGGTGTTGAGTTATTTATTAAGGGTGATGAGGTTTATTTCAGTGAGGTAAGCCCACGGCCACACGATACAGGACTGGTAACGATAATGACCCAGTGGCAGTCTGAATTTGCTCTACATGCACGGGCAATACTCGGTTTACCGGTAGATACCAGCTTACGTTGTGATGGGGCCAGTGCGGTGATTTATGGAGGGGTGAATGCCGAAGGAATTGCTTTTGAAAATATGGAGCAGGCATTGAATGTAGCGTCTACTGAAATTCGATTATTTGGTAAACCAGAGGCTTTCGAAAAACGCCGTATGGGTGTTGCTGTCTCCAGTGGTAGCTCGATAGATGAGGCGCGAGGACGAGCGCGCTTAGCTGCATCTAAGGTTAAGCCAGTAAGATAAGCGGTATATGTCTCATGCTATAGCTAAATTTATTGGCTTTGGGGAGGCCCTGAGCTATCCCCACGAAACGATTTAAAGTCAAAAGAAAAAGAAAACGCAAATGAACGCAAATGTCCGCAAATAGACGCCAAATTATATTACGTATAGTTTGATTGCTGAGATTTTGTGTGCTCTATACTCAAGCATTTTAGTGCTGACTCACGATGATTATTCGAACTTTAAACTGACTTATACATTTTTTTTGCGTACATTCGCGGCTATTAGCGTTCATTTGCGTTTTCTTTTTCTTTTATCTTTTTGGTTTTAAGAATTATTTCGTGGAGATAGCTCAGGGACAGTCCCTAATAAGTAATATTCAATCCCAGGAATTCATTCCACTATTATTCATTGTTTGATCTACACTTAATTAAGTATCCAGGATATTTACTTAATTAAGAAGAGACGCAATGTATGTCTACAATTAAAAAAATTACAAGCTCTACTGCACATCATCCCGACCTCGACTGGAGCCAGGTCAAAGAAACGGTGCTGATGCTTAAGCTTGCCGCAGCCCAGGTTGAGTTTTCTTTAAAGGATGGTTCAAACTCGGTAAATACCCTCACCGATTCATTCACCGGCATGGCAGGCAGTATTAAAGCGATAGAGTTATGTACAGCAGAGTTATTTGAAAAATACAAGGTAGCGGATAGTGACCAGCAAACAGTGATTGATAACTGTCAACAAGTGGCCGAAAAGATGCAGCAGGCGATTGTCGCTTTTCAGTTTTATGATACTCTCGTGCAAAGAATGGATCACGTTGTGAATAGCCTGTCAAAGTTGGGAGATCTGGTGAGTGACCCGGCCAGATTGTATTCTCCCCATGAATGGGGTGCCTTACAGGAAGTTATACGTAGTCGGTACACAATGGAAAAAGAGCGTGAGTTGTTTGATGCTATCCTTAACGGCGATGAGATGGTGCAGGTACTGGAAAAAATGCACCAGATGGCAACTTCAGAGGATAATATTGAATTATTTTAATGTGCTTAGCATGCCTTTCTAGTGTGAATTATTAACTAAATCATCTAAATACATATTTTTATTGATTTTTTTCTTTACCTTTGTTTTTTATTAGGCTATTGTTAGCTTCAACAAAATGACAAAGACAGGAAAAGTACATTGCCACGCCTAGCTGACGTTGTAACCCAAACATTCCGATCAATTAGCCCTGATGCCTTGTCAGAGCGCCTCTTCAAAGACCCCCTTGCAGGTTGGTGGCAGAGCTACCAGCAAAAACTCGAATCTAGTGGATATGATGGTGTCGTTCAGGGCGCCTTTTTTATTGCTAATTTTGCGGCTATGGGGCATATCGCAAAATGTGATGGTCGGGTTAAGGATGTTGAAATTGAGTTGGCGACGCAGGTTATGGATCATCTGAAATTAAACATAGAGCAGAAACAGCTCGCAATACGTCTGTTTAATGAGGGTAAAAACCAGGGATTTAGCCTGGAAACCTTACTGTGGCGATTTAAACGTCAATGTGGTCACCGTGTAAGTGTAATACAGGTTTTTATCGAAATTCAGTTGAAGATGGCATATGCGGATGGAAGTCTGAACGAAAAAGAAACAAAAGTTATTAAGCTGATGTGCAAGCGTCTTGATGTTTCTGAATCAATTTATACCCGGATAGAGCGACGTGTAAGAGCTGAAAAAAAAGCAGCTAATCAGCCCCTGGCCAGTGCCGTTAAAAAAAAACCTAGCATTGCGGATGCCTATGAGGCTTTAGGTGTTAAACGTTGGGCAAACCAGATGCAGGTCAAACAGGCCTATCGTCGTATGATGAGTAAATACCATCCGGATAAGCTACAGGCTCGTGGCGCATCAAACGTTGAAGTGATCGAGGCACATGATATTGTCTTTGATATTAAACAGGCTTATGAAATACTGGTGAAACCTAAACGGGATCGGTAAATTATAGTCGTAAGTCGTAAGTCAAAATCTTGCTTCGAGGCTTTGTACTGACGAGAATGATGGGAAGCCCTGCTTCCCGTTTTTACTTATTTGAAATAAATATATTGTGTAAGGCTCTTATTGTAACTTTTCTATTTTGAGGCGACTAGCTGAATTACCTCCAAGAATACCCTTAAGTGAGCACCAAAAAAGTAAAAAGAAAACGCAATTATTGCTTGTGTCATAATGCTTTTACTATATCGTGTGCATTTGTGTTTTTCGCATTTTCTCTTTATTTTACCTTTTTGATTTATAGTGTTTTTTGTAGGGGTATCACATGCCGGCAGATTTAGAAAATTCACTTAATAAAAGTGTTCCTGATCTCTTGCACGAACTTGTCGTTCGATATTGGCAAGACTGGAAAGCGGCCTGTGAATCAATAGAAAAAAATCCGCAGGAAAGCATTGATTTAACCCTGCTCGGAAAAATCTGGGCCTGTAGTGAATTTGTTGCGATAACCATGATTCGCAACCCACAGCTCTGGTTTGAGTTGATACAGGAAAAATCCCTTGAAGTCAGTTTTTCACTTGAAGACTATCGTCAGCAATTACGTCATCGACTTGAAGAAAATATTGCCTTAAACGATCTTGCCCTGATGAAACAATTGCGCTTGTTTCGGGCCCAGCAAATGTTACGTATTGCCTGGCGTGATCTGGCAAATATTGCCAATACAACAGAAACCCTGTGTAACCTGACAGATCTTGCGGAATGTTGTGTGGATATAACCCTGGAAACACTTTATCAGGATCAGTGTAAACAGTTAGGTGTGCCACTCAATTCACAGGGTGAGCCGCAACGCCTGGTTGTTTTAGGTATGGGGAAGCTGGGTGGTTATGAGCTTAATTTTTCTTCAGATATTGACCTGATTTTCTGTTTTGAGGAGGAGGGCGAAATTTCAGGTGCGCGTTCGTTGGCGAATAGTCAATTTTTTATTCGTCTGGGGCAGCGGTTTATAAAGTCCTTAAATGATGTAACCGGAGATGGTTTTGTGTTTCGGGTTGATATGCGTTTAAGGCCTTATGGGGATAGTGGGCCCCTGGTTATGAGTCAGGCCGCGCTCGAACAGTATTATCAGACACAGGGGCGTGACTGGGAACGATACGCGATGATTAAAGCACGGGTAATTGGCGGTGATCGAGTTCAGGGGCAGGTGGTTATGGATATGCTAAAGCCCTTTGTATATAGGCGTTATCTGGATTTCGGGGCGTTTGAATCTATCCGTGAAATGAAAGCGATGATTGATACGGAAATAAATCGTAAGGGTTACCAGCATAATATTAAATTAGGCTCCGGTGGAATCCGTGAAATTGAATTTATCGGGCAGACATTTCAATTGTTACGAGGAGGGAGTGATGCAGAATTGCAAACTCGAGGTATCCTTGATGTTCTTGATTTATTAGCTAATAAAAAATATTTAGAAAAAAAAGAAGCCGAGTCACTGGCGACCAGTTATGATTTTTTGCGCCGACTTGAAAATCGTTTACAAATGTTTAGTGATACTCAAACCCACCTGTTACCTGATAACCCACAACAACAGTCAAGCATGGCACTGGCTATGGGCTTTGAAAACTGGGATGCATTATATAGTGCCTGTGAAAAACATCGAAAAACAGTACAGGCTTCATTTGCGCTGCTCCTACATGATCCTGAAAGTGATGTGGACAAGGATGAGGTAGATGAAAAAAATCAGATGGCATCTATTCGTTCTATCTGGCTACATGAACATAATGAAGGAGAAGCCATAAGCATACTTGAAAGTTCAGGTATGGCGGATGCTGGTGCGGTTTATAAACTGGTAGAACAATTCAGGAATTCGTCTCACTTAAATGGAATGACTGCGATAGGACGGCAACGCCTGGATATATTGATGCCAACATTACTGGTTTCTTTAATTGGTAAAAATGATCCCGCAGAGGTATTAAAGCGATTATTGGGTTTACTGCAATCAGTATTGCGACGCAGTGTTTATCTTTCTCTGTTAAATGAATATCCCCAGGTACTTAATCAGTTGCTTACTTTGTTTGCAGCGAGCCCCTGGATTGCACAGTTACTTAGTCGATATCCGGTTTTACTGGATGAGTTGCTTGATCCGAGAAATTTATACCAGATACCCGACAGTTCGAAATTGAAGCTGGAATTGAGTAGTTTCCTGGAGCGAGTCGCCGGGGATGAAGAGCAGCTAATAGAGCACTTAAGAAAATTCAAACAAACACAGGTGTTGAAAATAGCAGCAATGGACGTAGCGGGTGTACTGGATGTATTTGAGGTAAGTGAGCAGCTTAGCAATGTGGCAGAGGTGTTAGTTGATAAAGTGATGCAGCTTGCCTGGGAGTGGATGGTAGCAAAGCATGGCCGGCCAATATGTTTGATAAACGGAGAAAGTTATCAGCCAACCA
>Ga0316207_10005481_pt1 | contig 10503 bp, 10 predicted proteins | sample 6weekpyrite_MG_FD_204943 | JGI IMG/M metagenome (GOLD analysis project Ga0316207, IMG submission 204943) | Microbial mat bacterial communities from mineral coupon in-situ incubated in ocean water Damariscotta River, Maine, United States -... | ecosystem: Environmental > Aquatic > Marine >...
AATAAACGCATGTAAATGTAAGCGCGTAATAATACACCTGGATTCCCAAAGAATGCCGACATGCGACCAATACTGTGCGGACAATCATCTTTCGTTAACCACTGATATTCATCCCCCACTTTTTTTACACCCGGCATTGGCATAAACGGTTTTAAACGTTCAGCCACACCAATTGCACCAGAACCAGGACCGCCACCACCATGAGGCGTAGAGAAAGTTTTATGCAAGTTTGAATGTATAACATCAAAGCCCATATCACCCGGGCGAATTTTGCCCAGAATAGCATTCAGGTTTGCGCCATCGTAATAAAGCAAACCACCAACATCATGAATAATTTTTGCAATTTCTTCTATGCGTCGTTCAAACACACCCAGTGTAGATGGATTGGTTAGCATCAAGCCTGCTGTTTGCGGGCCAACCGCTTCTTTTAATGCGTCAACATCAACATCACCATTTGCAAGTGTCGAAATTTCTTTTACGGTAAAACCACACATGGTTGCAGTTGCAGGATTAGTTCCATGCGCTGCATCTGGTACTAAAATTTCTTTACGCTCAGTATCACCTTTTGAATCATGATAAGCACGTATCATTGCAACACCAGCAAACTCACCTTGCGCACCCGCCATAGGCGCCAATGAAAAACCGGCCATACCTGTTACATCACATAGCATTTCCTGCAATTCATACATACACGCCATAAAGCCCTGAGAATTTTTTTCTGGTGCTAATGGATGACGCGACAAAAAGCCCGGCAACATTGCCAATGAATTACAGGCGCGAGGATTGTGTTTCATGGTGCAGGAACCGAGCGGGTAAAAATGCGTATCAATACTAAAGTTTTTCTGCGACAAAGATGTGTAATGTCGCACGGCCTGCATTTCTGATACTTCTGGTAAGCCTGGTTTTTCTTCACGCAATAATGCCGCCGGAATATCTGTTGGCATGTCGTTACCAGACGTCGATTGAATTTTAGTTTTACGTCCGCTGGCTGAATGTTCAAAAATTAACATAGTTATAACTCCGATTATTTCAGCGCTTCAGCCATCACTGTAGACAGGGCTGCTGCAAAGGTTTCAATATCTTCTGCGATACGTAGTTCTGTCGCACAAACTAAAATACAATCTTTCATTTCAGGATATAGCTCAGACAAGTCCAGTCCACCCAGAATATTCTTCTCCGCTAACCTGGCCAAAACATCTGCAGCCGATGTGTTTACTTTAATCACTGCCTCATGAAAACGCGGCTGATCAAACACAACTTCAACACCATCAATTGCTGATAATTTTTCAACTAAAGCTTGTGTATTTGCATGACAACTTAGTGCGGTTTGCTTTAAGCCTTCTGGACCTAACAAACTCATATGAATCGTTGATGCCGTTACAACCAGCCCTTGATTGGTGCAAATATTGGAAGTCGCTTTGGATCGGCGAATATGTTGTTCGCGTGCTTGCAGTGTTAATACGAAACCTTCACGACCTTCCTGATCGACTGTACGTCCTACAATACGCCCCGGCATTTGACGAACGAATGCTTTTTTGCAGGTCATAATGCCATAGTAAGGCCCACCGGATGACATAGGCGCACCTAATGGCTGACCATCACCCACTGCAATATCCGCACCTGTACCACCCCAAATTCCTGGCGGCTTTAAGACAGCTAAACTTAACGGGTTAATAACTGCAATCACAAGAATATTATTTTCATGCGCCCAGGTTGTAATTGCATCTACGTCTTCCAATGTACCGAAGAAGTTTGGTTGTGAAATAACAACAGCTGTAATGTCATCACCTGAAAATGCATTCAATGCATCCATAGACGTTTTACTGGTTGCGCTATCAATTTCAATATCCACCAATTCAATATTCTGGTGCTTAACCATCGTTTTTGTAACATGTGTATAGGTTGGATTAACCGAACGTGGCACTAAAATTTTGCGTGATTTTGATTTGCGGTTTGAACGCACAGCCATGAGAACGGCTTCTGCCATCGCGGTTGCACCATCGTACAAAGATGCATTTGAAACATCCATACCGGTGAGTGCTGTCATCATGCTCTGGAATTCGTATGTCAGCTGCAAGGTACCCTGTGATGCTTCTGGCTGATAGGGTGTGTACGCTGTATAGTATTCACCACGGGTAGTAATTTGCCATACCGCTGCAGGAATATGATGATCGTACGAGCCAGCACCAATAAAGCATAACGGCTGACCATCTTGTGCCGCACGTTGCTGCATCAATCGATTGACACTCATTTCATTTAAACCAGTCGGTACTTTTTCAAGTCCTTTGATTTTTAAATGCACTGGAATTTCATCAAATAAATTTTCAATACTATCTATGCCTATGACAGACAGCATTTCATCAATTTCATCATCGGTATGGGGGATAAATGGCATGGTCTATAACCTAAAATAAAACCGCTGCAACAAAGTGCAGCGGATTAATACAACACTAAGATACTGTGATTACTCGTCTTCTATTTCAGACTCGTAAGAGCTGGCGTCCATCAACTGTTCAATATCATCTTCATCAGATGGCTTAATTTTAAAAATCCATCCGTCGTCATATGCAGAATTGTTAATGATTTCCGGCTCATCTGTTAATGCTGGATTTGTATCAACAATTTCACCATTAATTGGCATGTAGATGTCAGATGCTGCCTTAACAGATTCAACGACACAGCATGCATCACCTTGCGCTAAATCAGTACCAACTTCCGGCGGCTCAACAAACACTAAATCGCCCAGAGCTTCCTGAGCGTGATCAGTTATACCTACGGTTACAGTCCCATCTTCCTCAAGACGAACCCACTCGTGAGATTTTGTATAACGTAAGTCTGTTGGTATTTCACTCATCTTAATAACCTCTATCTAATCTTAAAAATATTCTATATTTACTGTTAACAAGCCTTATAGACAAGATTTTCCTTCGCGGAAAAATACAGGCTTAACAACTTTAGCTTTAAGCAGCTTGTTACGGATTTCTACTTCACAGGTATCATCAATTGTCACCGGCACACGTGCTAGTGCAATTGATTTTTTTAGACTTGGCGAGAAGCTACCCGACGTCGTTTCACCCTCACCGTCAGCACAAACCACTTTCATATGGCCACGCAAAACACCTTTATCTTCTAGCACAAGACCAACCAGTTTTTGTTGGACGCCTGCTGATTTTTCGGCGGCGATTTTATCTCGACCAATAAAGTTACGATCCTCTGGTTCCCACGCAATTGTCCAGCCAAGATTTGATGTTAATGGTGACGTGGTTTCATCCATATCTGTACCGTATAAATTCATACCGGCTTCCAGACGCAATGTGTCACGAGCCCCTAAACCTATTGGCTTTACACCAGCCTCAGCCAATGCATCCCAGAACTCTGGCGCTTTTTCTTCTGGCAGCATAATTTCAAAACCATCTTCACCCGTATAACCAGTACGAGCTATGAACCAGTCTCCCGAAGCTACACCCACAAAACGCTTTAGATCACCCGCAGCCTGGGCCACATCAGTCGGCAATACAGAAATAGCTTTCTCACGCGCATTCGGCCCCTGCACGGCAACCATCGCTAATTCTGAACGTTCAGTCACTGACACATCAAAACTAGCGGCCTGCTTGTCAATCCAGGCTAAATCTTTATCGCGTGTTGCCGCATTTACGACCATACGAAACCAGCTATCATTCATGTAATAAACGATAAGATCATCAATAACACCACCATCCTCATTCAGCATGGCACTGTAAAGGGCTTTGCCCGAGTCTTTTAACTTTGCCACATCATTGGCTAACAGGTATTGCAAGAAAGTCTTAACAGCGGGGCCTTCAAGGTCAACCACTGTCATGTGGGACACATCAAACATGCCCGCATCATTGCGAACCTGGTGATGCTCTTCTACTTGAGAGCCATAATTGATTGGCATTTCCCAGCCCGCAAAATCGACTATTTTGCCGCCGCAGTTAACGTGATTGTCATAAAGACAGGTTTTTTGACTCATTAGGGGTACTCCACTAAATTCATGCCCGTTAAATTCGTAGTGGCCCCTCTGTCCTGTTACCTGAGAGATTGACGAAACCTGTTTAAGGCTTTCGTGTCCCCTTCGGTGGACCACCAATCGTGATCACTCTCCAGAGTCAATTTGCCTGCCTCATGTATGAAGATTACATACAGTAAGGGGACAGAAGCTGTAGTCCGTTTACCTGAGCGTTTCCGGGCGGTTGCGCCTTCGGTGCTTTCCACATCTTTCAATTTGTGGAAATCTCTCCCACAGCTTCTAACACGACTAATTCTAAAACTAAAAATCAGTCGGCGTGTAATTGAGGCGCAACTATAAACCAGGCGAGGAATAATTTCCATTTCCCATTTGGTCTAGTAAGGTTAGATACGCTGGTAAGAGATGAGTCCGATTATTGTATTAAATATTGGATTCTGGGAATATCCAGCCAAACAACAACACTAATGGCGATCTTATGGACTGGACAAAAAATACACAAGCCTCTGATTTATTAACAATTTTTGGTGAGAATCCGTTTTATCAGGTCGCTATTATTATTATCGCGAGCCTTCTTTTATCAACCATATTTAACAACGTCGTCAGTAAGTTTATATTGAAGCTAGCCGATAAAACTCAAACTGATCTGGACAACCAGATCATTCTTATAAGCCGCCCAACAATTAGCAAAAGCATTTTACTAATTGCTCTAGGTTTATCAGGCTCACTCATTCTCCCTGAAAAAAGCGGCGAACTTACCTCGATCACGCTCTACACAATCGCAATATTGGTGTGGACCATGTTCCTTATTCGATTGAGCAGAATTCTCCTAATGCATTCAAGCAACAGTGAGCAGCACCTACCTTTCATCACAACGCAAACACTTCCCTTATTTCAAAACCTGTCGATATTGCTAACCACCGGTTTGGCGATATATCTGATATTTGTTTTATGGAAGATTGATATGACGGCCTGGCTGGCTTCGGCAGGTATTATTGGTATTGCTGTTGGTTTTGCCGCCAAAGACACGCTTGCAAATTTGTTTTCGGGCGTACTTATATTGGCAGATGCGCCCTATAAAATTGGTGACTATATAGTGCTAGACAGCGGAGAGAGAGGCATGGTCACACATATCGGCATTCGAAGCACTCGCATGCTCACTCGAGATGATGTCGAATTAACCATTCCAAACTCTATTATGGGAAGCACCAAGATCATTAACGAATCTGGTGGGCCATATAAGAAGTTTCGTATCCGCGTTAAAGTAGGTGTCGCCTATGGGAGTGATGTTGATCAGGTTAAGCAAATTTTACTCGACGTCGCGAATGCAGAAGAAAAAGTCTGCCCTGAGCCCGAGGCGCGTATCCGATTTAGGAACTTTGGGAACTCCAGCCTGGACCTGGAACTATTATGCTGGGTTGAAGATCCATCTCTTCGTGGCAATGTGCTAGACGCATTGCTGACCGATATTTATAAAACTTTCAACAACCAGGGAATCGAAATTCCTTATAGTAAGCAGGACGTATACATTAAATCTCTACCCAATGATTCGTTAAACATGAATAATTAATATAAGTTATTTTTAATAATTTATTATAAGCCAATGAGGAAATTGAACTTTCAAATTTAAGGCACGAAACATGCTGACGACACAGAGCAGGGAGTCATTTTTACTAGATTAAATATAAACCACAGAATGCTATTTTCCGACTTAAATAAACTATAATATGTTTGGCCCCAGTAAATTTAAATAATACTGTTTAGCCCTGTCTTGATTTAGCCAGTTTAAATTAGGTGTAAAAATGAGAAAAATCGGCTTTTGCATAAGCGCATTGTTTTTATCATTTATATTGATATCCTGCGGTGCTGGTTCCAGCGCTGGGGACTTAAGCATTCAAGACTTAAGCGTTAACAGTAACGAAGCCATCTCTAACGAAGCCACTTCTAATGAAGATTCTACTGCTGAAGACCAATCATCAACATCATCAAACTCGATCACTATCAGCTGGACAAAACCAGGCCTATATGAAGATCAAACCCTATTTAACGACTTGGCGGGTTATAGAGTCTATTATAAAGAGAAAACAGATAACAGTGATATCACACCAAGACCAGAACAACTGGAACTACTCAGGGATATTGATATCAACGAAATAGGCCTCAGCCATTTCAACCAATTCACAATTGAATTTGATGAAAACTTAAAAGCTGGCACCACATACTATTTTGGTATGACGGCATATAACAGCATCGACATACAAAGTGAAATGTCAAACATAGTAGAGAAAAAGCTATAAGCTACAAGTATAGTAATTAACGCCCTGCTTTAAAAAAGTTAATTACACTCAGAATAAGCGGAGATGCAATTATGGAATATAAACCATGGTCATTACTAATATTGGCTTTCTTCCATTTTATAGAACCTCTATCAAAACTAACTTTCTATGGGATGTACTTTCAGGTAAACCCAATTGATGCAGCAATCATCGAATACCAGGCTGGCACCCCTCTTCAGGTGTTTGAGTACTTCTTCTTATTCCCTATAGCTGGTATTGCTATATTCGCCGTAAAGAAATGGAGTGTTCCAGTGTTTCTAACTGTAGAAGCCTGGGTAATCATGACTAACATTCCATACTTTAATGAGCTTTATTTATCTAACCAAGTTTGGCTTTTGGGTTTCTTTATATTATTCAGCGTTTTAAACATAACCGTTGTAACCTATTTACTGCTACCAGCAGTTAGAATTGCATACTTAAATCCACGTATTCGTTGGTGGGAAGCCATGCCAAGATACTCCACTAACATCGATGTTATGACTGATAACAAAATTATTGGAAAAATCAAAAATATTTCCAAAAGCGGGGTTTTCATTTCATCTCATGAAAGCCTACCTATTGACTCTGAAATTGAGCTGGACTTTGCATTCAAATTACCATCTAAAGAGTTACATATAAAAACACCCTCAATAATCCTTCATAAATTTAATATCAATGGAACCGAAGGATATGGTACCCAGTTCAAGGATGCTTCAGTGAGCACAAAACACAATATATACACGCTTATTAGGCATCTGGAGCATTCTAATGCCGATAGACGTCCACCTCGAAGAAATATTTCAGACTTGATCAACTGGTTTACGACGCTCGTTAGAACGGGCAGAGGGTTATACCCAAAGACTTACTAGTGACAGATCCAACTGAAATTTTTTAGAAAAAATAGAGCCCTAAACAATCAGCTTAAATCGCTGTAAGTCTCTCTTCATATCTGATACAAATTTCAAATGACGCTCTTTAGTCATGAAATGCGATAGCTCATCACAAGAGCTACCAGCAATATCAGCGTGCATTTGTGCATTATGCTCATCACCCTGTCGAGCATGCCTGATAGCTGCAAAAACATGATCCTCTGTACTTTTTTCTAATTTACCTTCAATGCTATTCAACATTGCCTGGCCGTTTTTATCTTTAAAGTATTGCGCCAACTCAGTTAATTTATTTTCATCTAACAGCGACACGTTTTTCAGTCGATTATTTTTTGTCTTAAATAAATTATATCTTTTAGACAGGCTAAGTTTTTTCTGGCCATTAATGTTTGAGACGGCTTCTTGAATACAGCTTTTAATCGAAGATTTAACCGCCTCACTAAAACCTATATTATTGCTCGCTTCTTTCCTGTAACGAACAACCTGATCGTGATGAATCAACAGCAATAATTTGAAATGCACTTTTCGAATAAGCGAGACGAGATAACTATAATTAACTAACGACTTCATTTTGAAACCCTGTGTTGATAACAAAGTATGAAACTAAATAACACAAGGGGAGAGAAAGTAAAGTTAAACAACCTGTTTAACAGGTAAAAATACTACTCTTAAGTATATCTCATGGTCAACAAACTTCACCATATCATTAAGAACTTATTTAAACACATCACTCTTAGTCCAATCATAAACAGCGATCGATGTAACTAAATTATCAACACAGCCGAAGTGATGGTTTTTAGCGTAGCTAGTTAGATTTCATGATCACACTTAAACACTCATCAATGCGTCCATCATCCACAATCAAATATAATGGCACACCCTGTAGCAGGGAATTTTGCTTGCGCAACCAGTTACACATTAAAGCCTCATTGCCCTGAAACTTTACATACAACCCTTCAAACAACATTATAAATTTTTCTGCCTGGATCCAGGCCACAGTATTTATTGTTAAAACAGATTTGGCATTAGCAAGATCACCTATATCCGCGCACTGCAATCTCAAGACTCTTGCTAATTCAGCATGATACAGCCCCAACATTTGTGAAGCCTGCAAAACGGATTGTGTCAGCAAAGATGCATTATGATTTACTTCAGATAATTTAATTCGATGCATCTTGAAATTATTGCAGGCTTACCAACCAACAGGTTTGGCTATTTTAGGCAAGTCACCTTCCAGCCCCATCGCATGACGCATAAATTTATGCTTAACTGGACCCAGACCATTAATCAGATCAAGCCCAATATTTCGCACAAAAGACAGGCTTGATTGCTCGTTACTGAATAAGTTTTTAAATCCACTCATGCTGTACATCATTAAACTGTTATCAGCACGACGCCAACGCTCGTACTTTCTTAAGGTTGTTAATGACGCTATATTTTGCCCTTTCGCTCTTGCTGCAATGATAGTTTCCGCAAGAGATGCGGCATCTAATATTCCCAAATTAACACCCTGCCCTGCCAATGGATGAATGGTATGGGCGGCATCACCTATTAAAGCCAAGCCATTTTTCACATATTCATCAGCATGGCGACGCACTAATGGAAAAGCAGCACGTTGACCAATACTTTCTACTTTACCCAGCGTGTAATCAAAGGCCTGTTCAAGCTCTCTGCAAAAGTCTTCATCACTCATTGATAATAACTCATCAGCTTTCTGATCTTCTGCCGACCAGACGATAGAACAACGCCCATCACTTAATGGCAAAAATGCCAACGGCCCACTGGGTAGAAAACGCTGCCAGGCTGTATCCTTATGAGAGAGGGTAGACTTAACAACAGATACCACACCTTTTTGTGCGTATTCAGATTTATTAATGGAAATACTCGCTGAATCACGAACTTTTGAATTCGCACCGTCTGCACCCACCAATAATTTTGCAATTAGCACACTTCCATCAGCCAACAACACTTCTGATTGCAGTTCTTTATAATTAATTTCTTTAACCTGTTGCGGACAATATAAATCAACACAACTTAAGGCCTGGCATTGCTCGAATAATGAAAATTGAATCACATTATTTTCGATTATATGCCCAAGCACATCGATACCTAAATCAGCTGCATCAAAATGTATTTTACCAGCGCCTGTTGCATCCCATACATGCATGTGCTGATAAGGACTAATACGGCGAGCCAGCATTCCCTGCCAGGCTTTTAAATTTTTAAATACTTCTTGTGATGATTTGCTAATAGCTGATACACGTAAACCATATTCATCACTTTCACTAATACCATTCGGCTCAACTGCCTCAACAACAGCAACCTTAAATTCCTGTTGACCTAACGCACAGGCAAGGGTTAAACCCACCATGCCACCGCCAACAATCACAACGTCATATTGGATTTTTTCTATAGTCATAATGACAATCTGCGCTGTAATTTATTCATGCGACCTAATAAGCCCATACTTTGTTTTGCCATTAAGCTGCGCACTGGAGCCATGAGGTTTACACAGATTAACCCCATAGCGCGCGCATGCCCCAGAAGAGATAGATTGTTTGAGAAAACTTTAACGAGAGAGTCAGTTACCAGGTGCACTCTTTGCATGTCTTTGTATCGAGTAGCACAGTAATTGGCTAACAACAGTTCATTCCCTGGGTCGCTCGCCTCAACAACAAGTTCAGATAATTCTGCTACGTCACGTAACGCAAGGTTATAACCTTGTCCTGCTACCGGGTGTAAAGCATGGGCTGCATTACCTATTATCACAACACGACCTTTAACAAGTTGTTGTGCTTCTGTATACATAAGAGGGTAATTGAAACGCTCACCAGTTTTTTGAAGATTACCTGCACGAAATCCAAATCGATGCTGCAATTCATTTTTGAATTCATCATTACTCAATCCCATAACTCGCTGCACATCATCACGCTGGCAAGTCCAGACAACTGAATAACGGTTCTCTGTCATCGGTAAAAAGGCAATAGGGCCATTGTCAGTAAATCGTTCATATGCAATACCCTGATGTAACTGATCAGTTTGCACATTCGTTATAACAGCCGCTTGCTGGTAATCTTCCTGCGTAACATCTATGCCAGACAACTGCCGAGTTTTTGAATGCACACCATCTGCTGCAACCAGCAACTTCCCTTGTAACCTGATTTTTTCTTCAGCTGTTTTTATCTCAACCGTTATTATTCCTTTATCTTGCTGCAATGATTCAATTGTTGCAGGGCAGTACCAGTCGACATGATTTAAAGCATTGATCTCATCCATCAACACTTTTCCAAGTACTTTATTTTCAGCGACATAACCC
>Ga0316207_10005482_pt1 | contig 10502 bp, 10 predicted proteins | sample 6weekpyrite_MG_FD_204943 | JGI IMG/M metagenome (GOLD analysis project Ga0316207, IMG submission 204943) | Microbial mat bacterial communities from mineral coupon in-situ incubated in ocean water Damariscotta River, Maine, United States -... | ecosystem: Environmental > Aquatic > Marine >...
TCGCGCACCTCTTCCAGCTTGAACGGCTTGATTGCTGCAATGATAAGTTTCACGTCTTGCCCCTTCCGATAGGCAGGCGAACCTGCAGGAATTTCACGAAGGCAAAGAACGCCGCAGCGCAGCGGGACTCAATGTGATCCGGGGCGGCGTGGGGCAAAAATCGCCCCATGTTGCACAATTTTTGCACAAACTTAAGCGATCGCTGAAAAAATAGGCGACTCACAAAACAAAGTTTCGGTCCAAGGTGGCTAAACAATCCGGTCCGCAACCCCTATCTTGCAGCAAAACAACAGGCACCGGGTAACGCGTGACATGAGCGGTTCAGGCAGAAAACGCCCGCCCCTGAGGGCGGACAAACGTCCCCGGGCGGCCACCAAGGCCAAGCGGGTGAAACCCACAACCGCGACCCGGCGGCGTGCGACGCCAAAAAGAAAGGTGCGCCGCAATCCGATCGCCGCATTCATTCGCGGGATTTTCCGCTGGATCTTTCGTCTGATCTGGCGACTGGCCTGGCGGTCCACCGCGGTGCTGCTGCTGATCGTCGGCTTGTCGGTGTTCTATTTCTATTCCACCTTGCCACCGGTTTCGGATCTGCTGGATGTGCGAACCCGCGGGTCGGTCACGATGACCGATCGCAACGGCGAAGTTTTTGCCTGGCGCGGCGAACAGTTCGGCGGGCAGATCACCGCCGATACCGTCGCCCCGGTCCTGAAAAACGCCATCGTCGCCACCGAGGACAAACGGTTCTACCGCCATTTCGGCATCAGCCCGCGCGGCATCGCCAGCGCCGTTCGGATCAACCTGTCCGAAGGTCGCGGCCCGTTGCAGGGGCATGGCGGCAGCACCATCACCCAGCAGGTGGCCAAGCTGTTGTGCCTTGGCACGCCCTACGACCCCGCCGGCGGCCTGTCGGAATCCGAATACGAGGCCGAATGCCGTCGCGGCACCATGTGGCGCAAGATCAAGGAAATGCCCTTCGCCTTCGCGATGGAGCTGAAATATTCCAAGGATGAAATCCTGACGATCTACTTCAACCGCGCCTATCTGGGCGCCGGTGCGCGCGGGTTCGAGGCGGCCAGCCAGCGCTATTTTGGCAAGTCGGCGGCAGAGGTGAACGCGCCCGAGGCCGCGATGCTGGCCGGGCTGCTGGTCGCCCCGACCCGGTTCGCACCCACCAACAACCTGCAACGCGCGCAGGACCGGGCCGCCGTGGTGCTGGGCCTGATGGCCGAACAGGGCTATATCAGCGCCACTGATGCCCAGGTCGCCCGCGCCGCGCCCGCCGAATTGTCAGCCGCCGCCGAGGCCCGCGCCGGCGGGTATTTTGCCGACTGGGTGATGGACCGCGGACCTTCGTTTCTGATGCGGGACACCACCGAGGATGTGATCATCCGCACCACCTTCGATCAGAAGATCCAGAGCGCAGCAGAAGATGCATTGAACTCGGTTCTGGATGAAAGGCTGAGCCCCGAATCCAACGTGCAGGCCGCGATCGTGGTGATGTCGGCGGACGGCGCGGTGCGTGCCATGGTGGGCGGGCGCAAGTTCAGGGGCGTCGCCGGACAGTTCAACCGTGCGATCATGGCCAGCCGGCAGACCGGCTCGTCGTTCAAGCCGTTCGTCTATGCCACCGCGCTGGAATTGGGCTATTCCTACAATGACCGGGTGATGGATGCGCCGCTGACGATCAACGTGCCGGGATCCGGCCCCTGGTCGCCGAAAAACTACACCAAGAACTACCGCGGCGAGGTGTCGCTGACCCAGGCGCTGGCGATGTCGCTGAACACGCCCGCCGTGCGCGTATCCGAAAGCGTCGGGCGCGAAAATGTGCGCCGCGTGGCCGAGGATTTCGGCATTGAAAGCGATCTGGCGGTCGGCCCGGCACTGGCCCTGGGCACGTCGGAATCCACCCTGATCGAAATGACCGGCGCCTATGCGGGCATCCTGAACGGCGGCTCATCGGTGAAACCCTACGGGCTGACAGAGTTGCGCCTGATGGGCGACGAGTTGCCGCTGATGGGTCAGGAAGGCGGGCTGGGCGAGCGGGTGATATCCGAGGCCGCCGCGCGCCAGCTGACCTATATGATGTACCAGGTGGTCGAGATCGGGTCGGGCCGCCGCGCCGCCTTGCCCGACCGGCAGGTGGCGGGCAAGACCGGCACCACCCAGGCCGCGCGGGATGCCTGGTTCCTGGGTTTCACCTCGGATTATGTCGCCGGGGTCTGGATGGGCAATGACGACAACACACCGCTAAAGGGCGTCACCGGCGGCGGATTGCCCGCCGCGATCTGGCGCGAAACCATGCTGCGCATCCACGAGGATCTGCCGGTGCGCCCTCTGCCGATGATCACGTCGGACACAAAACCGGCGCTGGCCCCGGCGTTGGCCGTCGATCCCGCCCCCGAGCCCGCCGTCTTGTTAAGGGCCGGAACCACTGTCGAACCCGCGGCCAAACCCTCTGCCGAACCGCCGCGCCGTACGGTCGCCGATCGGATCCTGTCGGATGTTCTGGGTGCGATCCTGGGACCGCGCCAGGATCGCTGATAGCCCTTAACCGGCTTTCTTGAGGTCCTCGATCATCAGGTCCAGGTCGCCCCTGCGCCGATCCAACATCGCGCCGATTTCCGTCTTTTCGCTTTTCAGCAGGCTGATACCTTCGATCAGCATGTCAAAGAACAGATCCTTGCCGCTGCGGTCCGACACCAGGAAGGTCAGGTCAAAGGGCGCCTCGCCTTGCAGAACCGCGGTCGTCCTGACCTCGTAGAAAGACTTTAGCTTGCGCGCCTGATTCACCTCGATCTTGCCGCCGATGAATTCGCGAAACCGCTTGCCGTATTTTCGCGACAAATACCCGGCAAAGGCCTTGGTATAGGTCCGCATCTGAGCCGCCGTCGCGCTGCGGGCGTCGGGGCCAAGCGTGCTGCGGGCGATCGTGGGAACATCCGCGTATTCGTTGAAAATCCGTTCAAAATCGCCATACATCTGGTTTTCCGAGCGGCCGGAATTGATCACGCGGTTGATCTCGGTCACCAGGCGGTCGATCAGCGACTTGGATTCTTCGGTGGTCAGGGCAAAGGCGGGCTGAGTTGCCGTCGCGGCAGTCAAGGCTGCCACCGACGACAGAAACCAGCGGCGAGACAGGTTATTCGGCATAGGGGTCCTCATAAGGATCGAAATAGTCATCCGCCGGTGCATTCCCAAGTTCGAACCGGCGATTTTCCAGATACAGCAGCCGAAGCTGCGCATAGCTGTCGGCGCTGTCATAGAGTATGGAGTCGATCGTACCACGAAGGCGATAGCGGTCACCGACTTTTGATGCCGCACCTGACAGCGGAATCGCGTAGCGCTCGGGTTTCGGCAGAATATAGCCGAGCGGATTGGCAAACAGGTCGACGATCCTGCCGATAGCATCCCGTTTGGTCGACGGGCCCATAAGCGGCAGTTCGACATAATGCCCTTCCGCCGCGCCCCAGACATACAGCGTCTCGCCAAAATCGCTGTCGCGGGCGTGAAGGCCAAAAGACGTGGCCGGATCGAAAACTCCGCCAAGGCCGAGCGTCGTGTTGATCAGAAAGCGGGTGAAATTGCTTGCGGCATCGTCGACGTTCGCCTGCAGCACATCATTCACGATCGATCCGGGCAGGTCGAGATTGTCGGCGAAATTGCCGATGCCGCGCTGTACCGGCTCGGGAATGACACTGTACCCTTTTGATGCCGGACGCAAAATCGCCCGATCGATGCTGCGGTTGATTTCGTGCACCGCGCGGTTCTGCGCCTCGTAGGGGTCATCGAATCCCTGTTCCACCTGAGGCTGGCCGCACGCCGCCAAACTCAGCACCAACCCTGCACCAATCACGCGGGCCAAAAGGGAAAAGGGTCGTGTCATTGCAACAATTCTTCAAAAACTCATAGCCGCCACAGGGATTCACACATAATGGATGACGTGACAATACCCACATATTATCTGTTTATCAGCGATTTGATGTGACCATTAGGTGACAGAAGACCCCCGACTGACAGGCACCCATCAGCCGATCGGACCCAATGCAGCAACCGGATATCGAAAAAGGCCTGAGCGAACTGCGTGATGCGCGGCGCGGCAGCCGTGGCCTGTTCTGGTCGGTCGGCATCTTCAGCTTTTTTGTGAACCTGCTGATGCTGACAGGCCCGATGTTCATGCTGCAGGTTTATGACCGTGTTCTGGGCAGCAGGTCTGAAGAAACGCTGCTGGCCTTGTTCATTCTGATGGGGTTCCTGTTCGGGATGATGGGGCTGCTGGATTTCGTGCGCGGGCGTGTGCTGTCGCGCATCGGTGCCCGGTTTCAGGCCAGCCTGGATCAGCGGGTCTTTGCGGCCGTCATCAAGAAAGCGTCGGTCATTCAGGGCGATGGCGACACCGCCAATGCCCTGCGTGACCTTGAAGCGGTGCAAAGGCTGCTGGCCTCGCCGGTCTTTGCGGCGCTGTTCGACATTCCCTGGACGCCGGTGTTCCTGATCGGGATCACGATATTCCATCCCTGGCTGGGCATTCTGGCTGTTGTCGGCGGCGGCATTCTGGTGATGGTCACGATCCTTAACCAGATCATGACCCGCACTCCGGTGCTGGACGCCAACCGCTCGATGATGCAGGCCGAGCTGATATCCGAACAGATCCGCACCGAGGCCGAAATGGTGCGCAGCATGGGGATGCAGCAAGCGGCGTTCGACCGCTGGAACAGGGCGCGCGCGATGTCGCTGCGAAAGGGGCTGCTGTCCAGCGACCGGTCCGGCGGCTTTACCACCTTGTCCAAGACGTTCCGGCTGTTCCTGCAATCCGCGATGCTGGGGCTGGGCGCCTATCTGGTGCTGACGGCGGACCTGACGCCGGGCGCGATGATCGCCAGTTCGATCCTGCTGGGCCGGGCGCTGGCGCCGCTGGATCTGGCGATCGGGCAATGGCCGGCGATTCAGCGGGCAATGAAAGGCTGGCAGAACCTGGCCGATCTGCTGGCCATGGTGTCGGTCGATCCGCCAAGAACGCCGCTGCCGGTGCCCAAGGCGCGCCTTGGTGTACATCAGTTGACGGTCGTGCCGCCGGGCGAAAAAGTCGCCTCGCTGCGGCTGGTCAGCTTTGATGTCGAACCCGGCCAGGCGCTGGGCGTGATCGGGCCCAGCGGGTCCGGCAAAACCACGCTGGCCCGCGCATTGACAGGTGTCTGGCCACCGGCGGGCGGCAGGATCCGGCTGGATGGCGCGGCGCTGCATCAATACGACCCGGACGTGTTGGGCCAGCATATCGGCTTTTTGCCGCAGCGGGTGCAACTGTTTGACGGCACCATCGCCGAAAACATCGCCCGCCTCAGCCCGCAGCCGGATGCGGGCAAGGTCATCGCGGCCGCCCAAAAGGCCGCCGCGCATGAGATCATCCTGAAGCTGCCCGATGGCTATGACACGCGCGTCACCTCTGGCGGCGGGCGGTTGTCGGGCGGGCAGATTCAGCGCATCGGGCTGGCCCGCGCGATGTACGGCGACCCGATTTTGCTGGTGCTGGACGAGCCGAACTCCAATCTGGACAACGAAGGCAGCCGCGCCCTGAACGCCGCCGTCAGGGCAATGAAGGCCGAAGGAAAATCGGTGCTGATCATGGCGCACCGGCCCGCCGCGATCGAGGAATGCGATACGCTGCTGGTGCTGGACGGCGGCGCGCGGCGGGCGTTCGGGCCAAGGGATGCGGTGATGAAGGAAGTGCTGCAAAACTATCAGGAGGTGCGCAAAGGCGCCGGTCCCGGTGGCGTCGCATGACCGGCCCGCAGGCATCTGACGAATTCTCCACCGGCAAATACATGCTGATCGGCATTCTGACATTGTTCGTGCTGGTCGGCGGTTTTGGCGGCTGGGCGATCTTCGCAAATATCTCCGGCGCAATCGTTGCTTCGGGCCAGGTCGAGGTGGATCAGAACCGGCAGGTCGTGCAGCACCCCGATGGCGGCGTGGTGATGGCAATCGACGTCGATGAGGGCGATTTTGTCGAAGCCGGCAGCATCCTTTTGCGACTCGACCCGACCATACTGAAATCCGAACTGTCCATCGTCGAAAGCCAACTGTTCGAGCTGATGGCCCGGCGCGGCCGGTTCGAGGCGGAACGCGACGGCGCCGACAAAATCACCTTTCAGTCCGAGTTGCTGGAATTGGCCAGCGACCGGCCGGAAGTCCAGGATCTGATCGATGGCCAATCGCGACTGTTCGCGGCGCGCAACGATTCCCAGGACAAGGAAATCGAGCAGCTGCAAAAGCGAAAGGCGCAGATCATCGCGCAGGTCGACGGCATTTCCACGCAGCAGGATTCGCTTGATACGCGCCTTCGGCTGATCCGCGAAGAGCTGAAGAACCAGCAGTCACTGCTGGATCGCGGGCTTGCCCAGGCCACCCGCGTTCTGGGGCTGCAGGGCGAAGAGGCGCGGCTGCTGGGTTCGATTGGCGAACTGATTACCTCCGGCGCTCAGGCGCAGCAGCGGATCACGGAAATCGAGATCGAAATTCTGAAACTGGGCACGTCGCGCCGCGAAGAGTCGATTACCCGGCTGCGCGACGTCCAGTACCGCGAACTGGAACTGGCCGAACGGAGGCGGGCGATTCTGGGTCGGCTGAACCGGCTGGACATCCGCGCGCCGGTCTCCGGCATCGTCTACAGCAAACAGGTGTTCGCACCGAATTCCGTGATCAAACCCGCCGATCCGGTTCTGTTCCTGATTCCCCAGGATCGCCCGCTGGTGATCGCCGTACAGGTCGCACCGATTCACATCGATCAGGTTTTCGTCGGGCAGGACGTTGTCGTGCGGTTTTCCGCCTTTGACAGCCGCACCACGCCCGAACTGTTCGGCACCGTCATGCAGGTTTCCGCCGACGCCTTTACCGACGAACGGACCCAAAGGACATTCTACCGCGCCGAAATCCGCCTGCCAGAGGAAGAACTGGCCAGACTGCCAGCGGGGCTGGCACTGTTGCCCGGGATGCCGGTCGAGGCCTTCATCCGCACCGAGGACCGTTCGCCTCTGGCCTATCTGGTCAAACCGCTGACCGACTATTTCGCCAAAGCATTCCGCGAAAGCTGACTTTCCGGTTTTATGCGGCGCCCGACACGGCTACCGTCAGGCAAATCTGGAAACTGGAGACCCCGGCATGAGCGGACAATACGCAGAGCGACTGGCAGAACTGGACGTGAGCCTGCCGGGCGCCCCGGCCCCGGCGGCCAATTATGTTCCTGCGGTGCAGGTCGGCGACATCCTGTATATTTCGGGGCAGATATCGCAGGGCCCGGACGGCCTGATCACCGGCAAACTGGGCGCCGACATGGATGTTGCGGCAGGTGCGGCGGCAGCGCGGACCTGCGCGATCAGCCTGCTGGCGCAGGTCAACGCGGCCTGCGGTGGCGATCTGGACCGGCTGGTTCGGGTGGTCAAGCTGACCGGTTTCGTCAACTCGACCGCCGAATTCACCGACCAGCCCAAGGTCGTCAACGGCGCCTCCGACTTTCTGGTCGAGGTGCTGGGTGACGCCGGGCGGCACGCCCGCAGCGCGGTGTCGGCGGCATCGCTGCCGCTGGGCGTCGCGGTCGAGATCGAAGGCATCTTTCAGATCAAATGACCCAGCTTCCGGCTTCGTTCCTTGGGGCGCCGCTGGCGCATCGCGGCTATCACGATCTGGGTGGCGGCATCCCGGAAAATTCGCGCGCCGCGTTCCTGGCGGCGATCGACGTGGGTTACGGCATAGAGTTGGACGTGCAGCAGTCGAGCGACGCCCAGGCGCTGGTGTTTCACGACTATGACCTTGGCCGCCTGACGCCCGACACGGGCGCGGTTCGTCAACGCAGCACCGCCGAACTGACCGCAATCCCGCTGATGGGCGGGAACGAGACGATCCCGACCCTTTCAGAAGTGCTGGATCTGGTCGCGGGCCGCGTGCCGCTGCTGATCGAGATAAAGGATCAGGACGGCGCGATGATGCGCGATGTCGGCCCGCTGGAACGGGCCGTGGCGCGCGCACTGCAAGGTTACGCCGGTCCGGTCGCGGTGATGTCGTTCAACCCTCACGCCATCGAGGCCTTTGCCCTGGCCGCCCCCGACGTGCCGCGTGGGCTGACCACCTGCGCCTATCAGCAGGACGACTGGCCGCTGCTGCCGGATCATGTCTTTGAACACCTGCGCGACGTGCCGCATTACGACCGGGTCGGCGCCAGTTTCATCAGCCATCTGGCGCGTGACCTGACCCGCCCGCGCGTGCTGGAACTGAAACGCCAGGGCGCACGCATCCTGTGCTGGACGGTCCGCTCGCAAGCCGAAGAGGACGCGGCGCGCGAGGTCGCCGACAACATCACCTTCGAAGGCTACGCCGCGAACATTCCCACCCCTTGACCCCGCGCCTTGCCGGGCCAAGTCTAGGGGGTACTCCAGCGGACAGATGAGATGGGCGAAACCCGGATCGAGATCAACGTACTTGGCAGCCTGTCCGAGATCGCCGAAAGCGACTGGGACGCCTGCGCCTGCCCTGAATCCACCGATGGCGGCCGCGCGTTTGCCCCGTTCACCACCTGGCGCTTTCTGCGCGCACTGGAGACATCGGGTTCGGTCGGCGCCGGAACCGGCTGGTCGCCGCGCTATCTGACGGCAGAGCTGGACGGCCAAATCATTGCCACCGCGCCGCTGTATGCCAAGGGCCACAGCCAGGGCGAATACATCTTCGATCACAACTGGGGCCACGCCTATGAACGTGCGGGCGGGCGGTACTACCCGAAATTGCAGATGGCCGTGCCGTTCACGCCTGCCACCGGGCGCCGCTTGCTGGTGCGTCCCGGCTTTGAGGCAACAGGCCAGGCCGCGCTGGTGCAGGGCGCGGTGCAGCTTGCCGCCGAAAACCGGCTGTCCTCGCTGCACATCACCTTTTGTACCGAGGCCGAGGCAGAGGCTGGCCAGAAAATGGGCCTGATGCACCGGATCACCGATCAGTTTCACTGGGTCAACCACGACTACGATGACTTTGATGCCTTTCTGGCCGACCTGTCCTCGCGCAAGCGCAAGACCATCCGGCGCGAACGGCGCGTGGCGGCGGAATTCGGCGGGCGGATCATTGAACTGACCGGCAGCGATATTCAGCCCGAACACTGGGCCGCTTTCTGGCGGTTCTATCAGGACACCGGCGCGCGCAAATGGGGCACGCCCTATCTGACGCGCGCCTTCTTTGACGCCGCACAGGAAAGCCTGCGCGACGATATCCTGCTGGTGCTGGCGGAAATGGACGGGGATTACATCGCGGGTGCGTTGAATTTCATCGGCCGCGACGTGCTGTTCGGGCGCTACTGGGGCTGCGTGCAGGACCACCCCTGCCTGCATTTCGAGCTGTGTTATTACCGCGCCATCGACTATGCCATCCGCCATGGGCTGGCCCGGGTCGAGGCCGGGGCGCAAGGCGCCCATAAACTGGCGCGCGGCTATCTGCCGGTGCACTGTCATTCTTTGCACTGGATCGCGGATCAGGGCTTTGCCGACGCGGTCGGGCAATTCCTGCGCTCTGAACGCGCCGCCGTCGACGAAGAGATAGAGGTCATGACCAGCTATGGCCCGTTCCGCAAAACGCTGTCAGAGGACGAATGATGGACAAACTGGATACCGCCGCCCGCGCCGAGGCTTTGACGCCGTTGCTTGATGCCGGTTGGGCCATGGCCAACGATCGCGATGCGATCTGCAAGACCTATGTCTTTGCCAATTTCATCGAAGCCTTCGGCTGGATGACGCGGGTCGCGATCTGGGCCGAGAAATGGAACCACCACCCGGAATGGTTCAACGTCTATAAAACCGTCGACGTGACGCTGACCACCCATGATGCTGATGGCCTGACGAAACTGGACATCAAGCTGGCGAACAAAATGGACGCTCTGGCCGGTTCATAAAAGGTCCAGCAAAGCCTCGCCGGTGGACACGGCGCATTGGCCCGGCTTGTCCAGTTGCATCGCGCTCACCACCCCGTCCTGCACGATCATCGCATAGCGGCAGGACCGGTCGTAAAACCCCACTGCCGGCACGCTGAACGCCATTCCCATCGCCTTGGTGAAGGAACTGTCGCCATCTGCCAGCATGGTGATACCTGCCGCTGTCGCACCCGACTGTTCGCCCCACAGGCGCATGACATGGACGTCATTGACGGAAATGCAGATGATCTCGTCCACGCCCTTGGCGTCGAATTCCGCCTTGGTGCGGATGAAGCTGGGCAAATGCGCGGAATCGCAGGTCGGCGTAAAGGCGCCAGGCAAAGCGAAGATTACAACCTTGCGGCCCGCCAGGCGCTCGGCCAGATCGACGGTTTCAGGACCCTTGCCGCCCATTCTGATCAGGGTTGCGGCAGGAACCCTGTCACCTTCTCCGATTGCCATATTCGTGATCCCATGCGGATTGCGTTTACACTATGCCGGGATATAGGTGGGGATGCGGTGAAGACCAGAGGAATTTCAAACATGAGCGGAATTGTCGTGA
>Ga0316207_10005483_pt1 | contig 10502 bp, 9 predicted proteins | sample 6weekpyrite_MG_FD_204943 | JGI IMG/M metagenome (GOLD analysis project Ga0316207, IMG submission 204943) | Microbial mat bacterial communities from mineral coupon in-situ incubated in ocean water Damariscotta River, Maine, United States -... | ecosystem: Environmental > Aquatic > Marine >...
ATGGCATCCGCCAGTTCATTTGAATCATTTGACTCAACCAACATTCCTGATTCTTCATTTGTTATAACATCAGGAATGCCGCCGACCTTTGTTGCGACCACAGGAAACCCAAGCACCATTGATTCGATTAGAATGTTTGGCATACCTTCGGACATGGAAGGTATAGCCACCAAATAGGAATGTTTAATTATATTGTAAATATCCGTTCGAAAACCGAGGTAATGTACACGATCTTTACAGCTAGACTTATTTGTTAAATCTTCGAGTTCATTGCGTAACGGGCCGTCCCCGGCAAAAACCAGATGAGCGCATGGAACTTTTTCAGAGACCCCATCAATAAATGCTCGCAAGGCGTTTAATGGATTTTTTTCTGGACTCAATCGTCCAGCGACCAAAATAAGCTTTGAATCCTCAGCCAAACCAAGTTCTTTTATGATTGATTTCTTGGTGGATTGATCTTCACCTTCCAGGGTACTTAAGGTTTCACAGTTCTCAATGACTTTTATCTTGTCCGCGTTGATGCCTGACTGTTTTAGCAGAATACCCTGCGACCGTGAGACGGCAACAATTTTGTTTGCACGACGCACAAAGATTTTATCAATAAGATTGTATAACCTGACTTTCAGGTTTTCAGTAGTCCAGCCTCTTGAGAACGCAATAAATTTACAGCCGATCCAATACCTTAGCAGAACCATAAGAAAGCAGGATTTAAATCCGTGGGCACAAACAATATCTGCTTTGGTGCTTTTGATTATTTCTTTTAATCCAAACAGGGCTGACAACATCTTTCTTTTTTCTGCAGGGATTAACCTGCAATCAATCCCGTGTTTTAAGGCAAAATCATACAGACTTTTTCCACCCTGCTCCTGATAGCTAATCAGGACAACACTATGGCCCAACTTCTCCAGTTGAACCAGGTGAGTTAGTATTTGTTTTTCCGGGCCGCCAACAAAGTTTGTAGCAATGACGTGAACGATTAACATATTTGTTCATTTCCCAAACACAATCGTAAACACAACATTATGTGAGTAATCCTCTTTTGCTCAGCACGTTTCTCATTGTTGTAAAATTAAATGACTTCAGCAATTTCCTGAGCCTGTGCTCACATTTGTGAAGATTATTATAATGTCGAAAACGCGATACCAATGACGCCTTCACTTTTGGTTGATTCGGATCTATTTCCCATGGATGAAGATAAAAGTTAAATGGTACGCCCTTTTTGTTTAATGTACCTAGTGCATGTCTAGTAAACCAAAAGGGGAAAAGTCGAAAATAACCTCCGCCAGAAATAGGTAACTTGTATTTAGCAATTTTATATGTAGAGAGCGGATATTCTATTATCTTTTCGCCTGATGGCGTTGTTAATTCATGTGGGACTTCCACAGCATCAGGGATCCCATAACGATCGTGATATACTGGAAAAATACTCGAATCATACTTGAAACCTGCCTCGGCAAGCACGTCCAAAGCCCAGAGTGATTTTTTGGTGATGGAGTAACTCGCCCCTCTGTACCCTAGAACAGGTTTTTGCACTATATCTTCAAGAATTTGCTTTGCACGAATTGTCTCATCACGAAAAACATCAGGTGTTTGGTTATAAATCAACTGATGACTATAACCATGGCATGCCACCTCATGTCCACGCATATCAATTTCCCTAACGAGATCCGGATACTTATCCGCAACCCAGCCAAGAATAAAAAACGTACCAGACACCTGATTTTCGCCAAATACATCCAGGATTATTTTGGTATTTCTTTCGACTCTGCTTTTATAAGAATGCCAGTCACCTCGGTTAATAACCTGTGAAAATGCTGAAACATGAAAATAGTCTTCAACATCTATTGTTAAAGCATTACCTACTGTGTTTGAGTTCATATTTCTTGTATTTTCCCTGGACAACGTTTCAGACTTACTAGAAGTGACCACTTAATCACTTGGACTTTATTCTCTTTATTTCGACACCAATTGTAGAAAGTTTATCTTGATACGCCTCAATTTTTGCTTCCAATCGCATAAGAGTATGTTTCATTTCTTCGACATGCCTTTCCTGGGCATTAATAAATTTATTAATTTTGTCCTCAAGAGCCATAATCTCCTTGCTGTCATTTCTATGGATTTTCTTGTTTAATGTTCCTTTGTCGGCGTCTTTATAACGTTCGTGAAATGGTTTCCACTCGAGTTCTTTAATAGCGGTTTTAACAATCTTGTTATTTACACTACTGGAATCTTCTGAAAACCCGCATATCAGCGCAACATCACACAAAGCATTAATTAGCCGTGGAATTCCACCGGTATATTTATAAAGTATTGGTAACGCCGTTTTGGTAAAAACTTCCGCATCGCTACCCGCGACACTCAGGCGATGACGGATATATTCAGCCATTTCCCCTTCCGATAAAGGTCCAATATGAAATCGAAATCTGATACGTTGAGTGAGCTGTTCCAGTGCAGGCTGATCGAGTGTTTCATTCAGTTCCGGCTGACCCACCAGAATAAGATTCATCAACTTTTCATTGTTAGTTTCAAGATCGGTTAATAGTCGAATTTCTTCCAGGAGTTTTTCAGAAAGGTTTTGGGCTTCATCGACAATAAGTATAATTTTTTTATTGCTTGCGTAAGCCTCAAGCAGATAGCTATTGATTTGGTTTAGCAGTGCGACTTTTGTGTCCCCATATTCTTTAACACCAAACTCCTCTAAAAGCGCCTGCAAGAATTCAATACCATCAACGTGTGTATGAAATATTCTCGCAATGATGGTGTCTGCATCCAGGCCCAACAATAGCTTGCTGATCAATGTCGTTTTGCCAGAACCTATTTCACCTGTTATAACAGCAAAACCGTCTCGATTGACAATCGCGTACTCCATAAAAGTAATTGCCCGGGAGTGGGCCTTACTCAGATACAGAAAGCGGGGATCCGGCGTCAATAAAAATGGTGGTTCGGTAAACTTAAAATGATCAAGATACATTGTAGTTATATATTTTCCCGATGGCGGAATGTCAATCTATAGACATTTTCATCTATATCTTGAACTTGTTCAGTGCTTTCTCTAACAAAGTTTTCTATTGAAAAAATCAGATCCATTGTTCTAGAAAGCCGTTTTTCCAGACCGACTCTAATAGTATTCTCTTCATCTATTCGGTCAGAACCATGTACGTCTCTGTAGGAATAAATATAATCAAACGTATACCTGAGATTAAGCGGCGTTCCATAGACAGCATTAAAAGTCCCAAAGCGGACTCTTTGATCCAAAGTATCTTGCTCAACGTAGTCTTGATCAGAATAGGAGTAAGACAGATTCAGCCTAAGTTTGCCGGTATCATGCTCATAACTTATCCGCGCAAGCTCATTTACAAACAAATCCGCCGTCACAGTGTCAGTGACACGATCCGGATCAAGGGCGGCTGCACCATTGTCAACTGTTTCTGTGTAAAGTATTGAAACCGCATTACTCCGGTTCAATTGCCTGCTCAGACTAAGACGTCGAAGTCGATTTTCAATTTCACTACCGTCGCTAAAATCAATATAGATTTGACCAAATTCCAGGTTATATGCCGTAGTTTGTGTTGATCCAGTCAGTAACACTGAATACCGGGTATCTTCAAAGTCATTTAGTGTAGGCTCCTGGTAATCCAGATCATTGTAACTACCATTCAACGACACAGTTAATAACGGGCTGGTCCTTCTCGCAAGTGAAGCAGTAACAGTATTGCTCTGGTAATCAGCATCCGTTTCTTCAGCATAAAAATCGTTATAACGGTAGCCGAGGGTAAAACTATCCAGATCTGTAAATCGCATTACCAGGTTGGGTCCAGTTGTAATAAACCCTGTGTCCTGAATATTGTCGGGTGTTCTGACAGCGAACGGGTCAATTGACTGCTGTCCAAAAAAACCATCAACCGTCCAAGTGACTGTATCATCAACCAGGCCCCAAACGCTGGCTAGATTGATGTTTGCATACACATCATCGTCATAAGTATCATCCTTATAGTTCAAGTATTCGAGATTCATCCCCAATTCAAAATCATGAACGGAATTTTCATCGGTAACATTGAGTGTGGCCGCAAGCCGGCCTGCAGTGTCCGTAACTTGATCGGTCTCGTCTCGCATGATGTTGTCACTATACTGCGCGCCTGCCTCAAGAGAATAATTAACCGTTGCCGCACTCGCAGTTTTTACAGTGAGCAGCAAAGAAGAAAACAACAAATAATAACGAAAAGACGTCCCCATACGTGACCTGATTTTTATATTTTAAGTTTTATCGAGTATATTTGAATAACGAAAGTAATCGAGGTTCCCGGTTAATAACAATACCTATTATTTTTTCCTTGCCGATCACCTTAATCGCATTTTCGATTTGCGTCTCGGTCACTTTACGGTATGGAACGACCAAAACTACGTGCGAAAACAGGTTTGCCAGTATCTTTGCATCAGCAGAGTCATTAATAGACGGGCTATCTACCAGAATAATGCGATCAGAGTAGCGTTCTTGTAACTCATTAAATAATGCCCTTAAACGCGATGACGTCAAATGATCGGTGACACTTTCCTTTTTTGCTCCAGCTGATATAAGCCTCATACGAGAAATCCCAACTGGTTTAATAATATCTTCGAGCGATATACCACCTTCAAGATAATCTATCACACCCAATTGATCTGGCTCCCTCAATAGGTTCTTAAAGCCAGAGTTTGTAAGATTACAGTCCACAACAAGAGAGGTCCTGGAATCATCAAGAGCAATTGCAGCAGCAATATTTTTAGTTACAAATGTGTTGCCCGCATTCCCTGAGACCGCCGTGACTAAAATTGGGCTGTTGTTTCTGCGTGATGCCTGATAAATATGTGTACGAATCTCTCTAAACTGATCGACGACTTTCACGTCCGAGATATCGCGAGAAATAAACTTTCGTTCTTCCAGATCGGTTTTACGCAATAATTCATTTTCGCGCATTGTCTGGATTTCACCTTTTGAACGTACAGCAGCTTCCTCAGAATATAACTCAGCCGCCGTTTCGCCAGTGGCAGAATCTTCAGGCTTGTTTTTATTTCTTGCTGAAATTGCCTTTTTGAGTGCTTTTTCTAAATTGCTCATACCACCTGCTCTCTACTTGAAAATCAAGGCAACAACCAAAACTGCCACTACTGTTAAAAGACCTAGCAAGAATGTAGAAATGTAACTGTTTTTAATGCTCTTAATTTCTGACTCAGCATAAAACTCATTCACCATACCTATGATTGGTATGTCAGTAAATTGGTTCAACTGACTTGCGTTTCTGATTCGAGGATCTATCTGGAGAACACCGAACAGAATACCTATTGGTAACAACAAGCCTAGTGCAAACCCTCCTGCAAGGAAGTGTGTTAAGCCAAGTCCACTTGTGCTACTAGGTAAATACGGTGGTTCATCAATCCTTAAATTAAGGCCCTTTTGCTCTAAATCGACGTTCATAGATACCCTAGCAGCCTCACGACGTCTAAGGAAATCCTGGTAAATATCAGAGTTAACTTGATAGTCCCGTTCAAGTTCAGCCAGTGTTGCTTGTAACTCGTGTGTGCGACGACCTAATTCGGCTTGTATTTCTAGTGATTTTTTTGCATCCGTCAACCTTGATGCTAACGTCTGAATTAATGAATTAGTGGCATATAAATCAGTCCTTAATTGTTGATACACAGGGCTAGCCTGGATTCTCTCGTCGACTTCTACTCCTTCAATAACGATAGTATTGCCCGAAGAATTGTTTTTCTTGTCAGACTCTTCCCGTTTCAGCGCATTCTTTAAATCCTGTATTTGGTTACGTACTCTTACCACATCCGGATATGTATCATGATAGTTCAACAACAACGTATCCAACTGACTTTGCAATTCAATAATTCTTTTACGATACTCCTCAGCTCTTGATAGTCCAGCAGCAGTCTCTGCTTCACCAGATAATTGAGCCAATAAGGTTTGTTTTTTGATTCTCTCTTCCCTTAACTCCTGCTCAATTGTTGTAACACGTGTTTGTAACTCCTGAATTCTTGTTGTGATTTCCTGCATTGACCCTGAGCGAATATCCACATTACCAGATCTAAACTTCTTAAGTTCGTCTTCAGCTAATTTAAGTTTCTGGTGATATTCCTTAACCTGTTTATCAATAAACTCAAATGCTGAGCGACTTTCGTCCAGTTTAGTAGCCAAACTCTCTGATACAAACATATCAACGACTCTCTTTAAAGTCGTATAAGAACGTTCAGCATCAATATCCTTGTAACTAAAACGAAGCAAATTCATGCTCGCGTTTTTAATTACTAAACGTGATCTCATAGATTCAAGAAGCTGTTCCTGCTGCAGCGGCGATGGTTTTTCTTCCAACCAACCACCTTCTTCAAGAATCTGTAACAAAATATCCCGACCATAGACAATTTCGCGAGCTAACTTAGCCCGATCAACCACGTCGGTCTGGACAGCCGCTCCCTGCATTAACGGGCCTAAAATATTTTCCTCTTCAATGAAGATTGTTGCTTCAGAGGTATAATACTTTGGCCAATACAACCCTACTGCAACGCCAGCGGAACTGCATAATACAAACACGAACAGAATCAACTTTCGATAGTTCAGTGCATCTTTGACAACAGTCGCAAAATTTTCGTAGCTCATAATCTAATACTGCAATTACAGATATCTTTCAGGTATAGCAACAATGTCGCCAGGAATAAGTTTTAGATTTGTAGTTAGATTTCCATCATTGAGGATGGCATCAAGGTCAATATCGTAAATTTTTGTCTGGGCATCGATCTGCCGATAAAGCTTGGTGCGACCAGGTGCGGCAAATTCAGTTAGCCCTCCTGCAGCAAGAACAGCATCCAGTAAAGTCATGCCCTGTCTATAAGGTATCGATACTGGAGTGCGCACCGCTCCTGTAACACGGATTCTCGAAATATATGTGTGGCTACGTAGCTCAGTAAGAATTACAGTTACATTAGGGTTTTTAATATATCTTGAAAGTTTCTGCTTGATGTCCGCTGCTACTGTTTCAGGAGTCAAACCACCTGCCTGAATATCACCAATCAACGGCATTGAGATTTTCCCATCGGGACGCACGGGCATATCTAGAGACAGATCGGGGTTGCCCCACACGCTAATGCTTATTTGATCATCCACACCAATGGTGTAGTCATCACTTTGTATTTGTGCCCGACTGTATTCATCAGCAACCGCTTGTTGCTCAATTATTTCTCCGGTGGAACACGCAATTAGTGTCAAACCAAGTAGAAAAACTATAGTTATTTTGAAGATATTCTGACGTCCCATGACTTCTCCCCTAGAATTCAGGCAGCATAATCAAGCCTGAAAGAACCAAACGTATCTAAACGCGCACTCGGAAATCCAAGTGCAATCAGTATTTTACCCCGTACTGCTTTCATAAAACATAACAAATTTATGAATATGGCCATCAACCTGCGAAATGTCGTCCAAAGCAAGACAGTATTGGCCTCAAAAAATGTTTTCTTCACAAGAAATTACATCAAATATGTTACTTAACACTATGTTTTTATTTGTTTTCTTTGCAATTCATAGCCGTTAACACAAATTAACAAAATTCAGCCCCTGCTGGTTGTTCATGTTGGCAGCAAATGTGTGATATAGTTCACGTACATTAACTGTCGTTAAACATCACTGATTTCGTTACGGGAATAATGCAAATGGAAAAGACTGATACTTCAAAAAGAGACTTTCTTAAGAAAATTGCGTATACGGCACCACTTATTGTGACATTGCCAGTTGCACCAACACTGGCTTCAGTGGGTTCAGTAAGAGGACACAACGGACGTCGCCGTGGTGAGCATAGAAGACATCGCCCTCACCGTCATCATGGGCACCGCAGCCACAGGCGGTCAGCTGATTAAGCTACAAATCTTGTTCTTGCACGCTTAACCAGCAATAAGGGTCGACTAATATGAATGAAATTGATAGTTCCAAAAGAAAACTCCTGAAAGCAGCTGCTTATGTAGCGCCGGTCATTGCGACTTTTAAAGTGAGTCCTGCATTAGCCACGATCGGATCACATAAACCGAAGGGAAATAATGGTGTCGGTAATGGTTGTGATCCACAGCCGCCAGGGAATCCTCCTGTGAATGATGCCTGCGGCTCTACCTCACCAGGAAATCCGGGTAACAAGGGAAAAGATGTCTATGGCAGCAGCAAACCATGGCGCAGAGACTGGTACTAAACAAGACCCAGCTTTTTTCTCTTTCAGTTGAAGTAGTATGACTAGATACCGTTAGCTTATGCTAACGGTATTTTTCGTTAAGGGTTAAATTTTCCACGTAGTAATTGAAAACTGGTAGTTTGGTAGCGATTATGCAGAAAAACCCGGCGCCATCAGCAGAAACATACCTTCCATTGTTTCAACTAATCGCCATTTTCTTGGGCAACACTCATAAACCTTCATTTCTAACGATCGATGACAAATTTTTCACTCGCTGCAATAAACTAGGCCTAGCCCCCTTGCTTTCTTATCTGGTTGATTCAAATGATCTATCAGATGATTCGCTTGTCACATCGCTCAATTCAATAAAACTTACAAGTAAATTTAGTACAGAAAATATTTCAACGGCATTGAACCAAATTCTAGATATATTAGCTGATGATTTTGAGCAAGTTGTTTTGCTAAAAGGTGTGGGCCTTTATCAAAACTATTACCCAGAACCATTTATCCGTATTATGGGTGATATCGATATCCTGATTTATAATGCGAATGATATTCAGAACGTTGTGAAAAAACTTGCCGCATCTGGTTTTTATCAAATGTCTCATAATCCCTCCTCATTTTATGAGACACATCACCACTTGAAACCGTTTTACTCTAAAGAACTCGACGTCTGGTTTGAACTACATACACGTTTATTGCCCGATAAAAGTGCATTCGGAAAGCTTCATGCGATCCAGCCAGATTTTCTGAAAACTCAACTGATCGCAAAATCGTTCGCTGGAAAAAATGTTTATATTCTGCAGCCCGAGATAAACTTGTTATACATAATAATTCATTGGGTAAGTGAGTTTCGGATTAGTGGGAACTTGATTCAATTTGTTGACTGCTGTTTAATCCTTGATAAGCATGCTCCTGAATTTGACTGGCCGAAGTTTCTATCCTTTATCGAACAAAGAAATGCAGCAACATGTGTAAAGCTGGTATTGGCTTTAATCACTAAAAACGAGATCTGTTTACTCCCCAAAGAACATTTGCGAAATCTGAGGAAAAAGAAAGATTCTGCGGGCTTTATTGGAATGTTGATTTTAAACTATATTGTAAATGGCATAGTAAATAACAAATTCATTGTTACTCGTCTTATTGGAGTTTCAAATTGCGAGCACATTTGGCAAGCATATATGAGAAACAATAGGCCACTAGTAAACTTATTCCTTGCAGCTAAATTTGTACTATCTCCCCCCAATTCTAAGACTGAAAAGGCTGGTATTATTGCTCGCGTTATACGTCTGTTTCAGCGAATTCGATAAGTTCCAAAGCTAACATTCTCCTATCTGGCTCCTCGACCAAACAATACAACTTCGGCAGTTTGTAACAAGATCAAAACATCCAGAAATACACTGTGATTTTTTACAAAATATAAGTCATATTGCAGTTTTTCCAGAGCATCTTGTTCCGATGAACCATAAGGATAAAGCAGCTGAGCCCAGCCGGTTATTCCTGGGCGAACACGGTGACGTTCCGTGTAATATGGAATTTTTTCAGAGAGCACAACCACAAATTCTGGGCGCTCAGGTCTGGGGCCTACGAAGCTCATGTCACCGCGAAATACGTTATATATCTGCGGTAATTCATCGATACGGGTTTTTCGAATAAATTTGCCGACCTTTGTGATGCGCGTGTCATTTTTAGTTGCCCACTGAGCTTTGCCTGACTTTTCAGCATCAACCACCATACTCCTGAATTTTAACACATGGAAAGGACGGCCATCCTGCCCAACGCGTACTTGTCGAAACAAGATGGGAGTTCCTGGGCGACAACCACTTTCCAGAAAAATCGCTATTACTGCAAACAACATAAATGGCCATGTAATTGACAGCAGGAAAAAACTTGCGACTACATCAAACGCACGTTTGCTGAATGAACGGCCGGCACTGTGATTAAATCCTTCAGAAAATAGGAACCAACTCGGATGAACCTGGTCCAAACGAATCTTGCCAGTTTCTCTCTCGAAGAATGTAACAACATCAAGGATATCAACACCGCGCATCTTGCAATCAAGTAGCTCATGCATTGGAATTCCTTTACGTCGATCATCGACAGCCATCACAATTTCGTCTATATCATTTTTTTCAATGTAATCTGCTAGGGGAATTTGTAGATTTATTACTTTTCCTTCCGGTACAACATCTTTCGCACCTCGCATGTGGACAAACCCTAGTATTGAAAATCCAAACTGATCAGATCGCCGCCTTAACTCAGTAATTGTCGCTGCTCGCTTACCTGTGCCAAGAACCAGAATACGTTTCT
>Ga0316207_10005484_pt1 | contig 10501 bp, 10 predicted proteins | sample 6weekpyrite_MG_FD_204943 | JGI IMG/M metagenome (GOLD analysis project Ga0316207, IMG submission 204943) | Microbial mat bacterial communities from mineral coupon in-situ incubated in ocean water Damariscotta River, Maine, United States -... | ecosystem: Environmental > Aquatic > Marine >...
TTATCCAATGGGCAAATGATGACCGTTCTTCTCCGGATTGGGCTAATGCAAAACTTGTTTTCCTTAACTCATCTCACGCAGCAGATGCAGGTCACTACTTCCAACAAGCAGCGGGTCATATCGCTGATGCACGTAAAAAAGGTGCAAAACTTGTTGTTATGGATCCACGTTTATCAAATTCAGCAGGTCTTGCAGATCTTTGGATTGCTCCATGGCCTGGTTCTGAAGCGACAATCTACCTTTACCTAGTTAACCGTATTCTTTCGGAAGACAAGGTTAATGAAGAGTTTGTTCGTAAATGGTACAACTGGGAAGTGTTTATGGATAACACTAAATACCTAGAATTTATGGTTGAGAAAAACTATATTTCTGCGGTTCCTAAGAAGAGAGACTTCGCTACATTCTTAAAAGTTCTTAAAGAGTTATATGCTCCTTATACACTTGATTATGCAGTACAAGAGTCTCACGTTCCAGCATATAAACTAGAAGAACTGTATGATATGTTCATCTGGGCTGACACGTCTATCTCTTCTTACTTCTGGCGTGCTGCTGCTGCGGGTAACCGTGGTGGTTGGGTTTCTGGTCGTACAGGTTTCATGGCACTTGGTCTTCGTGGTGCTATCGGTCCTAAGGGTGGTACATTCTTCCACCACTTCCATGTTATTTCGGTAGCTGGTAAGGGTGGTTCTGCAACTGTTGGTCAAGGTTCACGTGGATCTAAAGTACCTAAGGTAGATGTATGGAATGAACTTGCTTGGCCACCTGAATGGCCTCTGTCAACTTATGAGATGTCGTACCTGTTACCACACCTTTTAACTGATACACAATGGCAACAAAAGTGGATCAAGAAGGGACTTAATGTTCCTACTAAACTTGCAGTTTGGATCCCTCGTATGTACAACCCGGTTTGGATTAATCCAGATGGTTTCCGTTGGTTGGAAGTACTTAAAGATGAGAGCAAGATGGAACTTACGTTCAACCTTTCTCCTACATGGTCTGAAACTAACTGGTTTGTAGATTATGTTCTTCCTGTTGGTCTTGCAGGTGAGCGTCATGATCAGCATTCAGAAGCTACTATGCCAGCTCGTTGGACGTCTTTCCGTCAACCAGTTATGCGTGTTGCTCTTGAAAAAGCAGGTTGGAAGCCAAATAACCCTAATCGTGCTACACTAGAGGCTCATATTAAAGCGGGTCTTGGTGAAGTATGGGAAGAAAATGAGTTCTGGTTTGACATGTGTGTTAACTACATCGATCCAGACGGTTCACTTAACATCAAGAAAATGTGGGAATCTAAGCGTAAGCCAGGTACTCCAGTTACTATTTCTGAGTGGTATGACGCTGCATTTGGTGATAACTTACCAAATCTTAAGAAGACTGCAACATCTGATCCTAAGTACAAAGATGCTGAATTCCCAGTATACGAGTATATGAGAGATCATGGTGCATGGTTAGAAGAGAATCATATCTATTCTCCACAAGAACGTGAGCTTAAAGATGATGGTGCAAACCTGATTTCTCACGGTCACAAATATAACAAGCATCATATTGAGACAGATAAGCGTACGGGTGTTATGTATGCTGATGCTCATGGCGACGCTTGGAAATATCCAAAAGGCAAAAAGCCAATTGGTATTGAAATTGACGGTAAGAAGATGGCTGGTCTTGCAACTATGGATAAGAAACTTGATTTCTTCTCTGAATGGTTTGCTTCTGATGAGTGGAAATGGCCTGAGTATGCGATTCCTTTCTATCCACGTAATGCGGAAGAGAAGAAAGCAATGCCAGAGATTGTTTCTCATGTTGACCATTCTTATATGGATAAAGAGAAGAACGAATATGCACTTAACACTGTATTCCGTTTACCATACAATATCCATACACGTTCGGCTAACTCGAAGCACCTTATGGAAATCTCTCAGAATCATGATCCGATCTGGATCTCGACTGAAGATGCTAAACGTCAAGGCTTTAAACGTGGTGATCCTATCCGTGTTACGATCACGGATTCAGTTTCAGGTCTTGAATCAGGTTACTTTGTAGCTATGGCTGTGCCTACTGAGGGTGTACTTCCGGGTACACTTGCATGTTCACACCATGGTGGTCGTTGGAAGCTTGTTAACTCTGTGACTATCCCTAACGGTGTTAGTGACGGTAAGGTAGCTCCTACTAAGGCTCCTCGTAATATGAATGATGCAGCATTTATGGCTGAATCACCAGAAAACGCTGGACGTGAAGGTGCTCAGATTAAGATTGAAGATTACACAGGTTCTGCTGGTATCAACAGTTTCGGTGTACCTACTGCTGAGATGCAAATGGATGGTAAAGAGGGTAAACTTACGTATACTCAAGGTATTGTTCCATTCAAGTCTGAGCGTTTTTCTGACTACAACAAAGACTCTGACAACATCTGGTGGGATGGTCTTTCTGGTTCATGGCAGAATGCTGTTGCTGCAGCGCATCCGGATCCAATTTCTGGTATGCATTGTTGGCACCAAAAAGTTATCCTTTCTAAAGCAGAAGCGGGTGACAAGATCGGTGATATCTCTGTTAACTATGAGAACAACCTTAATGTTTATAAAGCGTGGAGAGATGAGCTTACTCGTCCTCTTAACGAAACAAACAAATGGCGTCGTCCTCAGTGGATCAAACGTCCATGGGTTCCTCTTTCAGAGACAGCTTACGCAGTTAAGATCAAGAAGTAATCCCTCGGGATTCTTTACCCTTGAAGGAAGTTTTACTTCCTTCAATCTTTTACAATAATAACTCCAGTACCAACTTTTAATCCGACTGATATTTTCTTTCCTTAGTAACTGTTTTGTAAAATAGAAGCGTTATGGAGAACTATTCCCCCTCTGTATTTTTGCCCTAACACCATATTAAGCTGTTTTCTGTATAATCGCGAGTAATATATTAAGCCGTTTTTTATTGGCTGATTCAGTAGGATTTTTAAATATGGAACAAACACAAGCCCGTAGCAACATCTATGCACTTTTATCTCGCGTTTTACTTCAAGAACTTGATGATGAAATGCTGAACATGATCTTGAAGGATAAAGAGATTCGTGAATTTTTTCCAAGTCTTAAAGAGTGGGAAGTCCTTGAGACAGAAGACAATAAGACACTTTTAGAGCAGCACTTAAATGTTGACTTTGCAAATATCTCTCTACTTCACTTAGTCCCTTATGAGACATTTTATACGCGTGAAGATCAGATGATCGAAACAGGCGGAGCAAACCCGGTGACAGATATGTACCATGAATTTGATTATGTTGTTGATTTTGCTAAGGCAAGAGCAGTATCTGCAGATCATATTGGTGTTGAGTTAGAGTTTATGCATTATCTTGTTGAAGCGGAAATCGCAGCGGCAACTGCAGGTGATGAAGAGTCTGTTAAACATTTTCAATTCGCGCAAAAGACATTTTTGAATAAGCATCTTATCCAATGGGCTCCTATGTACTTAATCAATGTCAAGTATGAATCTCGTACACCGATTTATTACGATGCGGCAGAGATGACCTTAGAGTTTATTCTAGCGGATAATGAATACCTTAGCACATCAAAAGCTGCATAAGTAAGTAGATGGCTGGTTTAACTTTAGACCCTGCCAAGTGTGTACGCGCACTGGCAAAGTTTTCAGAATGTACACATTGTGTTGATATCTGTCCTGTTGAGATTATCTCCGTTGACAATCATCTTCCGTCCTTTAATATGAGTCAGTGTGTAGGCTGTGGGGGCTGTGTCTCAACATGTCCGACAGAAGCTTTCTCTCTTGATGACTTTAATCAGACAAACTTCTTTTTTGAGTTTGCACAGAGTAAAGAGACACTGCTTTCATGTAAGAAGAATGTTCCCTGTTTAGCAGCATTATCGGTTGAACATTTGACGTCATTCGCTCTTTTAAAAGAAGATCTTGTTTGTGATACGGGACATTGTGACGGGTGTGATATCGCCGGTAAGCTTAAGCCGCAGATTGATGCAAATATTGAAGAAGCTAATTTTGTTCTAGAAGCGATAGAATCGCCTAAGTCAATTAAGAGCGAAGCTCTTGCATATGAGCCGGATGATGTTGTTGCGAATGATGACAGACGCGGTTTCTTTAGGAATATGACGATACAAAATGCGGCGAAGGCGAAGAGTGACTTCGACCGAAAAGTAGAAGTTGAATCAGATGAAGAGTTAAGGCATGAAGTCTTTACCGAAGATATTGCACGCCTGAAAGAGAAAGGTGTACCTGACAAGCGTAAGATCTTTTTTACGGCTTTAAAACGTGCACCTAAGCCTTCGCAGTATCATGTTATTGATGCGGGAGAACTTTCGTTCACAAGCATGAAAAACTTAGATCAAGAGACATGCACCGCGTGTCAGATGTGTTACCGTATCTGTCCAACGGCGGCATTAAGTTCGGACATGAAAAATTCGAAGATAGAGTTTGATCCTTTTTTATGTGTCAAGTGCCATCTTTGTCATGATGTCTGTGAACCTGACTCAATTTCACTGGCTAAGACCTTTGATCTAAAACAGTTTTTTGAGCCTGAAGTCAAGACCTTGGCTAAGTTTACAATTCGCCGGTGTCATGAGTGTGATAATTACTTTACATACAGAGGTGGAGAAGTTGTCTGCCACCGCTGTCAATTAGAAGAAGAGGAAGCAAAAGAGTTATGGGGAATACAATAAGATGAGTGAAAATTTAAATGCACCGATGAATGATGCCAATGAGATCGATACACAGTCGCTTCTTTTTGGTTTTCTCGCAGAGTATGCCCAGCAAAACCGTTTTTCTGTGACATTAAACCGTTATTTTAAAGAAAACAGCGACAATGCGATGTGTATTCCTATGAATATCCGTCCTGATGACATCTATTTTACGGTAGCTGGTCTTAAAGAGTCAAAGTTAAATGGTGTCGCTATCGGTGGTGAGTACGTTGAAGGTGTAGTCGAACAACTGCAATATCAAAGTGATGAAGTCAAAGCCTGTGGTTTTTGCGACACTATTATCGTCAAAGACAAAAAACTTTATGGTGAAGTAGCTTCTGGGCGTGCTATCTGTGAACTTCTGAAAGAAAAGGGTGTTGAAAAACTTGCCATACTCGGTTCGGGTAAACTGGCTAAATCGATAGTCTTGCACGTACAAGAAAGCAAGGTAAAAGAGATCGTCTTTTTCAATGATAGAATCGAATCATGCATGGAACTTATTCAAGCCCATACTAAAGAGCTTGAAGGGATCAATGTCGATATTGATAGAGTAGTTGAGAATCAAGAACTTGATCTTTCCTCTTTTGACGGTTTTATTAATGCCAGTCCGTCTGCTCCAAAGCTAAGCAAGATAAACAAAGAGACGGTTTTAATCGATCTTAAAAGAGAAACTAACTTAAGTGAGTATGCGGGAGCATATAGGGCTGAGTTTATAGACAATGAGCAGTACTCAAAAGTTCTTGCTCGTGTAAATTATAATATCTGGATAAAAGGACAGTAAATGAATGACTTTAATAACATAGATGACTTAAAAGCTGAGTTCGATAAGTTTGTAACAGAGCGTTGTATCAATGAAGAGCAGAAGCAGGTCGATGCTGAAGAGAATGAAGATGCAGAAGCACCGGCATTTGTTGATGAGCTTTCAGAAAAGCTTCTTGGACCTGCACATTCGGGTGTGTATCTTTCTCGTCTTGATATCAAACGTGTTGCTGAAGCGATTGATGAGTCTTTACCGATCAAAGAGCGTAAACGTATGATCAAGTCACTTATGCGCCACACAACGACGAAAGACTTTTTACGCAATGCCTTTAGTGAGTTTAGCAAGCATATTAATGGTCGTTTAGCGATCTACCAAGAGTTAGGTGAAGCTTTTCCTTCATCAAAATATGTATTTGATGAGTATGCGGTAAAAGCAGAAAAAACGAAAAAGATGTTTGACAGAATTATCGAAGATTTTGAAGAGTTTAACCCTGCTGAAGATATGGAACCTATCTTATTCTAGACTGTTTCAAAGAAAAACTTAATCTTTTTTCTTTGGCAACTTTAGTACAATAAATGTGATGGTTGCCATAATAATAAGTACGACCAAATTATAGTTTTCATTGTTCATATTTTCCATTGACTATCCTTGTAAAACATCGACTATCGTCGCTGCAATGATTACAAGTGCAAGTGCAAGTGCTGCGTATTCAACACGCTTTATTTTCTTATGATACTCTTCAAGAAGACTGTCTTGCAGTTCTGTGAATTTCTTTTGACGGATATACTTCATTGAGTTTTTAAAACTGTCATCTCCAAAATGGATCTTCCATCTGGGTTCTCCAAGTTCTTTCCATATATCACTGTGCTCTTTTTTCAATTGAGTGAAAAATGCATTGGTGAAATAAATATGCATAAACATAAGCGTAAAAAAGAAGAGGGTAAAGCCCAAAAATAGTATATTTTCCATGAGTGCTATTGTACAGTAAAAATACGATATTATTAAGCTAAAACAGGATGATAATTCATGCACAAAGTACTTTCTAACTCGGTTGTCAAGACACTGATCTCTTCGCTTCGTGAGACGAAGACAGATGCTCTTCGGTTTCGCCATAGTGTTAAAGAGATCACGAAAATACTTTTAGCCGAGTCATTAAAAGATTCAGCTCTAAGCCCTCATACTGTCCAAACATGGAATGGCACCGAGACTCACAAGATTTTAGACGAAGCATCTTTTGTCATTGTTACTGTACTGCGAGCCGGTCTGCCGATGCTTGAGTCTGTGATGGAGACACTTCCTCATGCAAGTGGTGGTTTTTTGGCTATAAAACGTGATGAAACTACACATAAAAGTAAACTCTATTATGACCGTTTGCCTGATTGTAAAGATAAAACAGTGATCATAGTGGATGTGATGCTGGCGACAGGAGGATCTTTATGTGACGCTATTGAGGTTGTAAAGGCAAAATCACCCAAAGATATCATCTGTCTGAATATCATCGGTGCACCTGAAGGTCTAAAGACTGTTGAAGAGAATCATCCGGATGTCGATATCTACATATCACAAGTAGACGAGAGGCTAAATGAAAACAAGTTTATCATTCCCGGCTTAGGTGATGCAGGTGACAGGGAATATAACACGCCTGAATAAGATTTTTATGCTACTATTTCTCAAATAAAACAGGAAAACTCTTATGATATCTACTTTTAATGATGATGAAGCAAAAAACTACCCTACAGACTTGGCTATGCGTGTTTATACCTCTCAGCTTTTGGGTAAGGACATGGACTTAGTTCTACACGGGGGAGGAAACACCTCGGTTAAGATTGATGATCATCTTTATGTTAAAGGAAGCGGTTGGAACCTGGATACGATTGAAGAGCCGGGTTTTCCCGGAGTTGACCTTAAGACCTTGATCGAGATGGCAAAGTTGGATCATTTAAGTGATACGGACATGGTCGCACAGCAAAGAGAAGCTCTAGAAGACCAAAGTTCTCCCAATCCTTCTATAGAAGCGATTTTACATGCCATCGTTCCTTTTAAGTTTGTTGACCATACCCACGCCGATGCAGTAGTGACAATCTCTAATACACCTGATGGGAAAAAACGTCTGCAAGAACTTTATGGTCCAAATATGCTCTTTATTGACTATGTTATGCCGGGCTTTGTACTTGCGAAAGAGATATATGAGCAGACAAAAGACGTTGACTGGAAGTCCTTAGATGGAATCATCCTTCTCAATCACGGTGTTTTCTCTTTTGATGATGATGCTAAGCTTGCTTATGAGAAGATGATAGATATTGTATCAAAGGCAGAGATGTATCTCAAAGAGAGTGTCAAACCTGTATTGAGTTTTTCAAAGAGCTCTTGTCAGCTGGATGAGTCGTTTACGGATGAACTTAAAACAGAGATTGAAGCGTTAAGAGGTTGTGAGATAGTGATGAAGTTTGGCTCAAGCATAGAAGCGGCAAACTTTTCTAACTTTGACAATCTTGATGATATCTTTAAAAATGGTCCTTTGACACCTGAACACGTCATCCGCACAAAACCTTTTCCGGCCATTATCTGTGATAACATCAAAGATGGCTTGAATGCCTTTGCTGCACGTTACACCAAGTACTTTAAAGCACATGCCAAAGAAGAGATCATGCTCGACCTTGCTCCGCGTTATGCGATCATCAAAGGTGTGGGATTTGTCTGTTTTGGCAAAGATGAGAAGGAAGCAGGGATTATCTTTGATATTGTCTCTCATACTATTCATGCGATGACGCTGGCACAAAATCTCGGTGGATGGAAAAGCCTTAAGCCTTCAGATATCTTTGATATGGAATATTGGGAACTCGAGCAAGCCAAACTTAGGAAACAAGCATAATGTTAGATTTCATCAAGGACTTTCAAAGTCTAAGCCTAGGAACATTGGATGAGAATGGTCTTCCATTTTCTTCATACGCTCCCTTTGTCCATGTAAACCATAAGTTTTACATCTTCATCTCCAATGTCGCCAAACATGCACAAAACCTTCAAAGAATACCAAAGGCTTCACTCTTTTTCATAGAAGATGAGTCAAAGACAGAACAGATATTTGCACGCAAGCGTATCTCTTTACAAGCTACTTCTGTAATGGTTAGTAAAGAAGATAAAACATTTAACACAGTCATGGATGTTTTTAAAGAAAAGTTTTCAGAGGATATGGTAACTATGCTCATGGGAATGCAGGACTTTAATCTGTATGAGTTCTCAACAGACTATGGCGAAGCTACCTTTGGTTTTGGTGAGGCTTACAATATCGGTGGTGAATATATGGAAGAATTAGTTGCTAGAACGGGTGGCAGCGGGCATAAATAACGTTTGTCGTGAGCAATACTAATCCGCTTGGAGGTTAGTATTGGTCTCCTCGTTTTTGTTAGATGTTGATTCAACACTACTACTTTGTATTATTAAAAACAGACTAACTGCCAATGGAATGAGAACAATTAGCCAAAATGAAGTTTCATATTTATATTCGCCATGGCCTAGTGTTACTCTAATAAAAGCTTCCCAAAATGTTAATGGTTGCCAAGTTTCTGTCTTTGGGCATGCGCATGTAAGATAATATATACCAAATGCGATAGTTTGGAATAACCAACTGCTTAATAAAAATATTGTAGAAGTTGAGGCTATAATTACAAATCTTGGATAAAATAGTAAAAAAATCACTTGCAAGAGCAAGCCCAAAGTAACCCCATAAATATGAATTTGTGGTAAATAAATTTGATACGAAGTTGTAGCCCAAAATAAAATATAGAACATAGGTAAGCATATTGTTATTACACTAGCAATTAAGTATTTGACAGCTCGGTTATGTAATAACAATCTTACTTTGTTCAATGGTACTCCTTTCAGCATCTAACAATTTAATATCTAAACAGCATGTATGCTACTGACTGAATATCACGATATTACATCATAAATAATATACATTTTAGAGGGCTAAATGTGGTTGGTTGACATGTTTAGTCTATTTTACAGTAATAAGAGTAAATTGGTAACTTTATTGAGTGTGTGTTTCAGCCGGAAAACGTCGATATCTGAACACTTCGTTCTAATATCGGCTTTTGTTTTCGCTATCTCACATAATGTTTAGGTATTGAATAAGGCTTAAGCGCTTAGCCTAATACCTCTAGTTCATCAGTATACTTCTCTAAACAGTATGGCTCAAATGAAGACTTATATATCTTGTAATGTGCAGATGCCTTATGTCCATCAAGCGCCGCTTCGTCTCTCCATGTCTCAACTGCCATGAACTTTTCAGGTTTGTTCTCATACTGTACTATCTCATAAAACAGACAGCCGTCTTCAGCTTTTGAAGGGATTACCATTGCTGATAAAAGTTCTTTCATCTTTGCTATGCCATCTGGTTTTGCGATAAATGTAACTCGTTTTGTGATTGTCATTTTTTCTCTTTATAATTTATTTTTTATGATTATAGCAAAAATGCTAAAGCCCCGGTGCTTTCCACATTGAAGTAGTGATACCCTTGTCTACAAGTGCAAGAGAAGAAGCATAGGCCTCTTTCCATTTTCCTGCGACATCTTGGTAAAGTTCTCTGTTTTCTTTTTGAGGAGTATAGCTTTTTTCCCACTGAATCAAGGCTTTTGAAGCTTCTGCTATTGAATTGTACTCACCGGTAGCTACACCACAAGCAAAGGCACCGCCTAAGGCGGTTGCTTCATTGACACGTGGGATTTGAATCTCTTTTTGTGTGACATCAGCCAATATCTGTGACCATAAGGCACCTTTTGAAGCTCCTCCCGCAAAGGTGATACTGTCAGTACTCACACCTGTAAATTCAAAAATAGACTCAAGGTTTAGCATAGAGACAATGGCTGCATTTTCTTCGAGTGAGCGAAACATCGCTGCTTTTGATGACTTCTGTGTATCAAGAGAGAGGTTTAAAAATGAAGGTGCTGCATGATACCATTTTCCGTAATGCATGGCATCTGAAAAGATAGGCAGGATTCCGTTTGAACCTGCAGGTACTTTTGAAGCAAGTTCTTCAAGAAGAGAGTAG
>Ga0316207_10005486_pt1 | contig 10499 bp, 3 predicted proteins | sample 6weekpyrite_MG_FD_204943 | JGI IMG/M metagenome (GOLD analysis project Ga0316207, IMG submission 204943) | Microbial mat bacterial communities from mineral coupon in-situ incubated in ocean water Damariscotta River, Maine, United States -... | ecosystem: Environmental > Aquatic > Marine >...
CAGTAAGTCTAACGATTAATGGTGTTAACGACGGCCCTGTTGCAGTAGTAGATACAAATGCAACACAAGAAGATGTAACCATAGTCGTTAATGGTAATGTATTGACTAATGACAGTGATCCGGATGGAGATACATTAACCGTTTCTACACCAGGAACATTTGTTGGTACTTACGGTAGTGTGACTATTAATACTGATGGTTCTTATACTTATACTTTGAATAATGCCGCGGCAAATGTACAAGGCCTTGCTGCAGGCCAGGTGGTACAAGATGTCTTTAACTATACTAATGATGACGGCAATGGTGGTAATGCATCGTCAACCTTAACTATTAATGTTACCGGCACAAATGACGCGCCAATTGCTGTTGCTGATACGGGTGCGGTTCAAGAGGACGGCACATTAACCGCAACAGGTAATGTTCTGGGTAACGACAGTGATCCGGATGGCGATACTTTAACTGTATCAACACCAGGCACATTCGTAGGCACTTACGGAACATTAGTCTTAGCGGCTGATGGTTCTTACACTTATACATTAAATAATGGCGCACCTATTGTGCAAGGGCTAGCAGATGGCGAAGTAGTACAAGACATCTTTAGCTACACCAATGATGATGGTAATGGTGGTACAGCGACGGCCAATCTAACGATTAACGTAACAGGTGCAAATGATCCACCGGTTGCTGTAGATGACGATTACACTGATCCAGCAGTGAGCGCTGCATTATCTACGCTAGAAGATACGACGTTAGTTATCGATCCTGCGACCTTACTTGCAAACGATACAGACATAGATGGTGATACATTAACCGTTACCGCTATTAGCCTGGTCGACCCAACACAAGGTACGTTGAACACTGTTGTTGATATGGCGGGTAACATCACCAGTATTTCCTTTATCCCAACGGCAGACAGCAATGGTTCGGTTGCGTTTAATTACACCATCACTGATGGCATCGCAACAGCGTCTGCCAGTGGCACAATTTCGGTTGATGCAGTTGCTGATCCAGCCAGCGTGACAAGCTCTCTTGTCTCAAGTAATGGTTTTGCATATTCAGTTGCCGGTGACAAAGTCAGTGGCGACGTCATTCTATATCAAATTGATCTTTCAACGGGTGCGGTGAACAAGATAGGCCCATTGGGAGATAACTACGATATCGAAGGGATTACCTACAACGATCCTGCTGCGGGTGGCGATGGCTTCTTGTACGGTTTCGCAAAAGATAGTGATGATCTTCTTTTAAGAATTGATCCGGCTACGGGTGCGGCAACGGTTGTACAAACGTTTGCCACATCAGATAGTGCGGGTGCTACATTTGCAAATGGTTACATTTATGCCTTTACGGTCAATCAAGGTAAGAGTGAGTTATTCCAGATTGATATTAATGATCTTAATGGTGATGGAAATACTGAGGCAATTTCATTCGGTAAGCTACCAACAAATAATGTGCTTAGTTTCGCTTATGATGCCGACGCCGATAAATATTTTGTGCTAGGTTCAAATGGCCCAGTGAATACGCTCTATGAAGTGACTAACTTGAGTTCAGATCCTACTATTGATCCCGTTCTCACTGCTGTCACGGATCCTTTAGGCAACGAAATTGATCTCAGTAGCGGTACAGAATCACTAAGTTATGGTCCGAGTGGTTTGCTATGGACTACAGACCGAGTGACGGGTGAGATTTTCTCAATTAACACCACAACAGGTGAAGTTCGTTTTGAAGCATCAGTTAATGTAAGTGATGTAACAGCGGATGGTTTTGAAAATCTCGTTATTCTTCCTGATGGTTCAAATAGAATTGCAGCAGGTGATCAATTTGCCGTGACCTTGAATGCAACATTTGGTGATTTTACTGATGGTTCTGAATCGCACTTTATTTTGTTGGCGATACCAACGGACTTCTCATTAGTAACTGAAACAGCAACAACCTTAGCTGCTGGTAACATATACGGTGTACCAGCCGGTGATTATTTGATTGTTGATGTGGCATCTTTGATTAATACATCAACCGGTGAAGCATCAGTCAAGGTATTCCTTAATGCACCGGCAGACACTGATCCAAATGCGCCAAGTCTTGATAACTATACGCTTCAATATCAAGCAGTCTCTATTGAAGCAGATGACACTGCAACAGGTGGAACATTGGCAAATAATCTTGCTGTTGTTACAAACACACTCGATATTCAGGTGTTTAGTGGATCACCAGCAAATATTGGTACATCAATAAACAATGTTTCTGAGGAAGGTTTGTTAACGGGCGCTGTAGATACAGTAGGTGTACCGGATACAACAGATTCAACAACTGTTTCAGGAACAGTTTCAATTGTCGATCCGGATGGCGACACAGTTACTGCTGTTACATTAACCGCACCAGCCGATGGTGCGTTCACATCGGGTGGTGTGGCAGTGAACTGGACAGGTTCTGGTACTTCAAGCTTAACGGCAACAGCAGGTGGTACTACGGTTGCAACTATTAGCATTGATCTGGCAGGTAATTACACCTTTATACTTTCAGCACCGCTAGACCATGTAGGTGATGTAAATCAGGAAGGTATTGAAAGCTTAAACTTTGGTGTGAATGCAACCTCCGGTGGTGTGATGACCACCGCAGCAAATGCTATTACTATCAATGTTGAAGATGACTCGCCAGTGGCAGGTCCAGTATCAGATGTATTCCATACACTCGATACTAACTTGCTTATAACGCTAGATATATCAGGCAGTATGGGTAATGCATCAGGTATTGGTGGTACGCGTCTTGAAGCGGCGGTTGCATCAATTAATACCTTGCTTGACAGTTACGATGCGCTTGGCGATGTGATGGTGCAAATTGTCACTTTCTCAAGTAATGCTCAGACACTAACTAATGGTGCAGGAGACACTTGGGTTACTGTTGCAGAAGCACGCACTTTGCTGGCTGGTGTTACAGACGGCGGTGCAACGGATTACGATGCAGCACTTGCCTCAGCTACCAGCACTTTCACAGATGCAGGCAGTCTTGCTGGCGCGCAGAATGTAGCTTACTTCCTTTCTGATGGTGAGCCGACTGATGATAATGGCACAGGGTCTGATGGTATTGTCGGTAATGAAGAAACAGCCTGGACTAATTTCTTAACAGCAAATGAAATCAATTCATTTGCATTAGGAATAGGAACGGGTATTAGCTCAGCGACACCACTTGATCCCATTGCATACAATGGTCAAAGCGCATCAGACCAGGATGCTGTGTTGGTTACAGACTTTGCATTACTTGATTCAGTATTGTCGGGCACGATTATTGATACAACTGCGATGGGTTTCTTAAGCGGCTCATTAACAACGGGTGTTGTATTTGGTGCTGATGGAGGTTATTTAGAATCCATTACGACTGCAGCTGGTACGCAGTACACATACGATGCTTCAGCAAATTCAATTTCGGTGACAATAGCGGGTGCAGGAACCGATACAACCTCATTTGATGCATCAACAAACACGCTAACTATTACTGATGTAGATGGTGGTATTCTGGCTGTGAATTTTGCTACCGGTGGGTATTCCTATGATGCACCACCAAGTATTCCATCTGGTTCTGGTGGCACGATCTTCGATTATGTCTTGGTTGATAATGATGGTGATATTATTTCTTCATCAGCGACTTTCACCGTTGATAAAACCAGTGTCATTATTGGTGGTGGAACATTTAATGGCACAGCAGATGCTGATTTAATTATTGGTAGACCTTCAGTTGGCACTGTGACAGACACAGCGGTTCTAACTGGTACGGTTGCCGCAGGTAATACATTTATTCCACAAGCAGCGGGCCAGTTTGGTTTTAATTATGCAAGTGGTCTGGCCGGTGTAACGGTTTCTAAAGTCGTCATTGATTTACGTGCAGGCTCAGATGGTAATGCGATATTTGATACAAATGGTCTACAAGGTGGTGGTGGACCGGCATTAGTAGGTTTGACTGGTTTAGCTGCGGGCGACATTATATTTAGTCCTGATAGCACTCAGGGAAATTCATCTACCTTAACAATTGATTTTGCAACCGATGCTTTCCAAATTGGAGATAGCTTCACATTTAACGTTGACACAGACAATTTGAATGCAGGCGGAGCAGGACCAACTGCAGATGATGGTGCCGCCTTTGCGTCAAGTGGTGTGACATTTACGGTTACCTATAGTGACGGCAGCACAGAAGTTGTTACCTATGGTTCAGATGGTGCAAATGGAAGTACTGCCTCGAGCGCAACAACTGTTTCTATTCCGGACGGAGTGATTGTTGATGCGGGTGACGGCGATGATATTGTTATCGGTACTGAATATGATGACACCCTAGATGGTGGCTTAGGTGACGATCGCCTTGAGGGTAATGCAGGTGATGATACGCTGAGTAGTGGTGGTGGCAATGATATTTTAGTTGGTGGTCTGGGCAACGATATCATCGTTGACGATTCAGCTTCTCATAGCCGAATCGTCTTTAATTTTGATGACGTAGGTAATGGCGTAGATACCGTTTATGGTTTCGACAATATTGCCGGTGGCTTGAACGCAGGCACGGAAGGGGATGCAATCGATATCTCCGATATTCTTGCCAACACAAGTTACATTGAAGGCGTTTCTGACATTAATGACTTCGTCACAGCGAGTTATGATGCCGGTACGGGGGATGTCACTTTAAGTGTTGATACAACAGGCACCACTGGTGTTGCGGGCACACCACTACTTGTTTTACATGATGAGGCTGCGTTGGGTAGCTCAGCATCAACAGGTATTGATGCGACAGTGACAGTACAGCAACTATACGATGATGGTGTTCTGATCACGATTTAGCACTTTTAATACTGTAATTTAATTTTGAGCAAAACCCCCGGTATTTCCGGGGGTTTTCCATAATTAGATTCAATAATAAATATTCACTTTTGCTAATACTCGTCTATAATTCCCGGTAACATTTTAACGTTATTCTATATATGTGATGGTTTGTTGTGGGGACAGACCATTAATGAGGGTGTAGGTAAAAATGGCATGCTAACTGTGTACTATCAGCACAAGTACCGGCAATTACCTACATGCTAAGAGGCATTGGCGTACTATAATTATGCGTATATTATAACACCATGTTTTTTGGTGTTTTTTTCTGCATTTAATGTATTGGAAGGGGCTGTTTCGGTGGTATCAGGTCAATTTAAGAGAACGAATGACAAGTTTAGGCGAATATCTATTGCAGTGGCATTGACGCTTCCTGTAATACTCAATGGAAATATCGCGACGGCTGCCGAGGCAGGATTCTTTATAGGCGCACAACAATCATCCGTGCTGCTTCCTGATGCCCAACTTTTCACTCTTCATCCAGCTTACAGCAGTGATTTAGCAACGCTGACAACAAACGATAAAAAGCGTATTGGCGATATAGCAAATCAATTTAAGAATAAAACCATTATTCAAATTACTGTGTCCGGACACACCGATTCGTCCATTATTCGTGCACGTTCGCAGGGGTTGTACGCAGATAACTATGTGTTGTCGCAAAGTCGAGCACAGAATGTGGCTGATTATCTGAAGCTATTATTAAAAATTGATGACTCAAAGGTTCAAGTAACAGGACGCGGGCCAGATGTACCGGTTGCCGATAATGGAACCAGAAAAGGTCGTGCAGCAAATAGACGTGTGGAGCTAGTCATTCGAGCAACCGCGACACCTGCATTAGTTAAAGAACCTGTTCAGCCAGAACCCGTTGCCATTAAGGATGGCTTTACCTTACAAAGTGCAGTACAAAAAGCGCTGGCATCAAACCCGGATGTGCTTATTCAAGTTAATGAACGTCTTTCGCGTAACGAGGAAGTGGAACAGGCTCGAGCAGGTTACCTGCCAACACTAGATCTTAATGCGGGCATTGGTTCTGAGCGAAGTGAGAATAGTTCTACACGGGCAGGGGGAAGTAATTCCAGGACACTGACGCGTCGAGAAGCTTCTCTAAGCGCCAGACAAATGCTTTTTGATGGCTTTGCAACGAAAAATGAAGTCGAAAGACAGCAGGCTCGAGTTTCATCGACTGCCTTTACTGTTCAGGGTGTTGCAGAAAATACAGCACTGGATGCAGCCGAGGCTTATCTGAATCTTTTACGTAATGATACGTTGTTGAAATTAGCGCAAGAAAACCTCGATGCGCATAAGCGCAGTTTTGATCAAATTAAAATTCGTAGTGATGCAGGTGTAGGCCGTCGTGCAGATTTAGAACAAATCAGTGGTCGTCTTGCACTGGCAAACTCAAATTTAATCGCAGCACAAAGCAACTACGATGATGGTTTAACTACTTATATTAAGATAATTGGTGAAGCACCTGTTGGTACTCCCATTAAGCCTGTGAAACAGCAAGAAGGTATTCCTTCATCGAAGGATGAAGCGATTCAAGTGGCGATTGACAAGCACCCAACATTAAAATCTGCAGTTTCAGACGTAGAAGCGGCTATGGCTCAACACCGCGCCTCTCGTAATACATTCTATCCAAGGTTTGATCTTGAGTTATCACAAAGCTGGAATAAAGATCTTGATGGTCAGGTGGGTATCAATAATGATAGCCAGGCAATGGTTCGCATGCGTTACAACTTGCTTAATGGTGGTGGGGATGCAGCTCGTAAACGCCAAACTGCACATTTAATTGATGAAGCCAAAGAAGTAAGAAATCGTACTTATCGTCAGGTCGTTGAAACCATGCGTTTATCGTGGAATGCATATGATGCGACAGAACAACAATTGGTTTACTTAGATCAACATGTTAAGGCAACCGTTCGTACTCGCGATGCTTATCAGAAACAATTTAATATTGGTCAACGCACCTTGTTAGATTTGTTGAATGCCGAAAATGAATTATTTCAGGCTAAACAATCTTATATTAGTGCCGATTTCGATAATCTCTTTGCGCGTTACCGGATTTTGAACGCTAAGGGTGGTTTGCTTGATAGTCTGAACATCGCATTGCCTGAAGAAGCGGTTGTAATCAAAGAAGAGTAGCTAAAGTCAGCTAGGCTGAGAATAAGCCATTTTTAAATGGTGCCGAAGAGAGGACTTGAACCTCCACGGGGTTACCCCCACATGCACCTGAAGCATGCGTGTCTACCAATTTCACCACTTCGGCAAGAGCGGCGCACTTTACCGACTGCCCCTGATAATGTCAATTCGATCCACGGATTTCCCTAACTCTATATAGAGTGTCACAATAGCACTATGAGCAAATCTAAAAACAAGTCAGTAGATCCGCACTCACAGCGTGAAGCGGAGAAATATCAGCGCCCGATCCCCAGTCGTGAATTCATTTTGTCGATTCTGGAAAAGGCAGAGAAGCCTCTTAATTTCAGGCATTTAACCGATGAACTAGGACTCGATGAGGATGTTGATCATATTGCCATGCAGCGTCGGCTGAACGCGATGGAACGGGATGGTCAGCTACTTCGGAACCGCCGTGGTGGCTTCTGTCTGCCTGAACGACTTGATCTGGTAACAGGGCGGGTTACTGCTCATCCGGATGGTTTTGGTTTCTTAATCCCTGATGAAGGCGGGGAAGATGTTTTTCTTACTGCTCGACAAATGCGCAGTATTTTACATGGTGATCGTGCGATTGTCAGAATTACCGGTGTTGACCGACGAGGCCGTCGTGAGGGTGCGCTCATCGAGGTGATTGAACGCAACAATGAAACTGTTGTGGGCCGTTATCTTGAAGAGTCAGGTGTGAGTTTTGTAGTGCCGGATAACACGCGGTTACAGGATGTACATATCCCCACCGATCAGCGAAATAATGCCAAGCATGGCCAGATTGTTGTCGCGGCTATCACGCAACAACCAAATCGGCGTTCACAACCCATCGGTCGTATTAGTGAAGTGCTTGGTGATCATATGGCACCGGGAATGGAAATTGATGTGGCGATTCGTTCACATGGTTTGCCACATGAATGGTCTGATGCAGTTATGCAAGCGGCAGCTAAATTTGGCGATACGATTCCGGAAACCGATATTGGTGATCGCGAAGACTTACGTGAGGTGCCACTGGTTACAATTGATGGCAAAGATGCACGCGATTTTGATGATGCAGTGTTTTGTGAACCGCACGGTAAAGGTTGGCGTTTACTGGTTGCGATAGCCGATGTCTCAAGCTATGTCGAAACGGGTGATGCCTTAGATACTGAAGCGATTGAACGGGGCAACTCGGTTTATTTTCCGCAACGTGTTATTCCCATGCTGCCAGAAAACCTGTCAAATGGTCTTTGTTCATTGAACCCAGATGTTGATCGGCTTTGCATGGTCTGCGAAATGTTTTTCAATGCAGCCGGTAAGTTAGGTGACTACCGCTTCATGCGAGGCGTGATGCGCTCACATGCGCGATTCACCTATTCAGAAGTGGCGGCTATATTAGTTGATAAAGATGCCGGCTTGCGTAAAAAGCGCAAGCCATTAGTACCACACCTTGAGAATCTTTATGGTCTTTATGGCGTATTACGCAAAGCGCGCGATAAACGAGGTTCGATTGATTTTGATACCACTGAAACGCGGATTGAATTTGGTGAAAATAAAAAGATAGAACGTATTTCACCGGTTATAAGAAATGATGCGCATAAGTTAATTGAAGAATGCATGATCAATGCAAACATTGCGGCAGCGCATTATTTGTTAAAGCATAAAATGCCAACACCATTTAGAATTCACGATGGTCCGCAGGGTGAGCGTCTCAGTGATTTACGTGATTTTCTTACGGAGTTAGGTTTAACATTAGGCGGTGGGGAAGATCCCGAGCCTAAGCATTACGGGCAGCTACTTAATAAAATAGAAGGTCGTCCTGATTTTCATTTAATCCAAACTGTACTGTTGCGTTCATTGCAGCAAGCTGTTTATTCAACCGATAATATTGGTCATTTTGGCTTGGCGCTTGAGCATTATGCACACTTTACCTCACCGATTCGACGTTACCCTGATTTAATGGTGCACCGTGCTATTCGTCACCTTATAGCCGGTGGTGATGCAGAAACGTTTAAGTACAGTAAGCAGGAGGTTCAGCGAACTTCTGAGCATTGCTCAATGACCGGTCGCCGTGCTGATGAAGCAACACGTGATGCTATTTCCTGGCTTAAATGCGAGTACATGGTTGATAAAGTCGGTGAAGAGTTTGAAGGCACGGTCAGCGCGGTAACCGGTTTTGGTGTTTTTGTTGAGTTAGATGAAGTGTACGTTGAAGGTTTAGTCCATGTGACAGCACTGGACAATGATTTTTACCATTATGATCCTATTTCACATTGCTTGGTTGGTGAAAATACCAGTCGTGTTTATCGAATAGGTGACAGAGTCCGGATTCGGGTTGCAAATGTTAATTTGGATGAGCGTAAAATTGACTTTGTTATGGAGGAGTTTCTTTCAGAACCAACGCCGTATACTAAGCGTAAAGTTGCTGCGGTGCGTAAGGGCAAGAAGAAAACGACTATGAGACGTAAAGCGTCTGCCTCGCGGGATAAAAAACCGGACAGTAAAAAGAAAAAAAGCAGCAATAAAAAATCTTCTGGCAAAAAGAAGGTCTCGACCAAAAAGAAGGTAAGTAAGAAAAAAACAGCTAAGAAAAAAACCGGCAAAAAGAAAACAACTAAGAAGAAAAAAGTTGTTAATAAGAAAAAAACAACCAGCAAACATGCGGCCAGAACTAAAAAGAAATCGACGGCTAAGAAAAAGCCCAGGAAGAAAGCCTAGTGTCAGAACAACGTGTTTATGGTTTTCACGCAATTGAAGCCATTTTGCAACATGAACCTGAACGTATTCTGGACGTTTGGGTATTAAGTGGCAGAGAGGACAAACGTCTTGATGCTATATCAGCATCGTTATCAAGTCATGGTATTAAGCAACAAAAAACCAAACGTGAAAAGCTGGATGAATTGGCAGGCAGTACACGTCATCAGGGGATTGTTGCGCAATGTCGCATGGCGCCAACACGCAATGAGAATTTTTTAGATCAATTACTCGATGGTTTAACTGAACCTGCCTTTTTACTCGTTCTTGATGGCATCACTGATCCACATAATTTAGGTGCATGTTTGCGTACTGCCGATGCGGCAGGTGTTCATGCAGTGATTGCACCTAAAGATAATGCCGCAACCCTAAATGCAACAGTACGAAAAGTCGCAAGTGGTGCTGCAGAAACGACACCTTTTATAGCAGTAACAAATCTTGCACGTTGTTTGCGAAGTCTAAAAGAACGTGGTGTTTGGTTAGTGGGTGCAGCAGGTGAGGTAGATACCAGTGTCTATCAACAAGACTTAACCGGGCCACTTGGTCTTGTTATGGGTGCTGAAGGTAAAGGCTTGCGTCGTTTATCGCGCGAGACTTGTGATCATCTGGTGACGATTCCTATGCCGGGTAACGTTGAAAGTTTAAATGTATCGGTGGCAACGGGTGTTTGCCTTTATGAGGCGCTTCGCCAACGAAGCAATCACTAGTAGTGAGTGGGTAATTTCTCATTTATGGTGATGATGCCACTCTCAA
>Ga0316207_10005487_pt1 | contig 10498 bp, 7 predicted proteins | sample 6weekpyrite_MG_FD_204943 | JGI IMG/M metagenome (GOLD analysis project Ga0316207, IMG submission 204943) | Microbial mat bacterial communities from mineral coupon in-situ incubated in ocean water Damariscotta River, Maine, United States -... | ecosystem: Environmental > Aquatic > Marine >...
AATGAACCTGCTATCAAATGCCATTAAATATAATCATGAAGGTGGTAAGGTGAGTCTTAATATCGAAAGACACTCTGAGTCACAATGCAAACTGGTTGTCGCGGATACGGGCGAGGGTATACCGGAGAATATGATAGAACGTATATTTGATCCGTTTGATCGCCTTGGTCGTGGTGACGAAGAAGAAGGCAGTGGTATTGGGCTAACAGTATGTCAGCGTCTGGTGCAGTCGATGGGAGGTGATATCGGTGTGCGCAGCACGCTTGGTAAGGGATCTGAGTTTTGGGTGCTACTTAAGCTGGCAAGTAGTGCTTAGTTCGTTCTCAGTGATGCAGCATGCAGGGTGTTACTGATCAGTGTTGCGACGGTCATCGGGCCTACGCCACCTGGTACAGGTGTAATCCAGCTGGCCTGCTGACTGGCTGTGGCATATTCCACGTCTCCGAGGAGTTTGCCTGATTCACTGCGATTCATACCGACATCAATGACAATCGCACCGGGTTTGATCCACGCACCTTTTACCATTTCGGCTACTCCCACTGCAGCGACCACGATATCCGCTCGTGATACCTTATCAGCCAGATCCCTGGTGGCACTGTGACAGGTAGTGACCGTGCAGCGTGCCATCAATAATTCCAGCGACATAGGGCGGCCAACAATATTGGATGCACCAATGACCACGGCATCTTTTCCGACGAGGTCTTCTCCAGTGTGTTCGAGTAAGGTCATGATGCCGTTTGGTGTACAGGGGCGAAGTATTGGATTGCGTTGCGCTAGACGGCCCAGGTTGAAAGGGTGAAAGCCATCGACATCCTTGTGAGGATCGATATGTTCAATGACTTTGTCAGGATCAATATGTGAGGGCAGGGGCATTTGCACCAGCACACCATCGATACTGTCATCGTTATTCAGGTCATCGATGATGTTTAATAAATCAGCCTCAGACGTATCAGCCGAAACCGGGTGACCAACGGAGTAAATGCCAGCGCGTTCACAGGCCTGATGTTTATTGCGCACATAAATCTCTGAGGCAGGGTTGTTGCCTACCAGTACCACGGCAAGCCCAGGTTTGCGGCCATGCTGTGCCTCAAAATCCGCCGCACGTTTTGCTACATCAGCAATGAGATCAGCCGCTATCGCTTTACCATCAAGTATTTTTGCGCTCATGAAACTGAATTCCGCCTGAAAGCGCGAAATTATACCCGAATGTGCGGCAATGTTGTCAGCAATTCAGGGTATTATCAGATTCAAGATTGACGAAACTGCATGGGTGCGGGTATCATCGCCACCCCTGAGCAGTAAGGCTCAGAAACGTATTACGGGGTATAGCGCAGTCTGGTAGCGCGCCTGCTTTGGGAGCAGGATGTCGGGAGTTCGAATCTCTCTACCCCGACCAGTTTTTTGCAACAGATTTCTGGTATTTTCTAATATCTGAAATTTGATGCCACTGAGCGTGGCAGAGAGATGAGAACTCACGACGAAAGTCAAAAAACGAGTTCGACAAGCGGTTTTACCGCGAAGAACGCTGGAGCGCATTTGTAATGCGCGACGGCGGCCCCGAAGGGGTGAGGGCGTGAGCCCGAATAATCTCTCTACCCCGACCAGTTTCTTTTAATAATGAACGGTGGCAATTCATTATTTTTGAGGTCGATTTCTATCTACTGCGCCCGTAGCTCATCTGGATAGAGCATCGGCCTTCTAAGCCGAGGGTAGCAGGTTCGAATCCTGCCGGGCGTGCCATATAAATGTCAGGGCTAGTAGAGTTTCAGGCAGGATGAAGAACCTGCGTTGAGAAAAACTGGTTCGACAAGCACCGTAAGGTGCGAAGAACATTGGAGCTATCGTGATAGCGACGATGGCCCCGTAGGGGTGAGGCGACGTACAGGATGTACTAGTGTCGCGGGAAGCAGGACGCTGGGAGCGACCGTGGCCGAATAATCCTGCCGGGCGTGCCATTTTTTGTTTTAAATAATGTTTTTATGGTGAGCGTAGCTCAGTTGGTAGAGCCCCGGATTGTGATTCCGGTTGTCGTGGGTTCGAGCCCCATCGTTCACCCCATTATTTTACTGTTTTTGGGCCGTTAGCTCAGTTGGTAGAGCAGCGGACTCTTAATCCGCGGGTCGTAGGTTCGATCCCTACACGGCCCACCAAAAACATCAAAACGCCCCGTATAGATGCGGGGCTTTTTTGTGGCTACAGTAAATACAACTATCATTGTGAAATACCTGTAAAAAGGCAGGTTACGCGACGTTTCTGAGTCTGTATAATGCCGCGTTTGTACGGTACTTAACCGTAGATAAAATTATCCTGGGGCGGTGGTGAAATTGGTAGACACGCCAGATTTAGGTTCTGGTGCCGCAAGGTGTGGGAGTTCGAGTCTCCCCCGCCCCACCATTTTATTTAACTGATTTATAAAGAGTTATCCCGGGAGTATGCCGGGACGATGTGCACGTAGAGGGTGTGAAACATGCAGATTTCGGTAGAGACCATAGAAGGCTTACAACGTCGTATGACGGTAGAGCTTCCTGCAGACGATTTTGAAGCAGGGGTAAAAAAACGCCTGCAGTCACTAGCCAAGACCACAAAAATGGCGGGGTTTCGACCTGGTAAGGTGCCACTTCGTATCGTTGAGCAGCGCTATGGCGCTCAGGCACGTCAGGAAGCGATGGGCGAGGCGGTGCAGTCCAGCCTCTATGCTGCGCTATCACAGGAAAACCTGCGTGTTGCTGGTCAGCCGAATGTTGAATTCATGACAAGTGAGGATGGTGAAGGTCCTAAATATGCGGCCACTTTTGAGGTGTATCCGGACATTGAGTTAGCCGATCTGGATGGTCTTGAGCTAGAGACTCCTGCCGCAGAGATTACAGATGAAGATATCGATAATACCCTTACTATGATAGCCCTGCAGCGGGTCACTTACAGCCCAGTGGAGCGTGAATCACAGGAAGGCGACAAAATGACGATTGATTTTGTCGGCACTGACGATGGCGTCCCATTCGATGGTGGTACAGCAAATGATGTCAGCCTGACGCTGGGTCAGAAACAGTTTATTGAAGACTTTGAAAAAGCACTATTTGGCCTGAAAGCCGGTGAAGATACCGAGTTTGATGCAACCTTTCCTGAAGATTACCAGAGCAAGGATCTGGCGGGTAAAACAGTCAAATTCGCTGTTACCGTAAAAGCGGTTGAGGGGCCGGAAATACCCGTTATTGATGAGGAATTCGCCAAGGCATTTGGCGTCTCGGAAGGCGGTGTAGACGCATTGCGCAAAGAAGTAAAAGAAAACATGCAGCGTGAGCTTGATCAGACCATTAAGAATGTCGTTAAGGACCAGGTTATGGAAGTGCTGCTAGAAAAACATGATATTAGTCTTCCCGGCAGCATTGTTTCCGAAGAAATTCAACGCCTCAAGCAGTCGATGCAGCAGAACATGGGTGGCCACGCTCAGGCGGCTGATTTGCCTGATGAGTTATTCAAGGAACAGGCTGAGCGTCGCGTCAGGCTAGGTCTTATCATGTCAGAAATCGTTCAGGACAAGGAAATTAAGCCAAATCCTGACAGCGTCAAGGAAGCTATTGAGCAGGCAGCGGCCAGTTATGAGGAGCCACAACAGGTAATTGCCTACTATCAAAACAATCCCCAGGCAAAGGCTGAAATCGAGGCCATGGACGTCGAAGATCAGATTGTTGAAGCTATTAAGCAAACTGCTAATCTTAAAGAGAAAAAGTCGACCTTTGATGAACTCGTCAGACCTCCTCAAAAGACGGCAGATAGCCAATAATCACTAAAGGATACGCTAATATGACCGATAGCCCGATTATGAATAACGGTGCAGAATATATAGAAAACAACCTTGTGCCTATGGTTGTTGAGCAATCGTCTCGTGGGGAACGCGCCTACGACATCTATTCACGTCTTTTAAAAGAGCGTGTCATCTTTCTGGTCGGGCAGGTTGAAGATCACATGGCGAACCTGATTGTCGCGCAATTATTGTTCCTGGAATCAGAAAATCCGGACAAAGACATACACTTGTACATTAATTCACCAGGCGGATCGGTTAGTGCGGGCCTGGCAATCTATGACACCATGCAGTTTATCAAGCCTGATGTCAGCACCATGTGTATCGGCATGGCGGCAAGTATGGGTGCCTTATTACTGACGGGTGGGGCTGCCGACAAGCGTTTTTGCCTGCCACATTCGCGCATGATGATTCACCAGCCTCTGGGTGGCGTGCAGGGACAGGCCTCAGATATCGAAATTCATGCTAAAGAGATGCTGCTGGTGCGCGATAGATTAAACAAGATAATGTCTCATCATACCGGCCAGGACATGGAACAGGTCAGAAAAGATACCGACCGTGACAATTTCATGAGTGCGGACGAAGCGGTGAATTACGGCTTAATTGATAAATGCCTGAACTCTCGCTCAGAAGAGACATCTGAATAAGAGTTGATGCAAAATCTATAATTCTCACCTAATGTGAGGTTATAAGGTACAAAATTTGCATTATACTCATAGACAGGACTTGTACCTGACACGGTTTACTCACTAATCTGAGTAGAAACATGAGCTGAAAGAATGAGGTAAGCGAATGAGCGACGACCACAACAATAACGGCGACGATAACGAGAAGCTTCTCTATTGTTCGTTTTGTGGCAAGAGTCAGCATGAAGTGCGGAAACTGATTGCCGGCCCATCCGTTTTTGTCTGTGATGAATGTGTCGAGTTGTGTAATGACATCATTCGCGAAGAGGTTCAGGAAAAAGCGGCAGGAGGAAGTGGCAGCAAACTGCCAACACCACAAGAAATAAACGCCATTCTGGATGAATATGTGATTGGTCAGGCGCGTGCCAAGCGTGTGCTGTCTGTTGCTGTATACAATCATTACAAGCGTCTTGAAGTCGAAACCAAGAAAGACGAAGTCGAACTTTCTAAATCAAATATCTTGCTGATTGGCCCTACCGGCTGTGGTAAGACACTGCTGGCTGAAACACTGGCACGCTTACTCAATGTACCGTTTACCATTGCCGATGCTACCACGCTGACTGAAGCGGGTTATGTTGGTGAAGATGTTGAAAACATCATTCAGAAGTTATTGCAGAAGTGTGATTACGATGTTGAAAAGGCGCAGACCGGTATTGTCTACATCGATGAAATCGACAAGATTTCACGTAAATCAGACAATCCATCGATCACTCGTGATGTCTCAGGTGAAGGTGTGCAACAGGCATTACTGAAACTCATCGAAGGTACGGTCGCTTCTGTACCGCCGCAGGGTGGTCGTAAGCATCCACAGCAGGAATTCCTGCAGGTTAACACTGCAAACATTCTATTCATCTGTGGCGGTGCCTTTGCCGGCCTGGATAAAATTATTCGTGATCGTTCCGAACTTGGCGGTATTGGCTTCTCTGCTGAAGTGAAGAGCAAGGACGATAGTCGTAGTGTCGGTGAAGTCTTACATGAGGTTGAACCAGAAGATCTCATCAAGTACGGACTGATTCCGGAATTCGTTGGGCGCCTTCCTGTAGTGGCAACACTTGAAGAGCTGGATGAAGATGCACTCATTAGAATTCTCACCGAGCCTAAGAATGCATTAACGAAACAGTATTCGCGTCTGTTTGATATGGAAGATGCGGATCTCGAATTTCGTGATGATGCATTATCTGCTGTCGCACATAAAGCGATGGAACGTAAAACAGGTGCACGTGGTTTACGTTCAATTCTTGAGCATACCCTTCTTGATACTATGTACGATCTCCCATCAATGGAAAATGTACAAAAAGTCGTCGTAGACGAAGGTGTCATTAAAGGCGAGTCTGAACCTTTGATCATTTACGAAAAATCAGAGAAAGCAGCTGCCTCTGATTAATTGCGCAAAAGTCCCGCATTATTCCTGGTAATGCGTCACATTTGCTTGAAAAACGGTTTCACGGCCCCCAACTAAGCGGTATAACTATATACATGCTTGCGCGCCAGAGGTGACCTTTTATGGTTTCAGAAAATAAAGAATCCGAACTAATCGAAGATCCGATTACAGTTTTGCCGATCTTACCACTCCGTGATGTAGTGGTTTACCCACACATGGTCATCCCGCTGTTTGTTGGTCGGGAAAAATCTATTCAGGCACTAGAGAGTGCCATGGAAGACGATAAGCAGATCATGCTGGTTGCGCAGAAGAACGCAGCAGATGATGATCCAGGTATTGATGACATCTATCGTGTCGGTACTATTGCATCGATACTGCAGCTACTGAAACTTCCTGACGGTACAGTCAAAGTGCTGGTCGAAGGCGCACAGCGCGCAAAAGTTGTGAACTTTCTTACCCCTGATGAATACTTCAAGGCCCAGGTTACAAAATTAAATTCTGAGCCGCTGAGTGAGCGCGAAACAGAAGTGCTGTTCCGCTCTGTACTGAACCAGTTTGATCAGTACGTAAAGCTGAACAAAAAAGTACCACCTGAAATTCTTTCTTCACTCTCGGGTATCGAAGATCCGACACGCCTTGCTGATACGATCGCAGCGCACATGTCATTAAAGATCGAAGAGAAGCAGGCGATTCTTGAAATTATTGATCTGCGTGAACGCCTTGAACATCTGATGGCATTGATGGAGTCAGAGATCGATATCCTGCAGGTCGAGAAACGTATCCGTGGACGTGTGAAGCGTCAGATGGAAAAGAGCCAGCGCGAGTACTACCTGAATGAGCAAATGAAGGCGATTCAGAAAGAACTCGGTGATATGGATGAAGCGCCCAATGAAATTGAAGATCTGCAAGACAAGATCGAAAAAGCGGGCATGTCCAAAGAGGCGCGTGAAAAAGCGACCAATGAACTTAACAAGCTGAAGATGATGTCACCGATGTCAGCGGAAGCGACTGTTGTGCGTAACTATATCGAAGCCCTGGTCAATGTACCGTGGAAGAAAAAGACACGTGTTAAGAATGATCTCTCAGAAGCAGAGTCGATTCTTGAGACCGAGCATTATGGCCTTGATAAGGTCAAAGAGCGTATTCTTGAGTACCTCGCTGTACAGCAGCGTGCAGGTAAACTGAAAGGTCCGATACTGTGTCTGGTAGGCCCTCCCGGCGTCGGTAAGACTTCTCTGGGGCAGTCAATCGCAAACTCAACCGGACGTAAGTTTACGCGTATGGCACTCGGTGGTGTACGTGATGAAGCTGAGATTCGAGGTCACCGTCGTACCTACATTGGTTCGATGCCGGGCAAGATTATCCAGAAGTTATCAAAAGTCGAAGCACGCAATCCGTTGTTTCTACTTGATGAGCTCGACAAGATGTCGATGGATTTCCGTGGCGACCCTGCCTCCGCATTATTAGAAGTGCTGGATCCTGAGCAGAACCATACCTTCAATGATCACTATCTTGAAGTAGATTATGACTTGTCTGATGTAATGTTTGTTGCGACAGCAAACAGCCTGAACATTCCGGCACCATTACTGGATCGTATGGAAGTGATTCGTCTGTCGGGTTACACCGAAGATGAAAAACTCAACATTGCCAAGCGCTATCTGGTACCGAAGCAGGTTAAGAATAATGGTCTAAAAGAAAAAGAGATCAAGATCTCGGATTCTGCCATTACCGATATTGTTCGTTACTTCACTCGCGAAGCGGGTGTGCGAAACCTGGAGCGTGAAATCTCCAAGATTTGCCGTAAGGTTGTTAAAGATATCTTGCTGAAACCAACCGATAAGACGGTCAGTGTCACCTCACGGAATATCGAAAAATACCTTGGTGTGAAACGCTTCCGTTATGGCCTGGCTGAAACCAAAGATCAGGTCGGTCAGGTAACTGGTCTCGCATGGACTGAAGTAGGCGGCGATCTGCTTACCATTGAAGCCGCTATTATGGCTGGTAAGGGTAAACCCATGTTCACTGGCCAGCTTGGTGAAGTAATGCAGGAGTCGATTCAGGCGGCTATGACTCTGGTCCGCAGCCGCTCGGGCATGCTAGGTATTGATTCAGAGTTCTACCAGAAGTACGATTTTCACATTCATGTACCGGAAGGTGCGACCCCTAAAGATGGTCCTAGTGCGGGTGCTGCGATGACGACTGCGCTGGTCTCCGTACTGACAAATATTCCAGTGCGTTCAGAAGTCGCCATGACGGGTGAAATCACGCTACGTGGCGAGGTGCTACCGATTGGTGGCCTGAAAGAAAAATTACTCGCTGCACACCGTGGTGGTATTACCACTGTACTGATTCCGGAAGAGAATCGTCGAGATTTGAAAGAGATCCCGAAGAATATTCTACAAAACCTGGATATTCGTCCTGTCAGATGGATTGATGAAGTCCTTGAGGTCGCGCTACAGCATATGCCAGAACCATTACCGGCCGATGCTGATGTAGCGGCGAATCCGGATGACAGCAAAGGCGAGAAAGGCAAGTCTATCCACGCCCACTAATGAAATTAATAGCTTGCATACCCGCTCACGCAGCGCGTGAACGGGTAATGTGAGTTATTGCACGTTCGGGCAGGCATTTATCGAGTATGATATAGCTGTCCCGCACACTTGACTAAAATTTAGACAAAAAAACAACCGATTCCAGGGAGCAAATGATGAATAAAAACGATTTAATCGAAATCGTCGCGGATCGCGCCGATATTTCCAAATCTTCAGCCAGTCATGCCGTCGATGCAATGCTCGGTGCAATTACAGATACACTGAAAAATCAGGAAAAAGTCACCCTGGTTGGCTTTGGCACCTTTGAAGTACGCCACCGCAAGGCCAGAACTGGTCGAAATCCCAGCACTGGTGAACAAATTGAGATAAAAGCCTCAAATTCTCCGGCGTTTAAGGCTGGCAAAGCGTTGAAGGATGCCGTAAACTAGCGCGCGCTTTTCGGGTGCTTAGCTCAGCTGGGAGAGCATCGCCCTTACAAGGCGAGGGTCGGGGGTTCGATCCCCTCAGCACCCACCAGAATTACGGAGCGGTAGTTCAGTTGGTTAGAATACCGGCCTGTCACGCCGGGGGTCGCGGGTTCGAGTCCCGTCCGCTCCGCCACTATTAAAAGGCGCACCATAGGGTGCGCCTTTTTCTTTAGCGCGTTATCATTCAGGGATAACTGACAGAAAGATAAAGTAGGATACAAACATGCTTCAAGCTATACGTGACCGCTCGCAGTCCTATATTGCCTATTTCATTGTAGGCCTGATGATTATTCCCTTTGCGCTTTGGGGAATTCAGGAATACGTCGGTGGTGGTTCCTTGCAGGCCGTTGCCGAGGTTAATGGCGAAGAGATCATGGTGAATGATTTTAATCGCACCTACGGCAATTACCGTGAGCAACAGCGCCAACGCTTGGCAAATATCTTTAAGGGCAATCTCAACAATCCGCTCTACAAGCAGCTCATGAATGAAGCAACGATGAAACAGACTGTGGTTGACGGCATGGTTGAATCACAGTTACTGACAATGACCGCATTTGATCAGGGTATGACGGTTTCTGATGCCGAGCTTGATCAATCGATAATCAATATTCCGGCTTTCCAGACGGATGGCAAATTTGATCCTGAAGTCTTCAAACGCTCACTGAAACTCCAGGGGCAGACGAGTGCTGGTTTTAAGGGTTTACTACAGCAGGATCGTATTGTTGAACAATTGCTGCAGGGGATTGCATTAACCGCAGCCGTTACCAATAACGATGTACAGGAAAAACTACGGCTTGAAAATCAGCAACGTGATATGGGCTACATTACTATTCCTGCATCGCGTTATGTCGAAACTGTGGCTATCACAGAAGAAGATATTCAAGCTTACTACGATAAAAACACCGCACAGTATCAGACTCCTGAGCGCTTAATTGTTAACTACATTAGCATTGACGTCGCGGGTCTGACCGATCTTGTCGATGTCAATGAAGATGAATTACAGCAGTACTATGCGGATAACAGCGCTGAATTTAAGGTAGACACCGTGATTGTTCAGGCTGGTGATGTTTTAAAACGTATTCGTTCCGGTGAGTCATTTTCTGAACTTGCCAAAGAATTTTCTAATGACCCGGTCTCTGCGGAGCAGGGTGGTGACCTAGGGCTGTTCGGCAAAAATGTGATGGACAAGGCATTTGAAGATACTGTCTTTGCTATGCAGGTCGGGGATGTCAGTGAGCCTGTCAAAACCAGTTTCGGTTATCACCTGATTAAGCTCACCGGAATTGAGGGTGATCAACGTCGTGCCAGTCATATTCTGTTCACAAAGGATAATAATGCCGATACACCTGTGAAACCATTCGCAGAGGTGCGTGCAGAGATTGAGACGCAGGTGCGACTGCGTGCCGCTGAAGACATGTTTGCTGATCTTTATGATCAGCTGGCTAATCTCGCATTCGAAAACCCGACCACTCTGGATGTGGCTGCGGATGAATTACAGCTCAAGGTTAAAACCAGCGAAGAGTTCGGTCGCGATGGCGGGCTAGGTATCCTTAGCGATCCTCGTGTCATCGAAGCTGCTTTCAGTAAAGATGTGCTAGAGCAGGGAAATAACA
>Ga0316207_10005488_pt1 | contig 10497 bp, 9 predicted proteins | sample 6weekpyrite_MG_FD_204943 | JGI IMG/M metagenome (GOLD analysis project Ga0316207, IMG submission 204943) | Microbial mat bacterial communities from mineral coupon in-situ incubated in ocean water Damariscotta River, Maine, United States -... | ecosystem: Environmental > Aquatic > Marine >...
GTTCCTCCGCCAATGCCAAAAAAACCGGAAAGACTTCCGACACCTATACCTAAAACAATCAATTCGATAATATTTATGAGCTCTATAACATATGCCTGTTTTTTAATGGAATTGTACTCAAATTACATTAACTAGGCCATTAACTTTGGAAGTTAGCTTAGATAGTTCAAGATTTCTATCAAATATTGATAAAATCCAGGTTTCAAAGTAAGCTAAGAAAAAAAGAGCAACACTTGCAAGTAGTCTCTACACAAAACACAAAAGCATGTAACGAACTTAAGCTCGAGCATACTTTTAAGCCAAGTTTATGGATTAAAACAGGATTATTAAACTACCCTTAATTAGTTTTATCTATAATACAATGAACTTCTGGCATCATCTTTGCAAGATAGACAACAAATTAAACATATAATTACACACTAGGACATCATATGATCTCAATCATCATCCAAGCTGCCGAAAATTTTCTACATAATCAAATTGAGTTAAAGACAGATAGACAAGACAGTTTAGCTTCTATGCCAAAAATGAGAACAGTAATTGCTTCAATCGATGTAAAGATGGATGACGGTGAGATAAAAACCGTTTACATCGGTTTTAATGAAGCACTTGTAAGAGAGATCGTTTCTATTTATCTGATGGAAGACGATGCAGATGATGAAACCTTGAAAGATATGGCACTGGAATCTACAAATATGATTGTAGGAAGTGCTAAAGTTTTAGCTGAAAAAGCTGAAAAAGAGCATTTTATGATAACAACACCCGAGTTTAAAGCAATTGAAGGATTTGAGAACTGTTCATGCAGTGAGATATCAATTCTTAATACTGAAAAAGACGCGCTTGTTATCGGGATAAGGGGATAAAACTAAATGCCTGATGAGGAAACGAAATCGCTCAAAGACCAGATGGCAGAAAACCGTCTAGAGAGTCTTGATCTAAATGCAGACGAGATTGAAGAACTGGCATGGATGGACTATGAAGGTCTTCTTGATATGGAGGTCGGATTCAGAGCGGATCTGGGTCAAACGACTTTAACCATCAAAGAGATTCTAGCCCTGCAAAAAGGTTCTGTGATAGATCTTGCAAAACCAGCAGGTGAAAGTGTTGAAGCCTACGTAAACAACCGTATTGTCGGTAAAGGTGAGGTCATGGTTTATGAAAAGAACCTTGCCATTCGTATCAATGAGGTACTTGACTCTACCTCTGTGATCTATTATTTATCAAAAGAGCGTTCATTATGAGACACCTGTTATTACTCTTGTTGCCGATTTTTCTTTTTGGTTCAAAAATCCTTTCGTATAATGTATATGAACGTTCCAACCGTGTTGATGTTATGATCACATTCGACACACCCTTCGAGGGAAAACTCTCTCAGGCCAAACAAGACAATAAGATCATCTTGAAACTCCAAGGGGCCTCGATAGAAGCACCTAAAATAAAAAACATCAACACTTCGTATTTACATAAAATGACATTAACGCCAATAGCCTCACATACAGAAGTGATTTTACAAACAGCCTCAAGTGTAAATATGTCAGCCTCTAAAACCAGCGACGCCTATGGTCTAAGACTGCGTTTTACCAAGCAAGCCCTAGCATCTAAGCCCGACACTCAAGAGACTCCTTTTTTTTCCGATCAGAACACCTTACCCACTAAGATAGAAGGTGAGTTTAACAACTCCTATTATGTTGTTATCGCCATCTTACTTGTGGGTATCATCATCATGATATGGTTGAAAAAGAAAATCTCTCCTGCCACATCAACAGGGAAACAACCTTGGTTATTTAAGGGAAGTGCCAAAAAAGAAGGTATTTCTGTACGTTTTCAAAAACCTCTTGATCCCAAGAACCGTGTAGCCATGCTCGACTTTGAAGGACAGTCTTATCTTGTCCTTTTGGGAACGACCAATGTCTTATTGGATAAATATTCTCAAGGCAAGCCGGTGCGAACACAAAATGAGTTTGACAAGGTCTTAGATGATAATAAAGCCGAACTTGACTCTTATCTCCAACTTGACAACATAGATACAGAACCGTTTCAATCTTATAAAGACAAGGCTTCAGGAGAAATTCACGAGCGGGTATAGTTCTAAAGTGTACATTAAGGATCTGAACTTCTCTTCTGTACAAGAGGTCATCTTGTTACAAAGCCGCTTTATCTGACTTTTCTTTTTCCCACTTGGTCAATAATCTTTAGTACTACCAGATCAGATGTTACGTTTAAAGAGGTCCTGCACATGTCCAAGATTCTGTCAACCGCAACTACCAAGGAGATATATTCAACAGGCAAGCCTGCTTGATTTAGGATCACGACCATCATCACTAAAGAAGCAGATGGAAGCGCTGCGACGCCGACGCTCAGAGCTACAATACTCACACCTAAAAGCACTTGCTCACCAAATCCCATCTGAACACCTGCCAAATGAGAGATATATAAAACGGCGACACTTAAATATGCGGCCGTGCCATCCATAGAAACCGTTGCACCAAGAGGCAGGACAAAGGCTGCATTTTTATTTTCAATGCCGCCAACATCTTCCGCTATACGCATTGAAACAGGTAAAGTCGCCGCCGAAGAAGCTGTTGAAAAAGCCATAATCGGGGCTTCTCTAATATCACTTAAGTACGTATAAGGGTTCACCCGTCCCAACAGACTTAATAAAAGAGGCAATACGATAAAACCATGTATTAAAATGACCAATATTACTATCAACACATACTGCCAAAGTCCTAAGATGACATCTACCCCCTGATCTGCAATAACATAAGAGATAAGACTAAAAACGCCGATAGGCGTTAGCTTGATGATCCATTCGGCCATCTTTAACATGGCATCGGTAACGCCTGTAAAAAAGTCCAACATAAGGACTTGTCTATGCTGCGTTAGATACAGGGACGCGATAGCAAACAAAATAGAGAAGACGATGACCTGCATCATGGACCCTTGCGTCAATGCCGTAAATATATTGGTAGGGATAAAACTCAGGATCATGGCTTCAAGTGAAAACTCAGCGATCTGACCTGCTTTTTTATATTCTAAGCCTTGAGCAGATATAGGCTCCCCAATAGGAAATATATTCATAATAACAATCGCAAGTAAAACAGCCAATGCCGTTGTTAAGAGGTAAAGAGCTACCGTCTTTAGACCTATACTTTTCAGATCTTCTAAACTTCCCATACCCATTATGGCCACATATATACTGGAAAAGACTAAGGGAACAACTAACATCTTTAAAAAGCTAATAAATATTTGTCCTATGACTTGCTGTTGCAGGGCCAATTCAGGCAATAAGCTTCCAAAAATCACACCAAAGATAATCCCTAGCATTACTAAGGTATTTGTCGTGGAGTATTTTTTTATTTTATGTATCATTTACTATCCTAGTGTATAATCTTTGCAAAAGTATAACATTAGACATCTTTTATACGCTAAAATAACATCAGGTAAATCATAAATGAACGTGTAGTGATATAAGATTCTTTCTAAGGTAGCTCTAGATGCATTGGGAAGGACCTCTTTATTACACGTTCAGTTATGACTTACTTGGGGATTTAAAGGATACTCGGTGGGAAAACAGTACAAGACTCTTTCACGACATGATATAGAGTTTATAAAACAACAAAAACTCTTTTATATTGCCTCATGCTCTAACAAGGAGGTCAACCTTTCCCCCAGAGGATATGACAGTATCTATGTCGCAGATGAGAGCACTCTGTATATGATTGATTATCTTGGAAGCGGAAACCGCACGGCCAGAGATATTGGCTTAAACGGAGAAATAACTCTGATGTTCAACGCCTATGAAGGTAAGCCTAAGATTTTACGTTGTTTCTGCAAGGGTGAATGCATACAAAAGAGTGACAGAGCCTTTAAGGAAGCCAGCTCATATTTCACCGAAGACATGAATGCTATTAGACATATATTCAAGTTTAACATTTATGCTCTTGAGTCAAGCTGTGGCATGGGCGTTCCCCTTATGGAGTATAAACAGGACAGACAAGATGTTAGAGATTATGCTTTGCAGATGTCTAAACAAGGGAAGTTTGATCTGTATGTTCAAGAGCATATCACACCTCCTGATTTAAACAATTTATAAAATAATAAAAATCTATATATCAATAAATTAATGTATAATAACAAACAGACAAAAGAGAGTATTAAATGAAAATAAGAACAGTTTTAATAATCCTTGTGCTACTCTTGAGCACTCAAAGCTTATATGCAAAACTCAGTGACAAAGCATCATTTATATTAAAAGCAAACAATGACACTTCATTTATGAATTATGAGTTTCACAATCTGGCTTATGAAGCTGCCTTGAAAGAAGATTATGAAAATGCCTATAGGATTTATCTAAAACTTGCGAACAAGGGAGATGAAAGAGCGGAATATAATATCGGAATGATGTTTATGAACGGTCTTGGTGTTGAGCGTAAAAAAATGGATGCTTATAAGTGGTTGCGCCGTGCTTCTAAACATGGGAATAAAGAAGCAACCCTATATTTCAAAGAGATGAATGACAGATATGCACAAAAGCATACAGAAGAAAAGCCTAAAGAGAAAGTCATCAAGGCGGAGCCTCTGCCAAAGAGTAGTGAAAAGGTGGCCGTTAAAGACGAAAGAAATACTTCTAGTGTTCAACCCAAGTACGATGTTGAGAGCCTACCAAAACCAATCATTATGAAAAACTCTCAGATTATGAGTGAAGATACAGAAAAAGAAGTATCAGATACCTCCAATCTACTCTATATTATAATGGCCTTCATCTTTGTGATATTTTCTGCAGCCCTTATCTTTTTTATAAAGTCTTCCGGCAATAATAAAGAAGGAAAAGAGGTAGATGTGCCACAAAACAGTCTTGTACAAAAAGCAAAGATGCTCGAACGCACCTATGCTTCCATCTCAGACTATCATACTGCTCTGCTTAAACAAGTAAACCTAGCTCAGCTTAAAGCAGATGAGAACAAGACCAAGATCTACTATATGTTCATTTACGGAATGATCGACTATTTTTGTCAGCTTGCCAAATTTAGCGACACAGAACAGCGTCGTGTCTTTAGTACGCATATGGGAAATATAGAAGGAAAAGAAAACCTCACAGCTATCACCCAGATCATCTTGGAAGGTCAACGTGATCACTCTATGTATCATTATCAAGCGGCTGGTGGTATCTCCGCACAGGCTTGGAATGATCACAAGTCTGCTGATGCGCTTTCTATGTTAAAGAAGGTTATGACAGAGAAGCGTTAAAAAGGATAGCAAAGCTTATGCAGGCTCTTTGTTTAAAGGAACGACGCTACGCTTGTTTTTTGAAGAAGCTGCACTTACGCTTGCTTTGTGTTATTATAAAAGTCTTCAAGGACCTTTCTAAACTCTACAATATCATTGATACTGTTCACCTGGTTTCTCAGAGCTGAAGCCCCTTTTAAACCCTTGCAATAGGTATGTATATGCTTTCTAAACATAGGCACCCCATGCCCGCCGTAAAATTCTATCATCTTGTCATAATGTTCCAAGACGATCTCTTTTTTAAGCTCAATTGAGACTTCTTGTTCGCCTGTTTTAAGCTGATGAAATATCCACGGTTGACCAATAGCGCCGCGTCCAATCATCAATCCGTCTGCCTTGGTATGATCTAAGACCCATTGGGCTTTTTCATAATCTGTGATATCCCCATTAGCAATCACAGGTATAGACAAGGCCTGCTTGACTTCAGCAATAGCGTCATAATCCACTTCAGATTTAAAACGCCCTGCCCTCGTACGTCCATGAACAGCGATAAAGTCGGCTCCCGCCTCTTGAACGACCTTTGCAATTTCAACATGGTTGTTTTCAGAAAATCCAAGACGGATCTTCACCGATGTGTATTGTTTGTTCGACGTCTTTTTGATCGTCTCGATCAAGCGTCCCATCTGGTCTAGCTCACGAAGAAGTGAAGAACCAGAACCGCCGCCAACGACTTTTGGAACAGGACATCCACAGTTAAAATCAATAGCATCAACACCTTCTTGCGTATTGATAAACTCTACTGCCCCTCTGACGACATCTACATCTGAGCCGGCTATCTGAACCGAATAAGGATCCTCAATACTGTTTTTATCAAGCATCTTAATCGATTTTTCAGAGTTATGGATAAGCGCATTAGAACTTACCATCTCCGAGATAGTAAGATCTGCTCCGAATTTTTTCACAACGCTGCGAAATGGAAGATCGGTATAACCTGCCAGCGGGGCTAATACGTAAAGTGTTTTGTCAAAAGAGATTTTATTGTTCATTTTCTACCTAAATTTAAAGTGCGCTTCAATAATATATTGTATCAATAACGAAATTTTATCAAAGATATCCCATATCTTGGTTAAATTTATTTATCTAATATTTTTTAATAGCTATAATACGCGCAATCAAACAAGAATGAGGATACATTTTATGGGTAGAGCCTTTGAATATCGTAAAGCAGCAAAAGAAAAACGCTGGGGGAATATGTCAAGAGTATTTCCAAAACTGGCCAAAGCAATTGAAAAAGCGGCAAAAGAAGGTGGTGGCGAACCTGATATGAATCCAAAACTTCGTACGGCAATCCTTAATGCCAAAGCGGAGAATATGCCAAAAGACAACATTACCGCAGCAATCAAGCGTGCAACAGGTAAAGATGCCAAAGACATGCTGGATGTGTTCTTTGAGGCTAAAGGGCCCTATGGCTCCATGTTTATCATCGAATGTCTAACCGATAATAATACACGTACCGTTGCCAATGTCAAAAACCCTGTTAACAAGAACGGCGGCGAGATATTGACCAAAGGCGCTTTGGACTTTATGTTCACACGCAAGGCTATCTTTGAGTTTAAGCTTCCCGAAGGTGCCGATCCTGAGGAGCTGGAGATGGAACTAATTGACGCGGGTCTTGAGGAGTTGGACATTGAAGGCGATGAATGTATCGCACATACGGCCTATGCCGACTTTGGAAACATGAACACGAAACTTGAGGAGATGGCGGTTGAGATGACCAAAGCGACTCTTGAGTTTATCCCCAATACACCTATCTCTGTCTCAGACGAGCAGATGGAAGAGATCCGCATCATTCTGGACAAACTTGAAGAGGATGAAGACGTTCAGGCTGTTTATACCAATATCGCATAATCATAATATACTTTCTGAGGCTTCTTGCCTCACCGGTTAAACCCACACTCTTTACACTCCTTACGCCTACAAGAGCTACCAGACAAACTATAACACCCGTAAATATCCCAAGAATATTTATAAACAAAGGTGAAAGATATTTTTTATAATCATGTCGTATCCTAGCCGAGTCACAGTTTGGACATCTTGGTTTGCCCTTGCCCTCAAGGTTTTAAAAATAAGAATCTGCTATTTTTTTAGCTTTAAAAAGATTCTTTTCAGCCACTAATACTTTAATTCCACCCAGCATAGCGGGGTATATGGGTAATACTTAACTCACCTGTTCGTCTAAAAGCCGTACTTCAATATCGTCTGTTTCTAAGAGGGCTCGTAAGATATGTGCGTCCATTACGTAAAAAAAGCTTGCAAGTTCTACAAACTCTTCTAGCATCTTATTTTTCATCCAGTTGTTTGTACAAACTAAAAGAGATAAAGCCCAAGAGCAAGACGCCCAAGACTAAAGAACACCAGACCCAATACTTTCGGGTAGGAATCTCTTTAATCTTAAAAAGTTTTTCCTGTCCTCCTAAAAGCTCTTTTTCTCCCAGACTTGCTTGAACACCTAAACCCTCCTTTACTAATAGTTTTGCATTATCTTTAGATAAAAGTCTTGATCTAAAAGAACCAAAGGCTAAGGTGTAAGGTGCTTCTCCCTGGGCTAAAAAACAGAGATCTTGCCTTTGATATGTGTATGATAGAGGCAGCTCTTTAGGTAAATAGGAAGACTCTTGTGCTTGGACTCTGTAAAAATTATAATTAGTATTTAAATGTATATGATATTTTTCCAGTCTTTTATCTTTTGAGCCAATCGAATATATTTGTGCTTCTCTTATTTTCTTCCACCGCCTGTCTTTACTGTCTCTTGCCAGTACCTCCAACTTATACAACTGCTCTTTATCTTCTAGTGTAAAATACAGGTCTTGTATTCTTAGGTTTTTAGAAACCTCAAACTCCAATCCGTTTTTTATATTTAGATATCGGACCTTCTCTTTTTCCAAGGGAGCTTCTATACTCTTTGGATACTCTTGCACCCTTATCTTTGAGATTGGAAACTTCTTTTCTGTACGTAAACGCAGGTAGTGACATTTTATAAAAGGCATCTCAATACTGTGTCTTTGTAAACGAGAGTTTTCAAAATCAAAAGAAGCGATGACTGCTTTTTCTTTAATGACTCTCCATTTTTCAAGCGTATCAGAACACTCTATATTGACAAAAAGCATATACTTTTTTTCTTCACTGCTTATATAGAGTTTTTTAACTTCTTTCTCTACCCCTCGTAGGTCAACAATATAATCTTCATTTTGCGTGTCTCCTAAAGAAAGCATCTGTATCTGTGCCCCCTTATACTCCAAACGCACTTCCTGTTTTTCACCCGACTTAAGCGCATCAAAGCTTACAAATGGAACTTCTTTTGTCTTGGAGTCTCTTTTCTTCATAGTTGCGAGGGTGAGCTTTTGAGGCATCATTTTTCCAGTTGCATCAAAAATAGCCATATCAGACAGGTCAGAATACACCAGACTTTTATATATATCTGTGGAGAGTCTTATCTGTACAAGTCCCGCATTGTTTTGCATATGGATATCTTTTGAATAAGCAAAGTCATCTTTATTCAAAGCAAAAAGAGATATAAACGAAAAAAATAGGATTAAAAACGTTTTCATAAACTTTCTTCCTTTTTAGGCGGTAATGGCGCAAAGTATCCGATAATAAGGATCAAGATCCCTACTCCCATAAAAGAGACGATACGAGACAATGAGCCTGAGTGCGAAAGCTCCACAAAAAAAAGCTTCACCGTAACAAAACCAAGCAGGGATGCACCCACTATCCAGATCGTACGGTTGAGTTTTTTCTTTGCCATAAGAATCAGTACAAGCGCCAAGACAGAATATAAAAGTGACACCGAGGCATGAAAGATATCACTGTATAAAAATGATTCAAGTCTGTAAGGCACCTCTGTATAAAAGTGCACGCTTCGCGCCACGAAAACAGTGAGTAATGAGATGATTGAGATTCCCGCAAATACATACAAGGTTTTAAGTTCTGACAGGAGGCCTTCTTTTAAACTCTTTAGCCAAGAGAGCATAGCCAAAACAGAAATGACTTGCATCATATCCACAGGATTTAAAAAAGGAAGGTATCCCATATCTTTTAAGACAGCTGGACTTAAAAAAAGAGCAAGGTTTATCACAATAAGAAAAAAGGAGACTCCCGCTAAAGCAGTCTCAGTATAGCTCTTATAAAAAATATTTAGAGGCCAAAAATTTCGTCCCGGTCTTATAAGGATAATAGCCAAGATACCCATAAGCGGATACGAAGCATGCGCCAAGACCGAAGAGACCTTATCAATATGATAAGAAACTTCCCAGGTCATAAGCAATACAATAAGCCATAACCCGCCTATATGCCACTGTTTCTCACTCTTAAATTTTAGATAATACAAAAGGAGATAATGACTTAGTATAAACAGTGGAATCGACAACCACCCTGCTTCAGAAAAAGGATGTGTTTTTATACCGCTGTTAAAGGATGTCAAAAGGAGAAACAGGCCCAGAGGGAAAAACCCGACTAGGACATCTTCCAGGTTCTGCCATTTGACTCTTTTAGATATAAAGGCAAAAAGAAGGGCTGAGACACTTAGATACACAAGCGTAAAATCACTTGAATAGTCAAAATGTGTCTCTATCTCCTTAGCACCTGAAAGTATCCACCAAAGCAAGCCCAAGCCCATGAAGAGGTGCCTCAATACTTTTTCTATGAGACCTATATTCTGCAAGTTCTTTTCGTAAACAAAAGAGGTAAGAAAGGCTGAAATAGAGATGATCATACTTCCTAAAAAAATATTATTTAAGACAAAGGTAGACGAATGGGAAAAAACCGTCTCAAAAAAGAAGACCCCGCCGGCTAGCACCTGCAAAACAACCGCAAACACTCTTGCATAAAAACGGTTTTGACGAAGCGATATCCAGATGATAGCGCTTGCTTCCAAGGTCCATGTGACCGCTGTCCAGTGACCATTTAGGGCAAAGGGAACTGAAAGCGTGACAAAAACAACACCTAAGGCTAAAAAGGACTCAGATAAAAGACTCATATGCTCTTTTCTCCTAAGAAACCATGAAAGGCCCAGATAAAAGGCGGCAACGACCAAGGCTGAAAAAGACAAGGCATATTCTATATCTTTGACCAAGGCACCTTGAATAGCAAAAGCGGTTGCAGGAACACCGAACAAAAGGCTCGAATCTACATAAGCCTTCAGTGTATACTCGCTTTTATAGGCAAAGATAACACTGACACCCACGTAAAGTAAAAAGAAGAAGATCAAAA
>Ga0316207_10005489_pt1 | contig 10497 bp, 10 predicted proteins | sample 6weekpyrite_MG_FD_204943 | JGI IMG/M metagenome (GOLD analysis project Ga0316207, IMG submission 204943) | Microbial mat bacterial communities from mineral coupon in-situ incubated in ocean water Damariscotta River, Maine, United States -... | ecosystem: Environmental > Aquatic > Marine >...
GCAGCAATAGCCATATCAATTCATACATCAATCCATATCCCTTAATGGCAAGCGTCTGAGATTAACCAGTTCTTTCTCACTTACCTTTATATCCTTTTTCAATCTGGCGTTTACTGCCTTCAATTTTAATATGACGACCAGGCTTGCCACGATACCCAGAAAAACACCGCTGGCCAGCGCTATAACTATCAGTAACGATAACGGGTGGCTCGATTCACCAAAATAATAATTAATATTGACAGACTCGGCATTCAACACTGCCAGCATGATCGCGATGAGCGACATTGCAGTAATGATTACAGCAGCGATCAGTTTCATAATCCCCCCCCCCGACGTCTGTCCTTCATAGGTGTTCTTTAAGTGATACTGTTAACCTGAATAGTACTATAACCTGGGCTTGCAGCTAAAGCCGGATAACAAAATACTTTTTATCAATATTGCGGGCATAAAAAAACCGCCTGTGAACAGGCGGTTTAATCGATAATCCAGTTTGCCAATGCGCGTATTGCTACATACTTGCTTCAACAAGGGGATGATCACCTTTACTGTTATCAACACGCTCTCTAAGCTCCTTGCCGGGCTTGAAATGTGGAACATGTTTGCCAGGCAGTGTTACAGAATCACCTGTTTTCGGGTTTCTGCCAACTCGTGGTGGCCTGAAGTGCAATGAGAAACTGCCGAAGCCACGTATCTCGATGCGCTCACCTGTAGCCAGTGACTGGCTCATCTGTTCAAGAAGGCTTTTGACTGCCAGTTCTACATCTTTATAAGCCAGATGGCTTTGTTTGCGTGCTAAAGATTCAATTAGTTCTGATTTTGTCATTATTTTTATCCCGTATTACTGGGGAGACCATCCCTGGCCTCTCGTTTTTTCCTGTATTTAGTACTTTATAGCCTCTATTTTGATAAAAATCAATGAAAAGTCAATACCTTAATCGGATTGATTATCCATTTGTTCCTTCAAAATATCACCTAAAGTAGCTGTTCCGTTGCCTTCAGTCGAGCGACTGTAGTCTTCAATGGCCTTGGCTTCATCTTCATTGTCCTTGGCCTTGATAGAAAGCGCGATGACCCTGTTTTTACGGTCAACACCCATGAATTTGGCTTCGATTTCGTCGCCAACATTCAGTACAGTACGAGCATCTTCTACACGGTCGCGCGCCAGCTCGGAAGCCCTGAGGATACCTTCGATATCGCCACCCAAGTCAATTACAGCGGCCTTGGCGTCGACTTCTTTAACGGTACCCTTAACGATGGCACCTTTGGTATTTTCAGCGACAAAATTCGAATACGGGTCCTTATCCATCTGCTTGAGTCCCAGAGAGATACGCTCACGCTCAGGGTCGATCGCGAGAATAACCGCTTCGATCTCATCACCTTTCTTGAAGTTACGGATAGCTTCTTCGCCAGTCGCATTCCATGAAATATCGGACAAATGGATCAAACCATCAATACTGCCGTCGAGGCCGACGAAAATACCGAAATCAGTGATCGATTTGATGTTGCCTGAAATCTTGTCACCCTTGCTGTGAGTCGTAGAGAAGTCTTCCCACGGGTTTGTCTGACATTGCTTCATACCCAGTGAAATACGACGACGTTCTTCGTCAATATCCAGTACGATCACTTCAACTTCCTGACCTAAATGTACAACCTTGGCTGGGTTAACGTTCTTGTTGGTCCAGTCCATTTCAGATACGTGTACCAGGCCTTCAACGCCTTCTTCGAGCTCAACGAAACAACCATAGTCAGCTATATTGGTGACCTTGCCAGACAGACGTTTTCTTTCAGGATAACGTTCTGCGATGCCACGCCATGGGTCATCACCCATTTGCTTGAGGCCCAGTGATACACGGTTCTTTTCGCGATCAAAACGCAGGATCTTGACTTCGATTTCATCTCCGACATTAACGATTTCCGAAGGATGTTTAACACGTTTCCAAGCCATATCCGTGATGTGCAGCAGACCATCGATTCCACCCAGATCAACAAACGCACCGTAATCGGTCAGGTTCTTGATAACACCCTTGGTGATACCACCTTCCTCAAGGTTTTGCAGGATAGTTTCACGCTCTTCGCTGTACTCTTTTTCTACTACTGCGCGACGTGATACAACTACGTTGTTGCGTTGCTTGTCCAGTTTAATGACCTTGAATTCCAGTTCCTTGCCTTCAAGATAGGTTGCGTCTCTTACAGGACGAACGTCTACCAATGAGCCTGGCAGGAATGCGCGGATGTTTTTAACTTCAACAGTGAATCCACCCTTGACCTTACCGCTAATGATACCGGTAACGATCTCTTCTTTTTCCTGAGCCAGCTCAAGAAATTTCCATGCCTGTGCACGTTTTGCTTTTTCGCGTGAAAGACGCGTTTCACCAAAGCCGTCTTCGAGTGAATCGAGTGCGACCTCGACCTCATCCCCGATATTGGCTTCAAGTTCGCCACTTTCATTATAAAACTGTTCAATTGGAATACTGCCTTCAGATTTAAGGCCAGCATTGACGACAACAACATCATTTCGAATATCTACAATCAGTCCACTTAAGATAGTGCCCTGACGCATGTCGTTGATCGCGAGGCTTTCTTCAAATAATTCTGCAAAACTTTCACTCATTGGTTCTGGATCCCAAGCCCACTAGTGGCTTTACTGCGTTATATCTGTGTCGGGTATTTCAGGCAATACACAGCTTGTTGATAAATACTGAACAGGTTTCTTGCCCAAACGTTATTCAGCATGTTGGTTTATTTGCGGGTCATACAGGCCGTATTTCTGTAGCAACAGTAATACCGATTGCACCACTTCATCGATAGATAACTCGGATGTATCGAGTACCTCGGCATCGTCTGCCGGCTTCAAAGGTGCAACAGCCCTGTTTGAATCCCTCTCGTCCCTTTCCGATATCTCTTGGGAAAGACGATCAATATTAGCACTTATTCCTTTTTCTTTCAACTGTTTATAGCGTCTTCTGGCCCTTTCTTCAGCACTCGCAGTAAGGAATATCTTGAGACGGGCTTCAGGAAAAATGACGGTACCCATGTCGCGGCCATCTGCGACCAGGCCAGGTGGCTGCAGGAAACCGTGCTGTCGGTTTAGTAGTGCCTGACGTACCTCGGGGATGGCCGCAATTTTCGAGGCGTTGTTGCCAGCCGTTTCTGTGCGTATTTCACGGCTGACTTCCTGGCCTTCCAGCATGATGGCTGTCTGCATATCAGCGCCCGGGACAAACTCCACATCGAGTTGTTCAGCAACCAGGGATACTGCTATTTTATCTTCTAAATCAATATGATGAGTTATTGCTGCATAGGCGGTCAATCGGTACAACGAGCCGCTGTCGAGCATGTTCCAGCCCAGTTTTTTTGCAATAATAGCGGCAATGGTTCCTTTGCCAGTACCGCTGGGACCGTCAATAGTGACGACGGGTATGGTCGAGTCCTGCTTAATTTCGCTGCTCATGGAATGCCATTTATTCAGTACTGATTGACAAACCCAGCCCTTTTGCCAGGTCTACAAAGCCAGGAAAAGAGGTATTCACATTGGCACAATCCTCGATGACAACCCCACCCTTGCAGCGCAGTGCCGCCATGGCGAACGACATGGAGATGCGGTGATCTCCATGACTGGTGACAGTGCCACCTTGCAGTTCTCCACCCTCAATGATTATGCCGTCCTCGGTTGGTGTTGCGTCGATACCCATGATCTGCAGGCCATCTGCCATTACCTGGATACGATCACTTTCCTTGACGCGCAGTTCTTTTGCACCTGTCAGTACCGTCTGGCCTGAAGCGCATGCGGCCGCTACAAACAACACAGGAAACTCGTCAATCGCCAGTGGCACCAGCTCTTCAGGGATGGTGATACCTTTAAGCTGACTAGATCGTATACGGATATCGGCTACCGGTTCACCGCCGACCTCTTTTTCATTGCTGATCTCGATATTGGCGCCCATCAGTCTGAGTATGTCGATGACCCCGGTTCTGGTCGGGTTTATACCCACATGCTGTAGCGTAATATCGGATCCGGCAGCAATTGATGCACCAACCATAAAAAAGGCTGCTGAGGAGATATCGGCAGGGACATCAATCTTGCCTCCCTGTAATTGGCCTTGCCCCCTCAGACATACCCTGGCGCCGTCGCGAACTACGGTATAGCCAAAACCCTGCAGCATACGCTCGGTATGATCCCGCGTAGGCGCCGGCTCAGTTACACAGGTCTTGCCGTCAGCATACAGACCGGCGAGTAGCAGGCATGACTTGATTTGTGCACTGGCAACCGGCAGGGTGTACTCGATGCCCTGTAAACCCTTGGCCACTGATATATTGATTGGTGAAGTACCATTTTCGGTGGCGCTGATCGATGCCCCCATCTGCAATAACGGATCTATCACCCTACGCATGGGCCTGGATGACAATGACTTGTCTCCGGTGAGTACCGAGTTGAATTGCTGACCTGCGAGAATGCCACACATCAGACGCATGGATGTACCAGAGTTCCCCAGGTACAGGTCATCTTCGGACGGCTTGAGGCCGTTCAGGCCTACACCCTTGATGGTCACCCTGCCATTTTCCGGCCCGCTTATGTCCACACCCATTGCCCGAAATGCTTTCAATGTTGCCAGACTGTCATCGCCTTCGAGAAAACCCGACACCTCGGTTGTGCCTTCTGCCAGTGAACCCAGCATAATCGAACGATGTGAAATCGATTTGTCACCAGGTACACGGGCCTTGCCCTGTAATTGACCCCCGGGGTTAAGCTTGAATGTAATGTTATCAGTAGAGGAACTCGACATAGTGTAATGTCCTGTAATAATGCTATTGTGATGTGCTACTGGAAAGCCGTGTGTAACGATCGCGCGCAGCCTTGGCACGCGTAAACAAGTCTTCAATTGTTTGCAGATCGGCAGCGGCGATGGATTGCTTGAGGTGCTCAAGATCCTTGATATAACAATCCATGATCTTGATTATGGCGGCACTGTTTTCTACACAGATATCTCGCCACATAACCGGGTCACTGGATGCGATACGGGTAAAATCCCGAAAACCGCCTGCTGCGTACTGAAATATTTCGTCACGATCGCTCATGTTTGACAGCGTATCAACAAGCCCGAATGCCAGTACATGCGGCAGGTGACTGGTAGCCGCCAATACTTCGTCATGATGGGCGACACTCATATTCTGCACGTTCGCGCCAGCCGCCTGCCACATTTCGGTGACTTTGCTTACAGCCTCGTCTGAGTTTTCCTCGAGCGGTGTTAGAATAATTTTTCTGTCGATAAACAATTCGGCAAATGATGCCTCCACGCCACTTTTTTCGGTGCCCGCTATGGGATGCCCGGGTACAAACTGGCAAATAGCCTGTTTCAGCCCTTTCCTGGCAGCCAGTTCAACACTGCTTTTGGCACTGCCAACGTCTGTTATGATTGCGTTTTTATCGACATGCTGGTCTATTTGACTGAACACTGCCGGCATCGCTCGAAGCGGTACAGACAAAACAATCATATCGGCGCCACGTACCGCCTTTGCTATATCGGTTGTGAATTCATCGATCACGCCCAGGTCCTTTGCGCGCTGCAAATGACCTGCATCTCGACTGCAGCCAATTACATGTTCACAGGCTTGTTTATCACGCAACGCCCTGGCCAGTGAGCCACCAATCAAACCGACACCGATAATGCACAATCGTTTAATCATAATGTGGTATCCAGTGTTGTTTTCAAGGCTTCAAGAAAACGGTTATTCTGCTTTTCTGAACCGACTGTCACTCGCAAAAAATCCGGCATCTGGTAATTGCTTATCGGTCTTATGATCACCCCGGCCCTGAGCAGATTTTCGTAAACAAGCTCACCGGGCAACGGTGTTTTAAAGCTGATAAAATTTCCCACAGACGGAATAAACTCAACACCCATGTCCGTAAATTCACCTGATAACTGTAACAGACCCTGACTGTTGGATGTAACACTGTTATGCAAGTGTTCGGTGTCATCCAGTGAGGCCAGTGCGGCAACCTGGGCAAGAGAGTTTGTATTAAAAGGCTGTCTTACGCGGTTTAACAGGTCAGCCAGGTCGGGGTGCGACACCGCATAACCTATTCGCAGACCTGCCAGACCATATACTTTGGAAAAAGTCCGTGTCACTACCAGGTTAGGGTATTTCTCAATCCAGGGTATCGAATGAGGATAATCGGATTCCATCACGTACTCCACGTAGGCCTCATCGAGTACGATAATAACATTCTCCGGGATATCCTTTATAAAGGATTCCAGGCTGTTGGCGTCTAACCATGTTCCGGTCGGGTTATTCGGGTTGGCGATAAATATCACCCGTGTCTTATCATCTACTTGCTCTCGCATGTTTTGCAGGTTATGCCCATAAGCCATGAAGGCATCTGGCGCCTCTGGTTCTGCTACATGCAGGTCGGCGCCGACAGCCATACTCACCAATGGATAAACTGCAAATGAATGCTTTGAGAACACGGCATTGTAACCAGGCGACAGGAAAACCCTGGCGATAAATTCCAGTATGTCGTTTGAACCATTACCCAATGTAATGCTCGACATATCGACATTGTGCCTGTTTGCGAGTGCATTTTTTAACGCAAAACCATTACCGTCCGGATAAAGCTCCAGATCAGCCAGATTCGAGCGGCAGACGTCCATGGCCCGTACACTGGGGCCAAGCGGGTTTTCATTCGAGGCAAGCTTGATGATATTGGACACACCGTATTCACGTTCCAGGTCTGCAATAGGTTTCCCGGGCTCATAGGGCTTCAGGGTTTGCACACCTGATACCGCTAGAGAAGCAAAATGTTTTCGAAGATCTGCCATGAAACCGATACTATACTTAAAGAACAGCCCTTGGATAAGAACCCAGCACCTTGAACAGAGAAGTCTCTTTCTCAAGATCAGATAGCGCCTTGGCAACGGTTCCATCCTTGATATGCCCTTCTATATCAACAAAAAAGACATAGTCCCACATACCGCGCCTTGAGGGCCGCGACTCTATTCGGGTCAGACTGATACCATGGTCAGACAACGGCGTTAACAGGCGCTGTAATGCACCCGTTTTATTGTCCGCCGAAATCAGCAATGACGTTTTGTCTGACTTACTGGGTTCCACGGTTTGCGACCCAATGATCAGAAACCGGGTAGTATTGTCAGGCTCATCCTCAATATTGGCCGAGATCGTATCAAGCTTGTATATTTCTGCTGCGGAATCACTGGCGATCGCTGCGCTTGCGGGGTCGTTGGCAGATAATTTGGCAGCTTCCGCGTTACTGCTCACGGCTACCAGTTCCGCATGCGGCAGATGTGAATCGAGCCAGCGACGGCATTGCCCCAGGGACTGCTGATGTGAGTAGACTTTCTTTATTGCCGAAAGATCTTTTTCTGTTGATAACAGATGATGATGAATCCTTAATTCCACTTCACCGCAAATTTTGAGACTGGTTTGCACAAACATGTCCAGCGTATGACTGACTACACCTTCGGTCGAATTTTCGACAGGCACTACACCATAATGCGCAGCTCCGGACTCAACTTCACGAAACACCTCATCAATCGCTGCCAGTGACACGGTGTCTACCGAATGCCCGAAGTGTTTTAATGCCGCTGCCTGGGTAAATGTCCCTTCCGGGCCCAGGAATGCGATTTTCAATACTTCTTCCAGTGCCAGACAGGCAGAAATAATCTCACGAAACAATCGCGCAATTTCCTCATTGCTTAATGGGCCCTTATTTCGTTCCTGAACAACCCTGAGAATATCGGCTTCACGTTCCGGTCGGTAAAAATTAACTTTTTCGCCAGCAGCCTGTTTGACTTCAGCAACCCGTTGCGCGCAACTTGCACGCTCATTGAGAAGCAATTGGATTTGCTCGTCCAGTGAATCAATCTGTTTTCTGATATCGGACAGGTCTTTTTGCTTACTCATTTCAGTTTTTCCGTTAACAGGAATTACAGGGTTCTGACAGAAAGCACACCATCGATATCAGCGATAGCCTGTACGGTATCAGCTGAGATCTCGGAATCCACATCGATTAGTGTATAGGCCAGCTCACCCCGGGATTTATTCAGCATATCGACAATATTCAGGCCCGCATCCGCGATTATGGTCGAGACCTGACCCAGCATATTCGGCGTATTGGAATTGGAAACAGCCAGCCGGAAACCACCTGCACGCGGCATTTCTACCGGCGGGAAATTCACTGAGTTTTTGATATTGCCGTTTTCCAGGTAATCCTTAACTTGTTCCGCAACCATGACCGCGCAATTATCTTCCGCTTCCTGAGTCGACGCACCCAGGTGAGGCAAGGTAATAACGCGAGGATGGTTCTTCAGAAGATTGCTCGGGAAATCGCAAATATAGGCATAGGCTTTACCGCTATCCAGTGCTTCTACCATGGCCTCATCATCGACAATACCGTTACGTGCAAAGTTTAATACAACAATATTGTCTTTCATTATTTTCAGCTTGTCCTGGTTGATCAGGTTTTTTGTTGCATCAACCAAAGGCACATGGAAAGAAACAAAATCAGATTTAGACAACAGATCATCAACACTGGATGCCTGCTGAACATCTGATGACAGTTGCCATGCACCTTGCACAGTGATCTCAGGATCATAGCCGATTACTTTCATACCCAGCGCTAATGCAGCATTGGCAACCCGGATGCCGATAGCACCCAAACCAATAACACCTAGCGTACGCCCAGGCAATTCAAAACCGACAAAGTCTTTTTTACCCGCCTCGACGTTTTTATTGATAACCGCATCTTCCCCTTCAAGGTTTTGCGCAAACCCCCACGACTGGCATAAATTCCTGCAGGCAATCAGCATACCAGCTATAACCAGCTCCTTAACTGCATTAGAATTGGCACCAGGTGCATTGAATACAGGAATACCCTTTCCACTCATCTTATCAACTGGAATATTATTGACTCCTGCACCGGCACGACCAACTGCTCTCAGTGACACAGGTATCTCCATGTCATGCATTTTGTAGGAGCGCAACAGTATCGCATCAGGATGTTGAATTTCAGATGCCACCTCATAGTTCTCTCGGGGAAGCTTTTCCAGGCCTTTTATGGCTATGTTATTCAGTGTCAGTATCTTGTACATGTTTTAATCCGTTTTCGCTGATAAGGTTTTTATCTGGTGCTTTTATTTGTAACAATCAGGCATGTTCTTTTTCAAAAGCTTGCATAAACTCAACCAGGGCGTCGACGCCAGCTTCCGGCATGGCATTGTAGATGCTCGCACGCATGCCGCCAACAGAACGATGACCCTTCAGGGTTATCAGGCCTTTTTCTGTAGCACCTTTGAGGAACACGGGATCGAGCTCTGCATCTGCCAATGTAAATGGCACATTCATCCAGGAACGTGAACGCAGCTCAACCGGATTTTGATAAAAACCGGAATTATCAATTGCATCATAGAGACGTCGAGCCTTACGTTCATTTGTTTCCGCCATTGCCGAGAGGCCGCCCTTTTCCAACAACCATTCAAATACCAGTCCGGCCAGGTACATACCATAGGTAGGCGGCGTATTATACATAGAGTCGTTGTTTGCATGAATGCCATATTGGAACATGGACGGCGTGCCTTGCTGGGGCTCGGCTATCAGGTCTTCACGAATAATCACCATGGTTAAACCGGCAGGCCCTATATTTTTCTGTGCGCCAGCATAGATGATGCCAAATCGAGACACGTCCAGTGGCCGTGACAAAATGGTAGAAGACATATCTGCTACCAGTGGTACATCTCCGGTATCCGGAATATATGGAAATTCAACTCCACCGATGGTTTCATTCGGCGTGTAATGGACAAAAGCGGCATCCGGGTCAAGTGTATATGCCGAGCTCTCGGGTGTCTGGCTGAAATTACCCTCTTCTCCACTCCATACAACATTGACATCACAATATCGTTTGGCTTCGGCGATGGCTTTTTTAGACCAGGCTCCGGTATTGAAATAATCAGCTGACTTTTTAGTCACAGCCAGGTTCATGGGTACCATGGCAAACTGACTACTCGCACCACCTTGCAGGAACAGCACCTTGTAGTTATCAGGAATCGCCATCAGCTTACGCAGATCGGCCTCGGCCTTTGCCGCAATGGACATGAACTCCTTACCACGATGACTCATTTCCATTACCGACATACCACTACCTTGCCAATCCAGTATCTCCTGTTTTGCTTTTTCCAAAACAGCCTGTGGCAACATGGCGGGACCCGCGCTAAAGTTAAAGAGCCGTGTCATGATGTTTTCTTCCCCTAAAGTTAAGTTTCTTTTGAATCTGCTTGTTGTTCTTCGGAATCGCCCTGCTCTTCCTCAAGGCTGGCTATACGTTCAACACCGACCAGCTTTTCATCTTTATTGATAGTGATCAGTCGCACGCCCTGCGTGTTCCTGCCCATAATCGAGATTTCCTGTATGCGTGTTCTTACCAGTGTGCCGCCATTACTGATGAGCATGATCTCGTCCTGATCTTGCACCTGATCAGCACCGACG
>Ga0316207_10005490_pt1 | contig 10495 bp, 6 predicted proteins | sample 6weekpyrite_MG_FD_204943 | JGI IMG/M metagenome (GOLD analysis project Ga0316207, IMG submission 204943) | Microbial mat bacterial communities from mineral coupon in-situ incubated in ocean water Damariscotta River, Maine, United States -... | ecosystem: Environmental > Aquatic > Marine >...
ATGGCCCACATGGCCAGCCGAAGCTCGGTCGCATGAGGTTTCATCACGAAGGGCATATAAAGGCTTGATGCGCCGATCCTGATACCAAAACGGCGCAATCCTTTGCGTGCCTCTTGATCCAGCTGCTTAAGGTCTGCGTCCACTGCACCGCGGCCCATCACGCCGTAATGCTCAACCAAGCGGAAGGCAACACCGCGCGCGAGCCCCGAAAGAACTGCCGCGCCTTCAGGCGCTTCAATTTCGCCGTTCAGCTCCTGCGCCAGCTTCACGAGTGGGTCCATGCGCTCGGTAATTCTCGTATCCAGCCATTCTTGCGTTTTCTCGCGCACCAGATCGGCATTTTCGCCGCTCAAAAGAGTGCTTGCCACCAGCTTGATGCGCGGCCCAAACAATGCGCCGCTGTCATGCAGTGTCGCAACAGGTGCGCCGTCCCACACGATGATGGGCTTGTTGAGACCCTCGGAGAAATCAAACTCAAGCGTCTTAAAACCGACATTGGCAAATATTTTTGCGCGGCGGGTCAGCTCTATTTGCAGGCCTTGCTCTGCGGCGGCTTTTAGCATTTTCTGCTCGTCGCCCGCTGCCCCTTGCTCTACCTTGAAAGAAAAGCCGTTCAGATCACCAATTTCATGTCCTTCGACAGAAACTGTATTTGTTTCGCTATCAATGCTCACGCGGAGTGCGTCCTTTTGCCTGAGCGAGCGCATGAGGACAGCTGTTCGCTTGTCCACAAATCTCTGGGTTAATTTTTCGTGCAGGGCGTCGGACAATCTGTTCTCAACACTGCGGGTTACATGGACCCAATGGGCCGCGTCAGTGAGCCAATCTTTCTTGTGGGAAACATAGGTCCACGTGCGAATACTGGCAATTCGACCGGCCAAGGTATCTATGTCACCGTCCATATTGTCAAGACGCTTAACCTGACGTGCGAACCAGTCGTGCGGAATGGAGCCGGACGGCCCCATTATATCCACATATATTCGCCTGAGCAGGCCATGGTGATCACCAGGTGAAATTTTACGAAAATCCGGAATTTGGCATATATCCCAAAGCCTTATTACGGCTTCTTTGTTATCGGCCAACGAGAAAATTTCGTCATCCTCTGAAAGCTTTTTCAAGGCTGTCAGGTCAACACTGTTGTGCGACCGTGTAAGCCCTTTGGTCTCTGTTTTCTCTTCCAGCGATTGCAGAAGCCGGGGAATCGTTGCAAAGTTAAGCTTCTGGTTGCGCCAAAAGACGCTTTTCACTGGGGCAAACTGGTGGTCTTCAATTTGGGCCACCATACGCTCATCCATCAGCTCTGCATCACCGCCGCCTGTGGTGGAAAAAGTGCCGTCATTCTTATAACGCCCGGCCCGGCCTGCGATTTGCGCGGCCTCTGCGGCGCTTAGCTCTCGGAATGTACGGCCATCAAATTTCGTAAGCGCGGAAAATGCCACATGCTCCACATCCAAATTCAGCCCCATGCCAATGGCGTCGGTGGCAACCAGATGGTCAACCTCGCCCGCCTGGTACATTTCCACCTGCGCGTTTCGCGTACGAGGACTAAGGGCACCCATTACAATCGCTGCGCCGCCTTTATGGCGCTTCAACAATTCGGCCATGCCGTAAACATCAGAGGCAGAAAAACCAACCAGCACACTGCGGTTCGGCAGGCGGGAAAGCTTTGCGGGCGGCACATAGGAAAGCTTTGAAAAGCGCTCGCGGTAGATGATTTCTGCTTCGGGCACCAGCTGGCGGATCAGCTTTTGCATCGTCGAAGCACCAAGCAGCAGCGTCTCAAAGCGCCCGCGGGAATACAGCATATGCTCGGTAAAGATATGCCCGCGCTGGGGGTCGGCAGCCATTTGAACTTCGTCAATGGCAACAAAGTCTACCACACGGTCACGCGGCATCGCCTCAGCCGTACACATAAAATAGCGCGCGCCTTCAGGCAAAATGCGTTCTTCACCCGTCAGCAACGCGACTTGGTTTTTGCCCTTCACGCGTACGACGCGGTCGTAAATTTCCCGCGCCAACAGCCGAAGCGGAAAACCCATCAGGCCACTGGAATAGCCCAGCATACGTTCCACCGCATAATGGGTTTTCCCCGTATTGGTAGGGCCAAGAACGGCCTTGATTGTGCCTGTCATGGAAAACCTAGAAAAATCTGTTACTACACACGCCGATTTGTACTGAGAAGCTGTTTCATAGGCAATTGCTTATTGTCTGTTGCCGACATGGGAAACACTATAGTAGTTCGAAATTCGGTAGTGGCAGCCTTTGCCTACTAAAAAAGAAGCACTTCATAAACTACTGAAGCTTCCTTTTTGCGCGCTCCAGAGCTTTCTGGTTTATTGCCACGAGTTCTTGAAGCACCTTGTCTTGATCTGCGATTAGTTGTTTCAAGGCTTCCGACAGTCCATTGTATTTTTCCAAAGTACTATCGTCTTCAAAAAGAAGCTGGTCACCTTCAATTTTCCACAAGCCAGAAGCCGCCTCAAGCGTATTTAACATACTGTCGTAATTGTCTATTATTGAAAATTCATAGTCCCATTGCTGGCTCAGAAGGCGGCGCTTTACGTTGTAGTTGCCGTCAAATCCTTCAATGAACTGATTTTGCGTTGACGCCAACATGCTACTCTCTCTGACTGCATCGGGAATGCCATCAAAAAAGCCAAAATACTTTGTTCTGTGCTTTTCAACGATCCTTCGAAGATTAGGGATGTTTTCAAGGTTTTCCGCCAAGCCGCCTTCTTTTGCAAGCGCCTCAGCGGCCAACAGGTCTTCGAGGCCAGAGTTGATCAGCTCCTCTAAATATTCATTGTGCAAATCCACCTCGGTCTGCATTAGTCGCCTCGCAAACAACTCCACTTCTCGGGTGGCACCTACGGCCTCACTCGTCTGTTCAATTGGAACAGCATTTAAGACCGGCATGCCAGCTTTATCTATAGAATTGTTCAACACTTCTTGCTGCAGTTCCGATATGCGATCCAACATTCCTACAGCTTCTTCGCGCTGATTTTCATGGTGAAATGAGTAGCCCACCATCATGGCAGCAAACATGGCAGCAAACAGGTTGACATAGGCTATGCGCCCATATTTTTTCAATGTTGTGTAAAACACAGCATAGCTGACAGTTGCCGCATAGACCAAAAACTGGCCAGCTACGTAGGCATAACCATTTGTCCCTATGTTATCGAGCAACAAAATGACACCCAACGACAAAGCGCATGCGCCAATAATGATGGCCCACGCAAACCCATCCAATTTCTTTACTTCAGCTGACACAAATCCCCCAATGCGACAAATCAGAGTCAAGTTTATAGACCTGACTTGGCAAACTAGGCAAGCCGCTTCTCACCCTGACTAGGTTACTGCAAATGGGTTGACACCCCGCAATCTGTGCCTGGGTGACGGCTAGAGGCCGAGCCAGCGATGGAGAGCTTGTAACGTCCATTTGTCGCCTTATGGTATATGCTGTTCGCTGCATTTATAAAATGATACGACATAGGCCCGCGCTTTTTGCTAGCCTTGCAGGCGAAAGCCGATGACGAGTTTCAGGAGGTCGCACTTTAAACTATGGAATATGCATGGGTTGCTGTCGCGTTCGCCTGCGGCTTTTTCGCCAAACAAATAAACCTGCCGCCGCTTGTTGGTTATCTGGGAGCGGGCTTTGGCCTGCACGGGTTGGGGGTTGAGCCAGATTCGTCTTTCGAAGCCCTGTCAGACCTAGGCATTACGTTGCTATTGTTCACCATCGGGCTCAGGCTCAATATTGGCAATTTGCTAAAAACCGAGATTTGGGCCGGTGCCAGTGTTCATATGGCATTAGTTGTTGCGCTGACGGGCGCGACGTGCCTTTTGTTCGCATATCTCGGTGTGCAATATTTCGCCCTGCTGGATTGGCCCGCGGCGGCGCTAATAGGTTTTGCGCTGAGTTTCAGTAGCACGGTCTGTGCGGTAAAATTCCTTGAAGAAAGTGGTGAAATCCGCACGCGCCACGGTCAGATTGCGATCGGAATTCTGATAATTCAGGATTTTGCGGCGGTGGTATTTCTGGCACTTGCTACCGACAAATCGCCCTCCATGTGGGCGCTGCTACTGCTGGCATTACCGCTGGTCAGGCCAATGCTTTTTGCGCTGATAGAACGGTGCGGACACGGTGAAGTGTTAACGCTGGTGGGATTTTTCCTCGCCTATTCAGGCAGCGAACTTTTTGAGTTTGTCGGTTTGGAACCCCACGTGGGAGCCTTGGTGATTGCCATTCTGATCAGCAACCACGCAAAAGCGGCGGAACTCGCCAAAGCCCTTTTGAATTTCAAAGACCTTTTCCTGATAGGGTTCTTCCTGTCGATTGGCTTCACCGCGTTGCCAACCCCCGAAATGCTGATCACCGCAATGATGATAGCTGTTGGCCTGCCCGCAAAAGCAGGTTTGCTCTTTGTTTGGCTAACCAGGCTGAAACTGAGAAGCCGCACCTCTTTTCTAACCACGTTAAGCCTTACAAATTACAGCGAGTTTGGATTGATCGTATGCTCGGTCGGCGTTGCGCGCGGGCTGCTTGAAACCGAATGGCTCGTTATCGTAGCGCTTGCGGTGGCGCTGTCGTTTGTTTTTTCAAGTGCTATCAATATCAAGACCCACAGCCTTTATGAACGCTGGATCACAGGGATCAAACGGTTTGAAAAGCCAGAACGTTTGCCCGACGACATATTTTCCCAGCCAGGCGACGCAACCATTTTGGTGATCGGCATGGGCAGAGTAGGCACGGGCGCTTTCGAGGCCTTGCAAGACTACGAGCAGAAAAAAATCTGCGGCATTGATGTCGACCGCAATCGAGTGGCCATCCACACGAGCGCGGGTCGGCATGTTATTGCTGGCGATGCGGAAGACCCGGATTTTTGGTCGCACATTGATCTGGATGCCATCGGTTTGATAATGTTCACCATGCCAAAACACCAGGATACACTGCAAGCAGTCAAGCAGGTCCATCAGGCTGGTTACAAAGGCAGAACCGCCGGTATTGCCCGCTATGAAGATGAACGAAAAGAGCTGTTGGCGGCGGGCGTTGATGTGGTGTTTAATTATTATGCCAATGCTGGCGCTGGGCTTACCGAACATAGTATGCATTTGGCTCAGTAGAGCAGCGACTAACACAGAGGTTAAAGAGTAAAGCAGTCACCGGACGGGCGTTCATACGGCCCTCGCTTGTCACCCCGGCGAAGGCATGGGTGACAGCGTAAAACCTAGATGAAATCACCAAGTCTTGATATTTCTGCGCCAATTTTGTTGTATGGTTCTCGCACAAAGGGAGTTTGGTTATGACTAAAAATCACAGTGATAAATCGCGCACTAAAAAACTGGACAGGCGGCAATTTTTAAAAACGTCCGGTATCGCGGGCGGGATGGCTGTTACGGGTGCAGCGCTGGCGCAGGACGCCGCGAAAAACCCACCCATTGGTGCGCCGTCTGACCTGGATATTGCAGAGAAAATCACCGGACTTTCTTATACAGAAAAAGAGCGCGAACTTATTTACGACGGGCTTGAAGACAGTGTGAACCGTATCCGTACCCGGCGGTCAAAAGCACCGCTGCTGAATACTGACGCACCGGCGCAGGTCTTTGATCCGCGCCTGCCGGGCCGCACCTATGCGCCTCAGGAAAACCGTGTAGAAATCGCTGCCAGAGAGGCAGGGCCGCTACCACGTGATGAAGACATTGCTTTTGCACCCGTATGGAAAATGGGGGCGTGGCTCAGGACAGGGCAAATATCATCACTGCGGCTCACAGATATTTATCTCCAGCGTATCCGCAGCATCGCACCAAAGCTGGAATGTTTTGTAACAGTACTTGAGGAAAGCGCCCGCGCTGAAGCGCGGCGTGCTGACAGCGAACTGCGCGCAGGCAATGACAGAGGCCCTTTGCACGGTATTCCTTACGGCCTCAAGGATTTGGCGGATACCGCAGGCGTGCGCACCACATGGGGGGCAGAGCCCTTTAAGAACCGGGTGCCAACCGAGGACGCCGTAATTGTGAAACGCCTGCGGGAAGCGGGTGCGGTCCTGCTCGGTAAAACCACGCTTGGCGCGCTCGCGTACGGTGATCTGTGGTTTGGCGGGCTAACCAAAAACCCGTGGAATTTGGAAGAGGGCTCTTCTGGTTCCAGTGCTGGGTCAGCTTCTGCCACAGCCGGGGGCTTGTGCGCTTTTTCCATTGGTACAGAAACGCTGGGGTCTATTGTTTCCCCAACCAGCCGCTGCGGCGCTGTTGGGCTGCGGCCTACTTTCGGGCGCGTGCCCAGAACCGGCACCATGGCGCTTTGCTGGAGCCTTGATAAATTCGGACCTATTACCCGCTATGTAGAAGACACAGCACTTGTGCTGGCCGCGCTAAACGGTGCAGACGCCGGAGATCCAAGCTCGCTGGATCACGGTTTTGAATATGACGGCTTGGCTGCTGTCGCCGAAGATATTAAAATAGGCTATGACCCCAAGTGGTTTGAAGAGGCCGCCGAGAGCGACAAAGCTGTGCTGGCCCGCATCAAGGAAATGGGCTTCAAGCTGAGCGAGATCAAGCTACCGGATATGCCCTACGGCACGCTGATCACCACGCTGGAAGTTGAAGCCGCCGCCGCGTTTGAGGAGCTCACGCTTTCTGACCGCGACGACCTGATGCGCTGGCAGGAAGACAGGGCATGGCCCAATACATTCCGCGCCGCGCATTTTCATTCAGCCGTTGAGGCGTTGCAGGTTGACCGCTTTCGCCGCAAGGTGATGGAGGCAATGGCGGGTGTTTATGATGAGGTGGATGTGATTGTTTGTCCCAATTTTGTTGGCGGCATGCTGATGATCACCAATTATACCGGTACGCCGAGCCTTTCGATGCCGGTGGGGCTGGAAGAACGCGGCAATGTGCCGCTAACCGCCCATAACCCGCCAGCAGAGGCGCAAACAGTAGCCAAAAGCCTGCCGCATTCCATCACGCTGTGGGGGAATATGTTCAGGGAGGATCAACTGCTGGCGATTGGGCGCTTGCTGGAAGAAGGCATACGTTTCCACAATAGCAACCGCCCAGATTTGTAAAACCTAAAATTTAATAGAAAAATACTAATGATTGTATTATTTCTTTAAGCCTATCTCATAGCACTAGATGACTTGGGCTTAAAATGACAATTATAGACTCCCATTGGGACAGCGAATCAATCGATTTCAAAAACATCGGGCTTGACGTTGAAAACCCGAGGATTCCATCTAGGTTTCACGGATTTCCCGACGCTGTTTTTAACTTCCTTCTTCACAATGAAGAAGTTGTTGAATTGGCAAATTCAATAATACGTGCTGGTGGCATGTACCCTCAAGAATCGATAATTTGCCTAAAAGAAGGGGAGACCGAGTATACTGTTCTAGAGGGAAATAGACGGCTTTCTGCTGTAAGAATCTTGCACGACCCTAAATTGCTTAAAGTAGCCGGTATTCCCGAACACGCGTTGCATGATTTTGATCCAGAATTGCTTAAGAATATAAATTTTATGGCTGCAAGTGTGGTTAGCACACGGGCAATAGCCAAACCCATTTTAGCCGCGTTGCATTTAAGTAGTGGAAAGCACCCATGGAGTGATAGAAGGAAGGTCGCATTTGCAGCTATAGAAACGAAGCGTGGCGCCAGCTATCTTGAAATTAGCGAATTTCTACTTTGCTCTGAATCAGAAGCACTTGAATATATCTGCAATGGTAAAATATTGGATGCGATTCAGGGGCTTGGTTGGTCAGAAGACGAATATGACATCATAGACAATGACAAGCTTAGGCTCTCCGCAATGTTCAAAGCATTGACAACAAATGTTGCTCAAAAATACTTTGGTCAACCAATATTTATGGCAAATGGTGATATAAATACTCAACTGCCCAATTACGAAACAATTATAAAGACTATCATTGAAGACAGTCTTTTTTGGCAACTATCCAGAGATACACTTTTTAGAATCAACGAAAACACTAATTATTCTCATTACTTCAAGCAGCGCTTTGCCAGCGACGATAAAAGAGACAGCAAAGAAAGTGATCTATTCCATAATATTCCTTCAACGCACCTTAATAAAACTGATCTATCTGAACAAAGTGTGCCCTCAAAGGGCTTTTCCAATTCAGATGAAAATACAAACACCCCGGACAACTGGAATCGCCACGAAACCATAGAGTTTTTTGAATATTTCAATTACTCTGGAAAAGATGAACGTACTAGTCTTTTAGTGCGAGAACTTTCCCGATTAAGCTCTAAGTCCTTTGAAAATCAAAAGAAAGGTTTTCAGATTTTCTCTCTTTCCGCTTCTTTTTTGATGCGGGCTATTTTGGAGTGGGTAATTCATGTCCGTGTTACCGAAAGAGGTTATTTTTCAAGCTTCCAAGGTTTTGTAGGAAAAGGTCGTCCGTCCTTGGATCACTTCTTGAGCTTTGCTGTAAGAAATTATCGCGTCCTTGGCGTAGGCAAAGACATAGCACAAAAAATTGAATCAATTCGGAATGACAGCGCCTTAAAAAATGATCTTCAATGGAATATACATAATAACAAGGGCAACTCTTCTCCCGAACGAGTTTCTGAAATTGCAAAGAAAATCAGGCCCATTTTAGAAAGCCTACTAAACTAAGTTCTATTTGAGTTCGCATTGAAGCACACTAATTGGATTTTACGGCCCTAATAGGAATACCTACGAATCACTGATTCCAGGCAAGCTGGAATAGACGGTTTCGGTAACAAATAATGCCGGAGTTGGAGCGGAAAATACGGTGATTTTGGAGTGTCACACTTGGTGAATTTTAGCTGTCACACTCGCGGGCTGTGACACATGCCTGCCGGGCGGTGCTCTGGGCCGCGCTCTGCTTGCGTTTCTGCGCATTCGGTTGCCTCGAATGGGCGGGTTTGGCGGTGCTGAAATGACGCGCTTTTGTCGCAATTGGCGCGGTAGGGCTTATAGAGCTTGACCTCCGCTGCCGAATCGCGTACTCAGCCTCGCATCCAGCCGAAAAGGCGGATATATTTTGAACCGATCATAAAGATTCAGTGGGCACAACACCGCCCACGAGAAAAATAAGGATAAAGATCATGGCTCGCGTATGTGAACTTACTGGTAAGCGCGTATTGGCTGGTAACAATGTGTCGCACGCACACAATAAAACCCGTCGTCGCTTTCTGCCAAACCTAACCAAAGCTACTTTGATGTCTGATATTCTCGGACGTTCTATCAGCTTCCGTCTTTCAACCCAGGCCCTGCGTTCTGTTGAGCATAATGATGGCTTGGATAATTTTCTTGTAAAAGCGCGCGACGGTGATCTGTCTGCTGCTGCTCTTAAAATCAAGAAAGAGATTAAGAAAAAGCGTGCTGCCGCTGCGGCCTAAGCCCTTACAGACACTGCAAGAATTCTAAAACGCCGCGCCATCTGGTTGCGGCGTTTTTCATGCTCTTTAGGTTTGTTTCGGATCCGAATCAATTGGTGCGCTGCCAATCAAAAATCATCAACAGCGTGCGCTGAAGCGGATTGAAATTATCGTCCGACATCATATAAAGCCGCACCCTACCGTCCTCCAGCACTTCAATATCCAGTGCTTCCATATTATCCACTGATAATGGATCTGCAAGATGCGCGAGCTCTGTGCCAACAAGGGTTTCGCCGCCGCCAATTTCCTCAGCGGTCAGATGCAGTATCTTTACAGAAACGCCGTCCAGCTGCGAATAGTGACGTACCAGCAACAAAATATCACCGTTCGGTAATGTGGCCGCATCTGTCGGTGAATAATTTTTCGGTGGCATAAAACGGCGGATATCGGCGTGCTTTTCACCCACTATCCACACGGGCAGCGTAGCTTTTTGGTCCAAACCGCGCTCGGCAAACAACATAAGTTTGCCGCTCGGTAACACCGTAATCGCTTCTAGACCGCCATTGCTGGAAAGCACACTCAGGTCAACCAGATCATTATGTGCCGAAAGCCTATTTGCGCCACCAACCCCATCTACTGCCAAAATTCGGTGGTCTTGCTCCATGCCAACCAGATAACCATCACCAATGCGCACGAGGCTTTCCGCATCATAATCGGATTTCGTCGCCCACCGCGCACCTTGCTCAAAGGGATAAAGTAGCCCACCAGCCAACGGCCTATCTGCTTCAAGGGTTAGCTCGGCTTCTAACCAGTCGCCTTTATCGTTGAGGGCCACCAGTGATTTAGCGTCTTTACCCAATACCATAGCCGACCAGCCGCCAAAATCTTCGCTTTCGCTCGCCAGTGCCCAACCCGCCACAAAAGCAAGCTCACCAACGCTTGCCAGCGATTTGTCTTCACGGCTCAAAGAAAGCGGAACAGCTATTATTTCGGTGACAAATGGACCTTTTTCCATGGCGCGAGCCGCCCAGTCACGCCCCATATAACTGGAAATGCCTGCAACGATAGTTACCGCAAATATCAATACTACTATTAGTTTGTTACGCATTCGAATCTATTCTCTCTCGTCGCCTTTAGCCAA
>Ga0316207_10005491_pt1 | contig 10494 bp, 7 predicted proteins | sample 6weekpyrite_MG_FD_204943 | JGI IMG/M metagenome (GOLD analysis project Ga0316207, IMG submission 204943) | Microbial mat bacterial communities from mineral coupon in-situ incubated in ocean water Damariscotta River, Maine, United States -... | ecosystem: Environmental > Aquatic > Marine >...
CTTCTGAATCAAACCGCTCTTGCCACTCGAAAAAACTGATCTCGTCTTTCTTCATCGGAAATCCTTTAACTGGTTGTTTGTACAGTTATTATAGGATATTTGCTGAGAATTGTTTAGAGGCATGTATAATAATTTTATTCTCTTTGGTCGTAAGTAAATCGTTAAAAAGTTTTTCCAATTCCTCGAGTTTTGGGGAGTCGGTGCATTCAGGGTCGAGTATATAAGGTGTATCGCAAAGCATGCGCATACAGGCGAGCCATTTTTGTAATTTTTCCCACTCATCTTTAAGTAAGGGGCGCCTTTTTGCCATGGTCATAACACGTGCAACACGGGTGTTGTATTCGTCATAACGAAGTGCTTGTTCTTTTGTCATAGAGACAAAATAATTTTTATCCGTACGCCCAGGTAATTCCCCTTCAACGTCATTCTTTCGGCGTCGTAACATAATAGGTCGCAAGCGTCGATGCAGCTCATCAAGGTTTTTATAACCTGCGGCTTGGCCTTTTTCATCCAGTTGGTAAAAATCACGATTAAAGCGAAAGAGCGGCCCGAAAAGATGAGGGTCAAGAAATTGCGTGATGGAATAGATTTCGTCAATACGGTTTTCTAATGGAGTGCCAGTGAGCACAAAAGCGTAGCGGCTATTGAGTTTTTTTACGGCATTGGCAGTTTTAGTTTGCCAATTTTTAATGCGTTGTGCCTCATCAAGAATAATGACATCAGGTGCGAGTTGTTGTTGAATGTCTTCCAGGTCAAAAAGGATTTGCTCATAATTTGCCAAGTAGAAAAATGAAGCTTGATTATATTGTTTGAGACGAGTAGCCCGATTTCCTTGTATGATAAGTGAGTCGAAGTTTGTGAATTTGTCAATTTGTTCTTCCCATTCTGCTTTTAGTGATGCTGGAGAAATGACAAGGACGCGTTCTATTTTCTTTAATCGTTGTAAAAGTGCACAAGCTGCAATGGCTTGAACGGTTTTACCTAAGCCCATTTCATCTGCAAGTAACGCTCTTTCAGTAAAAGCGAGATGACACATTCCTTGCTTTTGATAGGGATAGAGAGGAACATTAACGAGATCCAGGCTACGCTTACCTTTGGCGACATCTTTTTCAAATGCTATCCGCTGATTTTGCTTATGGCTAATTGCCATTCGTTGTTGCAACCATGGCTCTATTTCTTGGGATATTCTTATTTTGTCTCGCATCGATTTGGGCGAGTTTACAATTTTACGTCTCAGTGATGGGATTGCACTGGTAGCTTCATTTAATAGTGTATTATCTGAAGAAAAATAAGGCTCGATTAGCTTTCGAATTTTACTACCGGGACGACTGCGTTGAGGCCATAAAACATGTATTTGGTTATCGCGACGGCCAAGAAATATTTCAATTAATGGGCTATTTTCGTTTGCTGCGGTTTGAAAGCGACGTTTTCCTTTTTTTGATAGCTTAGTTAAAACAGCTTCGATATGTTTACAGGTACCTAATTGATTAACAGTATGATCAGGGCAGCCACATGTGTTGATTATTTCGTTTAAGGAGCGAATCTCAATTTCATAGGAGCTTCCCGATTTTGAGTGCACGAAATAATCTCCGTAAAAAGGGTGCATTGGATTCTTATCTTTTATAATAAAAGACTCAGTTGAGCCCCGATGAATACGGCGCTCGATTTCCTCCTGGTCGCTTGTTCGCCAGCCCTGGAAAATGGGTGCTTTTTGTTTTTTTGTTTTGCGTTTACCGGATCTCTTTATTGTTGTCATAGTGTTCCTAAACTGTTTGTTGTTTCTAAGTGTGAATTAATCCCAATATTGCATTAATTGTTAAGCTCAACACTATCGTAATCAGCTTTTATAAATCCTGGGGAAAATGCAATGACCTCAATTTATCTAATAGGTAAGTATAACTGATGCGTTCCTGCTCTAGGCGTAAGTTTTCAGTAAATCTATGATAGATTAAATCATGGTAGAGTTCACTTTCTGGTTTACTTAGTCGCGGTAGTTGTCGCGTTTCAGGTTTTGTTTCGTGTTCCCAAAATTGCTTGTGATCCAATAGCGTTTTTTCATCCATTAATAGGCTTTCAGTTTGCGGCAAGCGAGTCCGGAGTTGATCGAGAATGGCAAAGCCATGGGTATCGATATCTCCCCAGTAATAAATATTGAGTTGTGATAACCAGTCCACATGATCCACGAAGTCAAATCCATAACCCGCGCCAAAAATTACCAGACTACTTTCGACTTCCGGAAAACTCAGAAAGTTAATTTCATTTTCTGTGATAAAGATGTTTTTCAGCTTTGAAGTACAAAACCCTTTTTCGTCCAATTGCTTAAAGGTGTCAAGGCTTACAGTAAAATCCTGATAATATCCTGGCAGAAATTTAATTGATGAATCAAGTGAGCGAAATCTCACTCTTACGGGTTTGTCTCTAAATCCATAACGTTTGGCAAAATAGCGGACGCCTGTGTATTGTTGGTTTATGGCACCGGTAGGCAGAGAAATATCCAGTAAAGTCATCAATATCTGTCGATTATTTTCAATGAATTTTGTGTCAATCCCAGGGATATTGGCTTGTCTTAAATAAATATCAGGTTTGGGATTATTTTGTATCCAATTCACAACCGCCAACAATTTTGGCCAGGGCTTGGAAAATTTCAAAGCTTGTATGCTGTGGTTTTTTATCCATTCGATTAATTCAGGATTACTTATTTTAGTTTGATCGATTTGTCTTGAAAATTGCGAAACTTGCTTTTCGGATCGTAAAAACTTTGCTGCACTTTCGAGGTTATCTAGCCAGATTGAAGCAGGAACCTGGTTTTCACCTAGAATCTTATGGTGAATAACCTTCATTTCTAGTCGTAAGAATTTTATTTTTTTTAATGATATGATCCATTGTCGAACGTGATCAAAATCAGTAGACATTTCTGAGCTGGAGGGTGTTTTTAGCGATAAGCGAATGGGAAATATAGGATCGGTTTTTAATAAGCTGTCAAGTATAATTCCACGATCCCAAAGTCGTTGTATTTGTTTCCGTAAATCTTTTTCTTGGGTCCAGCGCATTGTTGGTGGTTTAAACCTCGATCTCCGGTTCTTTAATTACGGAATTTTCTTTCTTTTCTTCACGATAAGCTTCTATGCTTAAATTTCGAATTTTTGAGTCTCGGCCAGCTTCATTGTGGACAAATCCTACGCTGGAAACATAAGGCTCAATGATATGGATTTTTTGCAAAGGTGTTACAATTAGTAGTTGCAAGTTTAATTGTTGAAACAGTTTTAACCCATATTCTGCAGATTCATCAGAGCCTCGACCAAAAGCTTCGTCTATTACCACAAATCGAAATGAACGGGAACGAACTGCGCCCCACTCAAGGCCAAATTGATAGGCAAGACTGGCTGCCAAAATGGTATAGGCCAGCTTTTCTTTTTGTCCGCCAGATTTTCCACCAGAATCCGAATAGTGTTCATGCTCAACATCGTCTTCACGCCAGCGCTCCGATGCGGCGAAGGTAAACCAGGTTCGCACATCACACACTTTTTTGGTCCAACGTTTATCTAAATCACTTAATCCTTCGCGTCCTCTAAAACGTTCAATAATATTTTTTACTTGAAGAAATTTTGCCTCCGAGTATTGCTCATCCTCAGAACCGGTAAGGCTACCTTCGGTGCAAGCACGCAGCTCGCTTTGAAAATCACGAATTTCAGCATCTTGTGTCGGTTGTGCTTCCAGCAGAATATAACGGGCATCATTATAGTCAATTTGAGTAAGGGATTCGTTGATGCGCTCAATTCGTTCCTTAATGGTTTCTCGTTCTCGATTAAGTTGAGATTGAAAATTGGCGATTTCACGTATGGTGTTTTCATTTAGTAGATTCTTAAACCGGCTTTCAAAATTCGGCAAACCATCAGCTTCAAGTTCTTGTAACATTTGCCGGTATTCTTCACTACTTTCAATGGTGGCATCAACTTCCTGGGTTTCTAACGGATATTCAGTGATGTAGTCGGACATGGTTTTGATGATTCTGTCACGCAGGCGATTGATTTTACGATCGTCAGTATCAATTTTTTCTTGCAGCCATTTTCGAACCTCTTGTTCACGGGTATCACAGGACTCAACAGTCAACTTGTGCTCTGCCAGGGCTTGATCACGTATCTCGCTCACTTTTGAAAACCAGTCTTGACTAGCCTGATATTCGGGGCCATTTAGCAAAACCTGAATTTCCTGATGTAGAGCTTCTGCATCCAGTTTTTTTTGTTCGGTTTTAGAACGAAGATCTTTTGCGGCGTCCAATTTAAATGTGGTTTGCTCTCTGAGTTGCTGCAATTCTTGGAGTTTAAGGCTAAGAGTTTGTAATAGGTTTGAAGCAGACTCCAGTTGTTTTTGTTCATCAACAAGTCGCTCAACTTCTACTGCCAAAGGTTGCCAGGCTAATTCCTCATAGTTTTGATATTCTTCAAGCTTACTCAGGGTATCTAGTATGGCTTTGAGTGTTCTAATTTGATCCTGTTGTTGTGAAATTACATCGCCTAGGCTAGCAAGCTGCAGTTCCAGTTGTTTAGATTGAGATTCCAGCGCAGCAATTTTATCTTTGTTACTCCAGCCTAATACATATCGACTATGGTCGTTGATATTAAAACGATCATCCTTCTCGTGACGACCACTACCAGTTTTAATTTGACCATTTCGGGTAATTGCGTGTTTTTCTCGCCGAAATTGTGCCGTGTCGGTACAACACGCAATATTAAAACGTCGACCCAATTCTTGTTCTAACCATGGGTAAAACTCAGAATCAGGTTTAATTGATATTTTATTAACGAGCGATCTAGGATGAAGCGAAATAGCTTGTTGATTTAATATCTCGTTAACCCGGTAAAAGACCAGTCGACCTCGAAGATGGGTTTCATCGACCCATGAGGATACTTGCGCATAATGCTTGTCTGATACCAGTAACGATAGACCAAAGTTTCTCATAAGCCGCTCAATCGCCCCTTGCCATTCTTTCTCATCTTCTCTTACTTGAATGAGTTCACCAACAAAGGGGAGTTCTTCTTCGGCCAATTGTAATGACTCGCACAAGGCTTGACGGATTTTAATTTGGTTTTGATCTATATTGCTTTTCCGTGATTTTAAACTTTTGATTTCTGTTTGTTTCTCGTCATGGTTTTGCTTTTTCTGACGAAATTCAAAAACGATATCTTGTAGCTCATTTTCAATTTTTGCTTCCTTATCTTTAAATCGTTGATTTTTTTCTTGTAGGTTTTTTTGTTGTTGAATAAATTCTGCTTCGGACTCTTGGGGTATGATATTCAAGGGTTTGAGTAGTTCAGCATACCGCGCAGATTTTTGTTTATGTTGTTGCAGTGTCTGGTTTTTTTGCTGGATATCCCGTTTAATACGTTCTATTCGGTCACCGCCGTTATCAGCAATTTGTTGCTTAAGTTCGGTTTCTTGCCCCGCCTGTTGTTGCTGGGTTTCATTGAGTTGTGTCACTCTGCGGCGATATGTTTCCAGTTTATTGGCTAAATCTTCTATACGTTCGGCGAGTAAAGTAGATTTTTTGTCAGAAAAATAAGGTTTGAGTGCCTCCCGGCAATTCCTTAACTCGTTTACTAACTTGGTTTGATGTTGGTGAGTGTTGCAGTCTTCTATTAATGGCTTAAGTTGGTCTATTTGTCGCCTCGCTTTTAGTACTGCTGCATGTGCCCGACTTAGATTGTCAAAGTGCTCAATCAAGGCTTTTATACGAGATGCGGTATCAAAGGGTTCTAACATATGTCCACGGACAAACTCGGTGAGATTGCCAACAGATTTCATGGAAACTGTCTGGTGAAATAGATCTAATGCTTGTTCGTTTTCAATGCCAAATCGTCGTCGAAACCAGGCGCCATATTGAGGGAAGCGATCCATGATCTCGATATTTTGTTTGCGTAGCCGTTTTTTCAGGGATTTAATTTCACTACCAAATTTAGAAAAATCATTGGCGATACTCAATTCTCGTTCTGCGCCCACAAAAAATCGTTCGGGCTGCCCCTGTAGTTCCTTCATCCAAAAAACTTGCGCCAGGGTAACGGTTTGGTCATAACCCTGATTGTGGAATACACCCAAGATAACTGAATAATTATTGATGTCTCTTAAAGCCACAGGTTTGGCTTTTGCAGAAAATTCGTTACGTTCTGATTTGTAATAACCTAATACATAGGATCGCAAGGATCGCTCTTTGTTATCCGCACCGGCGGCTTTATTATATGCAACCCGGTTTGCAGGAACTAATAAGGTGGTTACCGCATCGACCAATGTTGATTTGCCCGAACCAATATCACCGGTGAGCAGGCTGTTTTTGCCCTCGGGATTCATAAGCCATACATGTTTATCAAATGTGCCCCAGTTAAATACTTCTAAACGTTTCAGTCGAAAACCTGACAGGGTATCGTCATTTACAAAGTTTAGGGCCAGGCTATCGTTATTAGCAGTGGGTGAATGACTAGGCATTGTTTTTCGCGATCAGGTGTTGTTTATACTGTTCAAGTTTTAAATCAAACTCGACTAACCATTGGGTATCAACAAAGGCTTTGAGAATGCGGCGTACTTCATAATGTTTCATTTGATTTGTGCTGTTTTGTTTTAGACGTCGTAAAAAACCAAGCTCGACCACTTTGTTAATGTGTTGGTCTATTTTATCAACTAGCTTCGCTTCATTACTGCTGTCAGGTAAAAAGATACGGATTAAATCAATGATCTCTTCTCGGGAGAGAATTAAACGTGTTTCCCCGCCACCAGCGTCAAATTCTGCCAGTTTTTTTCGTAATAAGGCGAGCAGTAGACTCACTGGGAACGAAAGCGGCCGACGAGCAATTAATCGTGGTGTTGTTTGATCTACTGAGCTATCCTCTTTATCGCTATTGTCATCAGCGTCGAGGTTGCGAGATCGAAAAAATGCATAACCTTCTGATTCATCTAGTATCAACTCTAAACCCAGTACCGTTGCATATTCACGCACGCGACTTTGTAAACTGATAAGCCGTTTCCAGTGACTGGGATCAGTATCTTGATAGGTGACACCTTTCAGTAAATTAACTATAACAGATGATAAATTCGCTGAATTTGATTGGGATGTGTTGTCTGGTACGTTTTCAATTGTTGCATTCATAATATTAACTACCGTAAAAATATCACGCGAGGTAAACGTGCAGTTTGCCTTGTCACTGATTTGCTTGCGTTAACACATTGCCAACTAATCTTTTCTTCAACCGATTCATCGACCAGAAACTTAAAACGATTTGTGTCGGATTGATTACCTGCTAATTCAAGATACGCAATTAGTTCTGCCAGGCCTTGTGTTAATGGACGGCTATGGCATAGGTCAGCCAAGGTTATTTGTGATTTAAGTTGTAGAGACTGACGAATATGCCCGGCTATGGCCATTTTATTGATAACGACTTGAGAGAATAGAGCGCTGGAATCCACCTCTTCAACACCGGTTTCGAGTTGGATATTTGCAATATGTGTTTTTAGTGGCGGCGAATAAAGGGGGCGTTCCATGGGGATGTCAATACTAGCTGAAGCCGCATCAATAAACATAAAGTCTGGTACATTTTGAGGAGAAAAACGGTTTGAAAAGAGCGAGTCACGAAATTCAAGTGTTTTGCTTTCGATGTTGTGTAAAACATCCATGATTCTTCGGTTTTCCAGCCAAGCCTGGTCATCAAGAAAACGTCTCAATTGCTGAGATAGTCGAGCCACCGTGCGTTGGGTATGTTCGCCTGCTTCCAGCCAATCATAATGAATACGCCGAGTGCGTTGATCTGGTTTAAGTTCTGTTATCGCCGGTAATGATAAAACCTGGTCAAGCAGTTCTGTGAATTCCTCTTGTCGTTTGGGTGACATTAAAAAATCCCAGAAGGCACGAAAACTGTTTCCTTGATCGGACCCTGCAATAGCGTCTCGTTCTCCCATGATCTCTTCTAATAATTTACCTTTCTCTCCCTGCCATTGAGCGATGCTCTCCCGTACACTACGATCCAGGTTACGAAAATTATGTTCAACTTCTCGAAAATCTGAAAGTAAGTCATTGGCCTGTTGAGTAAACTGCATGAAGCGATCTCGCAGTGCAGTATCATCAAGTAAGCTTAAATTACCTAGTTCAACTTGATTAATTTCATTATCAAGTTCTGTACGCTGCTTTTTTAATTCCTGTAAACGTATTTCAGGATCTTCAGTACTACCGCTATGAAGCTGCTTAAGCAAATCAAACAGTGTTAACAAACGGGACTCAGTACCCACAAAACTCCGCTCGCTTAACGAGGCTAGCCAACTAATGGCTTTTTCTGTTGCGGGCGTAAGGTCAAATTGTATTTCATCAGAGTCTTGTTTATAGAACTTTCGTAACCAACCTTTTTCCGGCGCTGCCCAATCGTTTAAATAGTCAGTTGCCGACTTTGGGAAACTTTCTGGCCCTGTGAATTCTCTGATGTTGAACAGTTCATCTTCTAAAACCTCAGTGAGATCGGCCTGGGAAAGTATGCGCACATTGGGGGTGATGTACGCAGAGTGTAAGAAGCTGGCAATTAGTGGCGCGTGAGGGCTGGCAAGCAAACGCCAGGCGGGATGGCTTTGACGCAATGAATCTAGTGTTTGATAGTCAAGAGACATATTTGAAAGAGAGTTTTATTCGAATGTTTTTAATAGATAGGATTGTATCTGATTTGTTCAAATGGATTCGTATTTTTACACTAAAAATGTCAGCTTTATACTAAGGTAAGTTTTTGAAACGTCGATTGTAGGTTTGGCAATCAAATAAGAACAAGGTAAATAGAGGGAAACAAAAGGATTCAATGTAAAACGGCCCTCGAGAGGGCCGTAAGATAAGTCTTTGAAATGAGTGGCTCCCCGAGCAGTGCGTATTAGGAACCATTATGAGCAATTTACCAACAAAACTGCGTAGATTAACTGTTTAGTTGGATGCAATATGTTGGATTGGTTTCTCTAGCGGTACTAGAACTGGGGTAGGTGTCGGATTGATATTTTTACTGTTTTGGCTTCGGTGGCACCAAAATAAGGCTCTCAATTGACACGTCTATCCACTGATGCTAATCTGGTCACATAAATATAAAAATCTGGGATTTAAGGGAGATCCAAAAAGACCTTAATAAAAAAGAACACAGAATACACAACACTAATAAAATACTCGTAGTTTGTTTTTTAATTTAGAATTTTTCGCCATTTCTGGCAACCAATTCCTTATTTCAAACACTCAGTGCCCCATTAGTCGTCTGTTTGTAAAGCTGTATTCTTGATGCCTCCTAATTATATACGCAGCTGCGTAATAATGTCGGAATCAAACTTTGTTAACGTCTTCATTTTATTTCCATTTTTGCACTCTCAGAATTATCGGGGCACGTGCGTCGGGGAAAATCAGCACGTGCGTCATAAGGTATACGTTAGGATGTAGCTTCTGCTACTGACACGATGTAGAAGAAATAAGTGACTTACAATTTAGGGTCTGTTATGAATAAATTTATTTTAATATTTATGCTGTTGATGCTTTCTAATTCCGTGTACGCAGGAGCCTTAGGATCAACAGTCGTAAATGTATTTGCTGCAAGTGACGCGATTAGAATAACTTTAAGCGATAAAACTGGTAATAATTCCACTTGTGCTCCAAATGGAAGTATTAATGTTGCTTTTACATACACAAATGAATCACCAGAATTACATAAAGCATTTTTGAGTATCGCTTTAAGCGCTTTAGCAACTAAAAAGTCTGTTTATATAGAATATGATTCTATTGATTGTGAAATGGGACATCCAATACATGCATTAATGATTAAGGAATAGAATTTCTGCTAATGACACGATGTGGAATTTTCAATATATTTTAAATTAGAATCATAGGAATTCAAGAAAGCAATATATGAAAAAAATATTAATTATACCTCTTACAATTATATTTTCTGGATTAGTAAGCAGTGTGCACGCAGATGTGCTTGATATTGGTGATGAGCAGGTTGGAATTGTCTATCAAAGTGACCTTTCTGCAACAGAATTTGAGTTTTTATTGCCTAGTTCATCAAATAATAAATACACTTGTACTGGTAATGCTGGGGAAATTACTGGTAATGGGACTGGAAAAGTTTTCAGAGTAAAAAGTCCAAATGTTGAAGTAGCAAATAGAAAGTTTTCTATGATGTTAACTGCATTAACTACAAAAACGAAAATTAGATTTAGAACAACTGGAATCTGCGAGTCAGGTAGAATGATAGTTTCCTGGATTCAACTTATTAATTAGTTTAATGTGCTCTAGCGAATCTAATTTGTGTTCTGGAAATAAATGGAAATATGAATATTCAAAAATTCATCAAATATTTCCGCTAATGACACAACAATGTCATTAACTTAAGGAATGTTTCCTTGAACATTATAGAGTTACGGTTACAATTAACAAACGAAAAAACAATTTAACAAGGATGAAATTCTCATGGATCAGAAATATTTAAAAGGAAACTGTTC
>Ga0316207_10005492_pt1 | contig 10493 bp, 8 predicted proteins | sample 6weekpyrite_MG_FD_204943 | JGI IMG/M metagenome (GOLD analysis project Ga0316207, IMG submission 204943) | Microbial mat bacterial communities from mineral coupon in-situ incubated in ocean water Damariscotta River, Maine, United States -... | ecosystem: Environmental > Aquatic > Marine >...
GGGCATCATCGACCAGCCCTACATCGGCGAGCGGTTCGTCGGCGGGCTGGGCCAGGCCTATGTCGATGGGCCGATGGGGCGTCACGATCTGGTCACGCGCAAGCCGCGCCCGCTGGATCAGGCAATCCTGTTCACCACCTTTCCAGAGATCGGAACCCAGGCCGAAAAGGCCGCGTTCCAGGCGCTGGCGGCACAGGTCAGGCTGACCCGGTACGGAACGGACTGTTATGCCTATGCCCTTGTTGCTGCCGGGCAAATCGACCTGGTGGTCGAGGCCGGGCTGCACATATACGACATTCAGGCGCCGCTGGCGGTGATCGAGGCCGCGGGCGGCGTGGTGACGAACTGGCAGGGCGGGCCGGTGCATCAGGGCGGGCAGGTGCTGGCGGCTGCCAACCCGGAAATTCACGCCGAGGCGCTTGCCTGTCTGCGCGGCGCGGCGGTTGCTTGAGGCGTCACGCCGCATCGGGTAATGTCGCTTCGCTGAGTCCTTTGCCCGCTTTCTGTCAGCGCCAATTCACACCTTCCTTCCGAACCGGGCCGACTGAAGTGTGAAAGGTGCAGATGACTGAAATCCTTATCAAAAACGCGCAGACCATCCTGACGATGGACGATGGGCGGCGCGAGTTGGCGGACGCGGACCTGCGGCTCCGCGACGGGGTGATCGCTGAAATCGGAACCGGTCTGCGCAGCGCGGGCGAGGTGGTTCTGGCCACCGGCTGTGTGGTGACGCCGGGGCTGGTGAACACGCATCACCACCTGTACCAGACCCTGACGCGGGCGGTGCCGGGCGGGCAAGACGCGCTGCTTTTCGGCTGGCTGACAAGGCTTTACCCGATCTGGGCGCGGTTCGGGCCAGAGGAAATGCGCATCTCGGCGTTGGCCGGGCTGGCCGAGCTGGCGCTGTCGGGCTGCACGATGACCTCGGATCATCTGTATCTTTTCCCCAATGGCGCGCGGCTGGATGACACCATCGAGGCGGCGCGCGAGGTGGGGCTGCGGTTTCATCCGACCCGTGGCGCGATGTCGATCGGGGTCAGCCTTGGCGGCTTGCCCCCGGACGAACTGGTCGAGACCGAGGCTGAAATCCTGAATGATTCCATAAGGGTCGTGGATGCATTCCACGATCCCAGCCCGGGCGCGATGGTCCGGGTCGGGCTGGCGCCCTGTTCACCGTTTTCGGTCAGCCGCGAGTTGATGCGCGACGCCGCTTTGCTGGCGCGTGACAAGGGTGTGATGCTGCACACCCATCTGGCGGAAAACACCGAGGATATCCGCTATAGCGAGGAAAAATTCGGCTGCCGCCCCGGGCAATATGCCGAGGATCTGGGCTGGACCGGGCCGGACGTGTGGCACGCGCATTGCGTCAAACTGGACAGGCAAGAGCTTGATTTATTTGCGAAAACGAGAACCGGTGTGGCGCATTGCCCGTGCTCGAACTGCCGTCTTGGGTCGGGCATCGCGCCACTGCGCGAGATGCGGGATCTCGGGGTCAAGGTCGGGCTGGGGGTCGATGGCTCGGCCTCCAATGACAGCGGCAATCTGGCGTCCGAGGCGCGGATGGCGATGCTGCTGCAACGGGTGCGGCTGGGGGCGGACGCGATGAGCGCGCGCGAGGCGCTAGAGATCGCCACGCGCGGCGGGGCAGAGGTGCTGGGCCGGGATGATTGTGGCCGGATTTCAGTGGGTTGCAGAGCCGATATCGCGATCTGGGATGTGTCCGGGGTGGAAAGCGCGGGGTCCTGGGATCCCGCCGCGCTGCTGCTGGCGGGCCCGAACCGGGTGCGCGATCTGTTCGTGCAGGGACGGCAGGTGGTGCGCGACGGGCAGATGGCAACGCTCGATCTGGGGCGGGTTGTGGCCGATCAGAACCGGCTGGCGCGCCGGCTGGCGGATCGGGGCTGAAGCGGTAAAATAGCCGCGCACAGGGCCTACACCGCCCGTATTCGGGCTGCCGGCCGACCCGGGCGCGGCCCGAGCGTCCCCTTCTTGGGGGCGTGAGACAAAAGAGCGGCCCCGCAGGGGCCTCATCCGGATCAGACCACCGGTGCGCCGTTGATCCAGACGGCGCGGGTGGCGCGGTCGTCGCCCATCATGATCGTCGGGAACAGCGCCTGCCAGATGGTTTCGGCGCGCGCGCTGGCCTGGGCGATGGCCGGGGTCGAGCCAAGATCCAGAACGATCAGGTCAGCCTCCATGCCCGGCGCCAGATTGCCGATGCGATCATCCATCCGCAACGCGCGGGCGGACCCTGCCGTGGCCAGCCAGAACAGCTGCGCGGGATGCAGGGCGCTGCCGTTCAGCTGGCCGACCTCATAGGCGGCGGCCATGGTGCGCAGCATCGAAAACGACGACCCGCCGCCGGTGTCGGTGGCCAGGCCGATGCGCTGGCCCGCCGCCGTAAGCCCGGCCATGTCAAACAGGCCCGAGCCGATAAAGGTGTTGGATGTCGGACAGTGGATCAGGCTGGCATCGACATCGGCCAGCCGGGCGCGCTCGCGGTCGGTCAGGTGGATGGCGTGGCCGTACAGCCCGCCGGGGCCAAGCAGGCCGTGGGTTTCATAGGTGTCCAGATAGTCGCGCGCCTCCGGGAACAGCCGCCGCACCCAGGCGATTTCTTCCGTCTGCTCGCTAAGGTGGGTCTGCATCAGGCATTCGGGATGCTCGGCCCAGAGCCCCCCTAATGCCGCCAGTTGATCCGGTGTAGAGGTCGGCGAAAACCGCGGCGTGATCGCGTAGGACAGACGATCCACGCCATGCCACTTTTCCAGCAGCGCCTTGCTGTCGTCATAGGCGGACTGCGCGGTGTCCTGCAAGGCGGGCGGCGCGTTGCGGTCCATGCAGGTCTTGCCCGCGATGCTGCGCAGCCCGCGACGCCGGGCTTCGGTGAAATAGGCGTCCACGCTTTCGGGGTGGATCGTGGCATAGCTGCACACGGTGGTGGTGCCGTTGGCCAGCGTCAGGTCGAAATAGCGGGCAGCGATCCGCGCGGCATAATCCGGATCGGCAAAGCGGATTTCCTCTGGGAAGGTATAGCTGTTCAGCCAGTCGATCAGGCGTTTGCCCCAGCTGGCGATGATCGCGGTTTGCGGATAATGCGCATGCGCGTCGATAAAGCCGGCGCTGATCAGCGCGTCGCCATAGTCGGTGACAGGCGCGTCCGGGTGGGCGGCACGCAGCGTGTCGGCGGGACCGGTGGCGCTGATCCTGCCATGTTCGATCAGAACGCCGCCGCGCCGCTCATGCCGTGCGGCCTCGTTCACGGGAACCCTGAACGGATCGGCGCGAAAGCCGAGGGTCTGGCCCAGGATCAGTGATTTGCCGCTCATGTCTTGTCCTTTGCACCGCCGGGCAGGATAGGCGCGCGAATTCGCGACGTAACCCCTGTTTCTTGCGAAAGACCTTCTTTAATGTCCGCACAATCGGCAAAGGGGCAGGCTATGGCGGACGATACCGGGCGAGAGAGCGACGATCGCTACGAACTGGACCGCAACACGGTCGAGGCGATTCTGGATGCGGTGGAACGTGGCGAACCCGGCCTGCTGACGGCGCTGATGGAGCCGCTGCACGCGGCCGACATCGCCGACCTTCTGGAACAGATCGACCCGGACGAACGCGCCGCCCTGCTGACGCTGTTCGAGCCCGAGGTGGACGGCGAGATCCTGTCGGAGATCGACGAATCGATCCGCGAAGAGGTGATCGCGGCGCTGTCGCCCGAAGTGCTTCATGGGGCCGTGCGCGAACTGGACAGCGACGATGTCGTCGATATCCTTGAGGATCTGGAAACCCACCAGCAGCAGGCGATTCTGGGCGCGCTGGAAGACAACGACCGGATCGCGGTCGAGGCCGCGATGGGCTATCCAGAGTTTTCCGCCGGGCGCCTGATGCAGCGCGAAATCGTGGCGGGGCCGGAACACTGGAGCGTTGGCGATGCCATCGACTATCTGCGCGGCCGTCACGATCTGCCGGGCGAGTTCTACCACATGGTGCTGGTCGACCCCGGGATGCGGCCCACCGGGCAGGTGACCTTGGGCAGGATCCTGGGGGCGCCACGGGACACGCCGCTGCTGGACCTGACAGAGGACAGTTTCCGCACCATTCCGGTCACCGAGGACGAGGGCGAGGTCGCCTATGCCTTCAACCAGTATCACCTGATTTCCGCCCCCGTGGTGGACGAGGGCGGGCGGATCGTCGGGGTGATCACCATCGACGATGCGATGGCGGTGCTGGATGACGAGCACGAAGAGGACATTCTGCGGCTGGCGGGTGTCAGCGATGAATCCAGCCTGGCGGACAAGGTGATCGAGACCACAAGGCGGCGCTTTCCCTGGCTGGCGGTCAATCTGGTGACGGCGATCCTGGCGTCGCTGGTGATCGCACAGTTCGAGGACGTGATCGCGCAATATGTGGCGCTGGCGGTGCTGATGCCGATCGTCGCCTCGATGGGCGGCAATGCCGGCACGCAAAGCCTGACCGTGGCGGTGCGCGCGATCGCGACCAAGGATCTGACCGGGGCCAATGTCTGGCGGGTGATCCGGCGCGAGGTGCTGGTCGGGCTGGTCAACGGGCTGATATTCGCGGCGGTGATGGGCGTGGTCGGGCTGATCTGGTTCGGCTCGCCGGTTCTGGGCGCGGTGGTGGCGGCGGCGATGGTGATCAACCTGGTGATCGCCGGGCTGGCGGGCACGATGATTCCGGTGATGCTGGATCGGCTGAACATCGACCCGGCGCTGGCCTCGGGGGCGTTTGTGACCACGGTGACGGATGTGGTCGGGTTCCTGGCGTTTCTGGGGCTGGCGGCGCTGGTGCTGCTATGAGCGATCCGGTGGCGGTAAAGGCGGCGGCACGGGCGGCGGCGTTTGCGCGGCGGCGCTCGGCGTTCGAGGCCGGGGACCGCGCGGCGGGCGCGGCGCGGCTGCTGTCGGTGCTGCAGGCGTATCGGGGCCGCGACATTGCCGGCTACATGGCGATGCGCACAGAGATCGATCCGCTGGCGGCGATGGCGGACATGGCGCGCGACGGGCGGGTCTGCGTGCCGGTGATCGCGGGCAACGGGCTGCCGCTGCAGTTTCGGCAATGGGCGCCAGAGGCGGAGATGATCGACGGGCCGTTCGGGGCGCGGGTACCCGCGGCGGGGGACGCGATCGTGCCCGAGGTGCTGATCGTGCCGCTGGTGGCGTTCGATCGGGCGGGCAACCGGCTGGGCTATGGCGGCGGGTTTTACGACCGCACCTTGCAACGCCTGCGTGCCGCCCGGCCGACCGTCGCCATCGGGTTCGCCTGGGCGGCGCAAGAGGCGGACAGCCTGCCGCTGGAGCCGACCGATCAGCCGCTGGACATGCTGGTGACGGAAGCCGGGGTTATGCGGTTCGGTTAGGCCGAGGGGGGCTGCCGCGAAGTTCCGGCTTGCCCTGATCCGGTGTGCGGCCTAAAGCATCGTCCACGATATCTGAATCGTGGACGATGCTTTAACTTTCTATTGTTGCGCGCAATTCTCTCCGAAAACCGGTTCCCACTTTTCGGAATGCGCACTGGGGACATGGGCCATGAAGATATTGTTTCTGGGAGACGTGGTTGGCCGGTCGGGCCGGGATGCCGTCGCGGCGCGGCTGAAAGGTCTGCGCGAGGCGTGGCGGCTGGATTTCGTGGTGGTCAACGGCGAGAATGCGACCAACGGCGCCGGGCTGTCGCCCGCCCATGCCAAGGGGCTGCTGGAGGCGGGCGCCGATGTGGTGACGCTGGGCGATCACGCATTCGATCAGCGCGAGATGCTGGGGTTCATCGACAGCGAGCCGCGCCTGTTGCGGCCGATCAACTTTGCCAAGGGCGCACCGGGGCAGGGGGCGCGGGTGTTCGACGCCCCCGGCGGGCGCAAGATTCTGGTGGCGCAGGTTTTGGGCCAGGTGTTTATGAAGCGGGCGTTCGATGATCCGTTTTCCGCGATCGAGCCGGTCCTGAAGGCGCATCCGATGGGCGGGCTGGTGCAGGCCTCGCTGGTGGATATGCATTGCGAGGCGACGTCAGAGAAGATGGCGATGGGGCATTGGTGTGACGGGCGCGCCAGCGTGGTGGCCGGCACCCATACGCATGTGCCGACGGCGGATGCGATGATCCTGCCGGGCGGCACCGCCTATCAGTCGGATGCGGGGATGTGCGGCGACTACAACTCGGTGATCGGCATGGACAAGACCGAGCCGATGCGCCGGTTCGTGACCGGGATGAGTGCCGGGCGGTTCAACCCGGCGGGCGGCGAGGCGACGCTGTCGGGCCTGTATGTGCAGACCGACGACCGCAGCGGCAAGGCCGAGCGTGTGGCGATGGTGCGCGAGGGCGGGCGGTTGCAGGCGGCGGCGCCGTGACCAAGATGCGCGGCACGGGTTGAAGCCATGGGAGCCTCCGGCGGGAATATTTATCGACCAAAGATGTGGTCTGGTTCGGCATGGCCGGGCGGGACCCGGTGCAGCTGTTGTGCGGCGCGCCCTTGCTGGGGGCGGCGACCGCCCTGCCGCTGGCGCTGGGCAGCGGGCAGTTCATCGACCCGCGCCCGCCCTGGGGCGCGATGGCGGTGATGTTCGTCGGGTTGTTCCTGGTGCAGCCGCGCCGCGCGGCGCCGCTTGTGCGGGCGCGCGAGGTCGGTCAGGATGCGGTGTGATCTAGGCGGCGGGCGCATATGATGCAGCTATTTGCGTTTTCTCAGACGGGCGAGGCGGTGCTGACCCTGACGGTCGTCGCCGTCATGTTCGTATTGTTCGTGCGCGAGAGATACCCGACCGAAGTGGTGGCCATCGCCGGTGCCGCGAGCATGCTGGTGCTGGGTCTGCTGCCTTATGAGGACGCGCTTGCGGTGCTGTCCAACCCCGCGCCCTGGACGATTGCGGCGATGTTCATCGTGATGGGCGCCCTGGTGCGCACCGGGGCGCTGGACTGGTTCACGGTGCTGGCCGAGCGCAACGCCGAGGCGCGGCCGGTGCTGGCGATTGGCGGGCTGATGGTGTTCGTGATCCTGGCCAGCGCCATCGTGTCCAACACGCCGGTGGTCGTGGTGATGATCCCGGTGTTCGTGCAACTGGCGCGCAAGATGGGCGTCTCTGCGTCCAAGCTGTTGATTCCGCTGTCTTATGCGGCGATTCTGGGTGGCACGCTGACGCTGATCGGCACCTCGACCAACCTGCTGGTGGATGGCGTGGCGCGGGCGCAGGGGTTGACGCCGTTCACGATCTTCGAGGTGACGCCCCTGGGGGTGGTGCTGGTGGCCTGGGGGATGCTGTATCTGCGCCTGTTCGGGGGGCGCCTGCTGCCCGAACGCGACAGCATGGCCACACTGCTGAGTGATCGCAAGAAGATGAAGTTTTTCACCGAGGCGGTGATTCCGCGCGACTCCAACCTGATCGGGCGCGAAGTGTCGGGGGTGCAGCTGTTCAGGCGCGAAGGCGTGCGGCTGGTCGATGTGATCCGCGGCGATGCCTCGCTGCGGCGCAATCTGGCGGGGGTGACGCTACAAGTGGGCGACCGCGTGGTGTTGCGCACCGAGATGACCGAGCTGCTGGGCCTGCAGCGCGACAAATCCCTGCGCCGGGTCGATCAGGTGTCGGCGGTGGAAACCGCCACGGTCGAGGTTCTGATAACACCGGGCGCCAAGATGGTGGGCCGGTCGCTGGGCGATCTGCGGCTGCGGCGGCGCTATGGCGTCTATCCGCTGGCGGTGCACCGGCGCAATCAGAACATCGGGCGGCAGCTGGACGATCTGGTGGTGCGGGTCGGCGATACCCTGCTGCTGGAGGGCGCGCCCGAGGATATCCGGCGGCTGGCCTCGGACATGGAACTGGTCGACGTGGCGAAACCCTCGGCCCGGGCGTTCCGGCGCGGCCATGCGCCGTTGGCGATCGCCGCGCTGCTGGGGATCGTAGTGCTGGCGGCCCTTGGCGTGGCGCCGATCTTTCTGCTGGCGGTGGTGGCGGTGGCGCTGGTGCTGCTGACCCGCTGCATCGACGCGGAAGAGGCGTTTTCCTTTGTCGACGGGCGGCTGCTGGCGCTGATCTTTTCGATGCTGGCGATCGGCGCGGCGCTGGAGGCGTCCGGCGCCGTGCGGCTGATCGTCCAGGCGTTGGCGCCCGCGCTGGGGAATTTGCCGCCGTTCCTGATCGTCTGGGCGATCTATCTGCTGACCTCGGTGCTGACCGAACTGGTGTCAAACAACGCGGTCGCGGTGGTGGTGACGCCGATTGCCATCGGGCTGGCCGGTGCGATGGGCATCGATCCGCGCCCGCTGGTGGTGGCGGTGATGGTCGCCGCCTCGGCCAGTTTCGCCACACCGATCGGCTATCAGACCAACATGCTGGTCTATGGTCCCGGCGGCTACCGGTTCACCGATTTTCTGCGCATCGGCATTCCGCTCAACCTCAGCGTCGGGCTGCTGGCCTCGGCGCTGATCCCGGTGCTGTGGCCGCTCTAACGGATCACAGCGGCCAGAACACCAGGATCGCGGGAATCGACACGGCGACAACCAGAATTTCCAGCGGCAGCCCCATGCGCCAGTAATCGCCAAAGCCATAGCCGCCGGGGCCCAGGATCAGCGTGTTGTTCTTGTGCCCGATCGGCGTCAGGAACGCGCAGGAGGCCGCGACCGCCACCGCCATCAGGAACGGGTCCGGGCTGACGCCCAGGCTTTGCGCCATCTGGATGCCGACGGGGGCGGCGACGATGGTGGTTGCGGTGTTGTTCAACACATCGCTCAGCGTCATCGTCACCACCATCAGCACGGTCAGGATCACCCAGGCGGGCAGGCCCTGGGTCAGCCCCACCAGCGCGCCCGCGATCAACTCGGTGCCGCCCGAGGTTTCCAGCGCCGCGCCCAGCGGGATCATCGAGCCCAGCAGCACCACCACCGGCCATTCGATGTGGCTGTAAAGCTCTGACAGTGGCACGATCCGGCTCAAGACGTAGGCGATGACCACCAGCCCCAGCGCCACCGGCAGGTACAGCAGCCCGAAACTGGCGGCGGCGACGGCGGCGGCGAACAGCCCGATCGCCAGCCAGGTCTTGCTGTCCTGGGTCACGGCAAGGCCGCGATCCGCCAGTGGCAGGCAGCCCAGCCAGTCGACCACATCGGTGCTGGTCTCTTCGGGGGTCAGCAGCAAAAGGATATCGCCGGTCTCGATCGCAGTCTTGCGAATATGGGTGGTGATCCTGCGGCCGCGCCGCGAGATGCCCATCAGCACCGTGGCGTGGCGCCAGTTCAGGCCGATGGCAGCAGCGGTCTTGCCGCGGATGCGGGCGTTCTCGGGTACGACGACCTCGACCAGCGCCAGACCGGCGCTGTCGGCGCGCAGGTTTTCCTCGTGCTTTTCACCGGCAAAGACCAGCGACAGCGTGGCGCGGAATTCGTCCAGCGCCTCTGGTGTTGCCTCGATCACCAGCGCGTCGCCCGCGGCCAGCGCGGTGTTGCGCTGGGTGCCAAAGCGGCGTGTGCCACCGCGCACCAGCCCGATGATGGCGACATCGGCCTTGTCGGCCTCGGGCAGCAAATCACGCAGCCTGGTGCCGATCAGCGCCGAGCCGGGCGGGATAGTCAGCTCGGCGATATAGTCGGCGATATCCTCCAGGTCTTTGGCGGCGTTGGCGTTTTCCGCCTGACGCGGGATCATCCGCCAGCCGATCAGCGCCACGAAGGCCAGCCCGGCGATGGCGGTGACGCCGCCCACCGGCGCAAAATCGAACATCGCGAACGGCGCGCCCAGGCTTTCCTCGCGGATGGCGGCGATGATGATATTGGGCGGTGTGCCGATCAGCGTGACCATGCCGCCCAGGATGGTCGCGAAGGACAGCGGCATCAGCGACAGCCCCGGTGCGCGGCCCGCCTTGCGCGCGGTCTGCATATCGACCGGCATCAGCAGCGCCAAAGCCGCCACGTTGTTCATGAACGCCGACAGCACGCCGCCGATGCCGCCCATGATCGCGATATGGCTGCCAAGGCTGCGGCTGCTGTCCACCAGCGTGCGGGTGATCAGAAACACCGCACCTGAACGCACCAGCCCCGCCGAGACCACCAGCACCAGCGCCACCACCAGCGTCGCTGGATGGCCAAAGCCGGAAAACGCCTTGTCCGATGGCACCACACCCAGCACGACGCCGGCCATCAGGGCGCTGAACGCCACCAGGTCATAGCGGAATTTCCCCCATAAAAGCAGGGCAAAGACGGCGGCGAACAGGGCGAACAGGGTGATCTGGTCCAGTGTCATGCGCAAGATTAGCCGCAGGGCAAAATCAATGTGAAGGGGCAATGCGAAAACCGCCGAACTTTGTCGCTGCGCGGGGTGCCCTTGAAGATGGGCAAGGCCTTGCCTAAAAGCGGGGACGCAACGCAGATTGATCAGGAGGCTCCCATGGCAGGCCATTCCAAATGGGCCAACATCCAGCACCGCAAGGGCCGCCAGGACGCCGTGCGGTCCAAGCTTTTTTCCAAGCTTTCCAAGGAAATCACCGTGGCCGCCAAG
>Ga0316207_10005493_pt1 | contig 10492 bp, 5 predicted proteins | sample 6weekpyrite_MG_FD_204943 | JGI IMG/M metagenome (GOLD analysis project Ga0316207, IMG submission 204943) | Microbial mat bacterial communities from mineral coupon in-situ incubated in ocean water Damariscotta River, Maine, United States -... | ecosystem: Environmental > Aquatic > Marine >...
AGTTTGCGATGAGGTCTCCACGCTGGCTCATACGGTATTGCACATCAACCATGTGATCGATGGCGCCCTCCTGAAAACCGCCAATCATCATGGTTCCGCAGGCCATGCTGATCCCCAGTGTCGTTAACAGAGACTTGACGGGGCGACGTTCGATATGGCGCAAGATCATGCGCGTTGGTTGGGAAAACCAGCGTTGCAGACCAAGCCGTTCGACAATGGTCGCGTGATAGACAGTGGGGGTTTCGGGGCGCATGGCCTGAGCTGGCGGCAATCGGGCGGCTGTGCGCACGGCATATAATGTGCCCAGGCTGGCGACTGCCATGCTGATAGTGGCAGCGGCAAGAATGACTTGCGGCTTGAGTACATAGATCATGAACGGCAAGCTATAGAGTTCCATATAGATATTACTCATGCCCTTGCCCATCCATATGCCGACACCGATACCCGCAAGTACGCCGATAGCCGTAATCATCAACACCAACTTTGTGTAATGCAGACCTACGGAAAACTCGCTATAACCAAATGCCTTGAGAGTGGCAATCTGCTCACGTTCAAGACTAATCAGGCGACTGATCACGACGTTAAGCAAAAAGGCAGCCACAGAGAAAAAGATAACTGGGAATATGGTGGCAATGGTTTGCTGTTGTTTGAGCTCTTCAGACAAAAAACGGTTGGAGAGTTGATCCTTACGTGCATAGGCACCGATACCACCATAAGGTTTTAACAATGCATCGAGCCGGTCGATCACGTCTTGCTCATTACTATCCTTGATCAGGGTGAGACTGACATTGTTAAATGCACCATCCATATCATAGGCGCTTGCCAGCGGTTTTCTTGCCATCCATAAAACACTATAACGCTTATGGTCAGGGAACATGGCACCAGGCGCAATCTGATAGATGTATTCCGGAGAAAGGGCAAAGCCAACAACGGTAAGCGCCTTGCGACGCCCATTGATCGTCGCGCGTATTTTATCGCCGGCCTGCAGACCGTGTGCGATAGCAAACTCCTCACTGAGTATTACTTCATTGTCACGGCCAGCTTCAAGAAGTCGGCCTTTGCGTAAGAATATCTGGTTTAACTGTCCGGCACTGTTACTTGGCAACGACAGCAGGTGTCCGCTCACAGGATCGTTAAAGCCCTCTACATCAATGTTCACGTATGCCACTACGCGGGTTTCGACTTTATCGACACCGGGGATTTCTTCGATACGTTTAATGAGTGACAGAGGTGCTCGTTTAAGAGAGGCAAACACATGGGCAAAATGGTGGTTACGGTAATAACTTTCGCGGGTCTCGAATAACGAGTCGAGCGTACTGAGCGACATGATGAAGATGCCCACGCCACTGACAATGACCATGGCGATTGCCAGTGCTTGCACGCGCATATTCCATAGTTCTCGCCAAAGTTTTTTGTCGATTGCTTTCATGGAGGCAGGTTCACCAACTCAGTTCGTGAGGCGAGAGTTTGCTGTCGTTAGTATCTACCTGACTAATTCTGCCGTCGGCCAGGTGAATGACTCGATCCGCCATTTTGGCGATATCTGCATTATGGGTAATGACAGCGGTTGTTGTGCCTAATTCCTGATTCACGTGTTGTAGTGCCTCCAAGACCACGATGCCAGTTTTGGAATCAAGTGCCCCCGTTGGTTCATCGCATAACAGGACGTCAGGATTTTTTGCTATGGCGCGGGCAATAGCCACGCGCTGTTGCTCGCCACCGGAAAGTTGAGCGGGGAAGTGATTCATGCGTTTAGTTAAACCAACCAGATGCAGAGCATCTTCAGGCTGCATGGGAGTGTTGGAAATTTCGGTGACGACCGCGATATTTTCGCGTGCGGTAAGACTGGGAATTAGGTTGTAAAACTGAAAGACAAAACCTACATGGTAGCGACGGTATTGGGTTAGTTCAGTTTCGCTGGCACGGGTCAGATCTTGATCACCATACAGCACATGACCGTCAGTAGGCGTATCCAGTCCGCCGAGGATATTCAGTAGAGTAGATTTACCACTACCAGAGGCGCCAAGTAAGACGGTAAATTCACCTTGATACAAATCAAGATCAACTCCACGCAGCGCGTGTACTTCTACCTCACCCATCTGGTATGTCTTGGTGACGCCGTGGACATGAAACACCACGCCTTCATCAAGGGGGTTATGTCGTTGCCTGCTTCCAGTCATTGTTTCACTCCGTGTAGCAACTATACCAGACTACGAGGCATAAGCATTTGCGTCAGGTATAGCCAGGAAAACGAATAACTAAAATAATATGCTAATCACCTATTAAACAAGGTAGTATTAAAACATATAAATAGACAAGACATTTTCTTCTAAATGACTCATTGGATCGGAAAAATACAAACCATCTTAGGTATTGATAATTCCGTTAGTAATACCGAGAAGCTGGTAGCAACACTTGGCGGTATTGTTGGTATCACACTGATTGTCTGGGTGAGTTACCAATTTACCGGCGCGAGTGGCGCAGCGCTTATTGTCCCTTCCATGGGGGCTTCAGCTGTATTGGTTTTTGCGGTGCCACATGGCAAGTTGTCTCAACCCTGGGCATTATTCACAGGACAAATTGTCTCAGGATTAGTTGGTGTCGCGTGTTATCAATTCGTGCCAAATATATTTCTTGCCGCTGGCCTGGCAGTGGGATTAGCAATTGGCGTTATGCATGTGTTTCGTTGTGTGCATCCGCCGGGCGGAGCAACAGCATTAGCAGCAGTGATTGGTAACGAACAAATTCACGCAATGGGTTATGAGTTTATATTGGTGCCGGTGTTGTTAAATACGCTTATTATTTTTATTGTCGCACTCGTGTTTAATAATGCTTTTCCCTGGCGGCGTTATCCCAATTGTCTGGTACGATTTACTGATACCCCTTCATTAAAAGAACAATCACCTCGGCTTGTTGATAAAAAACATATCGAGCGTGCGTTATCGGATATCGATTTGGTGGTAGATTTAAGCACGAATGATTTACAACAAATCTTTGCGCTTGCACTTGAACATGCCGAAATGACAACTCTTTCCGCGAGCCAGATTAAGCTCGATCATTACTATACGAATAATAAACATGGGGGTGAATGGTCAGTTCGACATATTATTGATGAAGCAAAACATGCTGAACCTGATAAAGATATGGTTATTTACCGTGTGGTTGAAGGGCAGGGCTTGAGGAACGCCGATAGTTGTACGCGTGCCGAATTTGCGAAGTGGGCTGTGCGAGAGCTTTTTCCTAAGTAAGTTATAAATTAATGCGGCAAGGTATCGTCATCAATGCCGTGACGCTGCATTTGTCGCCATAAGGTTGTTCTATTTATACCCAACTGTTCAGCAGCCTCGGCACGATTGCCATGTGCTTCACGTAGTGCGTCAATTATTTTGTCGCGTTGCTGAGAACTTTCTATGGTTGGAGATGATTGATGCTCATGTTTAGCAGTTGTTTTTTGGCGACCTATATCTTGCGGTAAGCTACTGACAGCGATCACACCTTCTTTCGCACAAATCATGCCGTGTTCAACTGCATTGCGTAGTTCGCGAACATTACCGGGCCACTCATAATCAAGCATCATACTGAGCGCCTCACTACTCCAATGTAATTTTTCGGGGTAGCCTCGTTCAGCAAGTTTCTCACTAAAGTGTTTTATTAATAAAGATATGTCACCAGGACGATAGCGAAGTGGTGGAATAAATATGGGTATAACAGCGAGTCGGTAAAAAAGATCGGCACGAAAACGCCCGGCATCGACTTCATCACGTAAATTACGATTGGTTGCTGAAATAACACGTACATCAACTTTGATTGTTTTGTCAGAACCAACCATTTCAAATTGTTGATCTTGTACTGCGCGTAATAATTTTGCTTGTAGCTCTAACGGTATTTCACTTATTTCATCGAGAAATAATGTACCGCCATTAGCGGCTTGGAAGCGACCCTCACGACGTTGATGCGCTCCTGTAAAAGCCCCTTTTACATGGCCAAACAATTCTGATTCTATCAGGCTATGCGGTATTGCCGCGCAATTCACTTCAACATAAGGTTTATGCGCGCGCGAGCTTTGTAAGTGTAAGTATCTCGCCAGTTGTGTTTTCCCCGTACCTGATTCACCTTGCAGAATAACAAAGGCTTGTGAGGGAGCAATTTGACCAAGTCTTGCGATTATTTCTAGCATTTGTGAGTCATTGGTAATGAGCCCACTGTCCTCACTGTGTGAGAGAACGGCTGCAAGCTGTCTATGCTCTGTTTTGTCCTGAATCATGACAACACGCATTAATTCATTACTACAAGGTAGATGGGTTAGGCCGCTGCGAATATGTAAATATCGAGTTGAATCACCTACGGTCAGTTGATGTTCAAAATTAACAAAGTCACCGGTTGGGCGGCTTGCTGCATCAGCTTCACCAGAATCAATGGCAGCGCGTAAAATAAGCTTCTTAAGATTAAATGCTGTTAGTTCGTGCAAGGAGGTTAGTGCTGAATCGTCCTCGAGGGATGCGAGTTCTTTAAAACGAGAATTACAATATAGAACGTCATCATTTTGCCTCGCAATCAATACGCCTTCATCGACATGATTGAGGATGGGTTCTAGTGCTTCAAGAAATTGCTCAACTTTACTCATTGAAAATCTCCTTCTTGCGTTGCAGATGCAGCGCGTGTTGCAACCTACTGCAACGACACTATCACACATAAGTTATTAGTAAAACAATAAAATAATAATTTACTAAAGTAGTAAGGTGTTTCATGGCGTTGCAACGGCCTGCAACATGCCTGAAATAATAACATTAAAAATCAACAGCTTAAGTGTTGGCACGATGCCTGCAATAACAGGGGTGGGGAAAAACAACATCGTGGCCATTACATGAATAATAAAAAACAGCAGTGTTATTTATCTTTTATAGGCGCAGCCAGCATATTGCTGTCGATGCCTGTATTGGCGTTTCAAGCAGCAGGTTCTGTGCAAAATTATCGTGCTCCTATATATGGGCATGGTCAGCCCGCGACGATGTCCGGTATCTACCAAGTGATGGCAGCGCCACAAAATAATTCAATGATTCTTGGCGGTACGGTTGTTGCGCTACGCGAAGTTACCCTTACCGCACAGTTGCCGGGTCGTATTGAGTTCCTTAGTGGTAAAGAAGGTGATTGGTTTAATAAGCAATCCTTGATTGTTGGTTTGAGTGATGACGCCTTGGCAGCGGAGCGTCGTCGCGCCGTCGCGCAATTAGGCACAGCCGAAAGCATGTTGCGTAATAGCCGTGTGCAATATTCTCGAGAGTTGTGGGCTCCCAAGTCACGCAACATTGGTCGTATGCCAGGTATGGGTATGCCATCCATGTTTGATCAATTCTTTACCCGTGGAATGGGCAGCAATTTAGGTATGGGTAATCCGTGGTTGGAAAGACAAGCGGATTTGTATGGCCAGAATTCACATGTGCAAAAAGCACAATCGCAGATGTTGCAGGCGCATTCAGGTATTGATGTTATTGAAGCCAAATTGCGTGATGCACGCACAGTAGCGCCTTTTGCAGGTGTATTAACAAAGAAATTTGTCGAAGTAGGAGACACGGTTCAACCGGGTGAACCACTGGTTAGCATTGCTGATGTGACTGGTTTGCAAATTCAGGTCGAAGTGCCTGTGCGGATAGTGGGTGCATTACAGGTTGGCATGACTGTACCGGCAAGACTCGATGTGGGCGGGCAAATACAAGCACGTGTCGCGCAGGTTTATCCGGCTGCTCATGCTAATCGTCACACGGTGACGGTGAAATTTGATTTGCCTAATGGAACGCTAGCCGGTCCAGGTTTGTATGCAGAAGTCATGTTGCCAGATGGAAATTCGGTAGGTCAATTAACACCAATCATTCCTTCATCCGCTGCTATTCGTCGCGGTAGTTTGCCTGCTGTTTTTGTTTTTGATGCTGACAATAAAACGCAACTTAGATTGGTGCGTTTGGGTGAACCTTTGGGAAATGGCTATGTACCGGTGCTATCAGGTTTGCAGGTAGGGGAAGTTATTTTAGCTTCACCTCAGCCGGGCTATCGAGCTGGTCAGGCAGTGATGGGTCGTCGGTAAAAATAAATAAAAAATGACAGAAAATAATTCACAACAAGAAAATATGCCGGATCCCGGTGTTGCTGGCGGTATTGCGAAACAATTTATTGATTCGCCAGTTACGCCATTGCTGATATTTGCATTTCTTGCGATTGGCATATTAGGGCTGGTATTTACTCCTCGCCAAGAAGATCCAAAAATTTCTGTGCCAATGGTTGATGTTTATGTGAAATATCCTGGTGCATCAGCAGAACAAGTAACAACGCTGGTAACCGAACCACTCGAACGGATCATGGATGAAATTCCTGGCACGCGACATATTTATTCGGCAACCATGCGCGGGGCAGCGATTGTTACTGTGCGCTTTAAAGTTGGCGAAAAACTAGGCGCATCGATTGTTAAGGTGCACGACAAATTACAATCAAATCTTGATCGTATTCCTCATGGTGTCGCTATGCCCTTAGTTAAGCCAGTGGGTATTGATGATGTGCCTATCGTGACCGCTACGCTGTGGTCAGAGGAGGTTGATGATTCAACCTTACGAAGATTGTCACTCGATGTTTTACAGCGTCTTGGTCAAGTTCCGGATACGGGTAATGGCTTTGTAACCGGAGGTAGAAAAGAACAGATTCGTATTGAAGCCTCTCCAGAACGACTAAGTGGACATGGTATAACGCTGGATGAATTAGCTCAGACCATCCGCACCGCGAATACAGAGCTTGATGCGGGTGGTATTGAGTCTGGAGGTAAAGCCTTTACGGTTTATAGTGGTGCTTTCTTAACGACAGCACAGGATGTTGCCAATCTAGTTATTGGCATTCGCGACAACACGCCGGTATATGTGCGTGATGTTGCATTGGTAACGCAGCAACCGGCAGATACATCAAAATTAGTTACTTTCTATAGTGGTAATCCTGAGAATAAATTAATTCCATTAGCAACTGCTGTTCCAGCCGTTACGATCGCCGTTGCCAAAAAAGTGGGCACCAATGGGGTTACCGTTGCTGAGTCTATTCTTGCCAAACTGGAATCGTTAAAAGGTTCTCTCATACCGAGTAATGTCAACGTCACTATTACGCGTAACTATGGGCGTACAGCAGATGACAAGGTTAATGAATTATTAATTGCCTTATTTGAGGCTGCGGTGGCGGTCAGTGTTTTATGTTTGATTGGTTTAGGTGTACGCGCGGCATTAGTTGTTACTGCGGTTATTCCTATTGTGATCCTTGTGACTGTTTGGGCAGCGTGGGTACTGGACTATACGATTGATCGTGTCAGTTTATTTGCGCTGGTATTTTCAATAGGCATTCTTGTTGATGATGCCACGGTCGTTGTGGAAAATATTTTCCGGCGTTGGTTAGAGGCAGGAAAGACAACTGTCAGCATTGCAGTTGATGCTGTGCGTGAAGTGGGCAATCCAACCATTCTTGCAACATTGGCAATTATTGCTGCGATGTTACCAATGGGCGTGGTCAGTGGTTTGATGGGACCCTACATGCGTCCCATTCCCGTGCTTGGCTCTGCGGCAATGCTTTTCTCCTTAATTGCGGCATTCATTTTCGTGCCGTGGTTAGCGATGCGAGTACGTCCTAAGTTAGAGGTGCTAGAAAAAGCAGCGCAAAAAGAAATTCGGTCACGCGAACGCATCGGCCGATTTTATAAGCCGATTATGATGCGGCTTTGCACGAATCGCACATTAGGTCTTGGTTTCCTTGGCAGCATGATCGCAATGACATTCCTCGCTTGTTCGATGTTTTATTTCAACGCGACCACAGTAAAAATGTTGCCCTTTGATAACAAACCTGAATTCAATGTTGTCATTAATATGCCAGAAGGTACGGCGTTACCTGTAACCGCAAATCTTGCCGCAGAGCTATCACAGCAGCTTCGGAAAATCCCTGAAGTCACTGCAATGCAAAATTATGCAGGCACATCATCACCGTTTAATTTTAACGGCATGGTGCGCCATTACTTTTTGCGTAACCAACCTTGGCAAGCAGATATTCAAGTCATGCTCACTGATAAAGAAGAACGTGATCGGGGAAGTCATGCTATTGCTGTTGAAGCACGTCATTTACTTTGGGACTACATTCGCAGTAACAATATTGATGCGCGTATTCAAATTGTTGAAATGCCACCGGGGCCACCTGTCTTACAGACGGTTGTTGCTGAAATATATGGCCCAGATGCACAGACACGTCGGCAAGTGGCTCGTGATATGACGCGGATGTTTGATGATGTTGAAAATATTGTCGACGTTGATAACTACCTTACCGATGAATATGAATTTTGGCGTTTCGAGATAGATGTTGAAAAATCAGTACGTCATGGCATCAGTGTTGATGATATTAATCGTAACCTCGATATGGCGATGGGGAATTACCGTCTTGGTGATGTAAAGCGTGAGGCCGTACTTGAACCAACATGGATTGTTATGCAAGTACCTCTAGCGGTGCGAGCGCAACTGCAACGTCTGGGGAATCTACCGGTTCGTGCACGTGACGGTACGCCACTGCCACTTGCTGAGTTAGGACGTTTTGTTAGACACATTGAAGAACCTATTATTTATCACAAAGATCTTCGTTCAGTTGAATATGTAACGGGTGAAATGGAAGGCGAACTCGGTGCGCCTATCTACGGCATGTTTGGAGTTGAAGATTTACTTGAGAATTATACAACGCCTGATGGCGTACAAATCACAGGCATGCCGGATGGTCTACTCGGACCGCCACCGAGTGATGATGTATCCGGTTTCGAATGGACAGGTGAGTGGACAGTTACCTATGAAACCTTTCGTGATATGGGCGCGGCTTTCATGGTGGCGTTGCTTCTTATATACGGGCTCATCGTTTGGGAATTTAAAAACTTTTTAATTGGTGGTCTTATCATGGCACCAATTCCGCTTACCTTGATCGGGATCATACCCGGACACTGGCTGCTTGGTGCAGAATTTACTGCAACCTCAATGATTGGTTTTATTGCTTTGGCCGGGATCATTGTACGTAACTCTATTTTGTTGGTTGAGTTTGTGAGTAATGAAATTAAGCGTGGCACGCCAATACGTGAAGCAGTGATATCGGCAGGGCAGACACGTATGCGGCCTATCTTAATTACCGCCTTAACCTTGATGGCCGGCGCGGCAGCAATTGTTTCTGATCCAATCTTTCAAGGTATGGCAGCAAGTCTATTGTTCGGCACTGCGGTAGCAACAATTTTAACATTAGTTGTGATTCCACTTGGTTGTATGAGTGCACAAAAACAATTTTATCTGATGGCCGGAACAACGGCAGAGAGTAGCGAACTAGATTGTGCGCTTAATGATCAAGAATTAGAGCATCAATCTCGTCGTGAAAAGAAAATTGAACGTGAATACATGATTGGTGATGCTTTATTAAAAGGCTCAATTGCAATAGAAAATATTGCCCGTGTCATTGTTGATTTTGTTATTGCTTTGTGGAAACGCTTTTTTGGAAAAGTAATACCAGCTCCAGAAGGTGGTGGTGATACACCTGATGGAGATGAACCGCCTAATAATTCTGGTGGTTCTGATCCAGAAGATACGCCACCTCAAGGTGATGAGGTTGTTGAAGCTGAGAAAGAGACAAGCGATGACGATAAAGAAAAAGCAGAGATAAAAAAGAAAGCCAAGAAGAAATCGGTGACGAAAAAAAGAGCTGCAAAGAAAAAAAGAGCTGCAAAGAAAAAGACAAGCACTAAGAAATCACCTGCAAGACGCGGCATTCAATTGAAAAAAGATATTGATGAATGAAATCGATGAAACGGGGAATGGTAATGACTAACGTGAAGATGATACAGCTAGCGACAATGATGATAGGTGCGATGACTATCGCGCCAACAATGGCTGAAATGCCAACACAGGCTGGAGGTTTTGTACCGCCGCCGCCGGGACCTTATCGTTCTCAAATAGAACGTTCGCCCGTGCCTAATGGGGTAGGAATGCAGCAGCAGAGAATGCCGCGTCAGCCTGTTTGGCAGAATAACCAACAACGTCCGACCCCTCCGCCCGTACCTGCATGGGTTATTGAACAACGTAAAAATATGCAGCAGCCACCGGCGTGGGCACAACAACGTCCGACCCCTCCGCCCGTACCTGCATGGGTTATTGAACAACGCAAAAACAGGCAGCAGCCACCGGCGTGGACACAACAGCGTCCGACTCCGCCGCCCGTACCTGCATGGGTTATTGAACAACGTAAAAATATGCAGCAGCCACCGGCATGGGCACAACAGCGCCCGACTCCGCCGCCTGTACCTGCATGGGTTATTGAACAACGTAAAAATATGCAGCAGCCACCGGCATGGACACAACAACGTCCGACTCCGCCGCCTGTACCTGCATGGGTTATTGAACAACGTAAAAATATGCAGCAGCCACCGGCGTGGACACAACAACGTCCGACTCCGCCGCCTGTA
>Ga0316207_10005495_pt1 | contig 10490 bp, 14 predicted proteins | sample 6weekpyrite_MG_FD_204943 | JGI IMG/M metagenome (GOLD analysis project Ga0316207, IMG submission 204943) | Microbial mat bacterial communities from mineral coupon in-situ incubated in ocean water Damariscotta River, Maine, United States -... | ecosystem: Environmental > Aquatic > Marine >...
TCCAAGAGTTGAAGTGGGAATTTAGCGAAAACAAAATGCGATGAAAAAATGGTGGCTATGGGTGGACTTGAACCACCGACCCCAGCATTATGAATGCTGTGCTCTAACCAGCTGAGCTACATAGCCATTATTCTCCACTCGAGCATTACACCTTCAAAACCAACGCAATCAATCACTTATGTGTGATTGGGGTATTTGTGGGTGTTTATGTTTTATAACCCTAATCATGGGTTATTAACCTAAAAGGTAGCCCATAGGTAGCCCCAGCAACTGGAGGCACTAAATGGACAAGGTTAATTTTACTAAAACAATCATTGAAAGATTAGAACCCCGCTCTAAACGATATTCGTTAGGTGATACTAAGACCCCGAGTTTAAACGTTATAGTTAATCCTAGTGGTATTAAGACCTTTCAGGTCTATAAGAAGTTAAATGGCAAACCAAGAAGAATCACATTAGGCAGATACCCTGACCTGTCCGTTGAAAATGCACGTAAAGCTGCGGTGAAGGCCATTACCGACCTCATATTCAACAAGGTTGATCCCAACGAGCAAAAGAAACTAGAGAAAGCCAAGCGTATTACATTAAGCGAGGTTCTTGAGGATTACCTAAAAGCCTCAAACCTACGCCCAGACACTATTACCACCTACAAACGAGCTGTTAATGAGGATTTCAAAAAGCAAAAGGACAAACCTCTAGGGAGTATTACTGGCATAGACATACAGAAACGCCATAGGGAGATCAGCAAATACTCTAAGAGCAGAGCTAATAAGACAATGCGAGCTATACGCGCCCTATTTAACTTCGCCCGTGATCAATATGAGGACTCAAATGGTCGCAGCCTTTTCCCAGATAACCCTGTCCGTAAGATGAAGCGACAATGGAACAAGGAAACTCGACGCAAAAATTACATCTCCGAGCACCAGCTACCTGATTGGTTCAGTGCCGTAAAGAATCTACCTGAGACACAACAAAGAGGTGATGGAGAATTAGCCCGTGACTACCTAACATTCTTGATACTCACTGGCCTACGCCGAAAAGAGGCTACTTCCCTCCAATGGAGTGACATAGATCTACAGGCACGCCGCTTTATAGTTAGGCATACTAAGAATCATGATGAACTATGGATGCCATTGACACTATATTTAGCCAACATGCTCAAAGAGAGAAAAAAGAATACCAAAGCCGTTGTTCCATTCCCTCTTAATGACCCTCGTAGATTCATTGCCAATGTAGAGAAATCATCCGGTATTAAATTCTGTTGTCATGATCTAAGACGTACATTCATGACAATAGCCGACTCACTTGACATTGGTGCTTATACGCTCAAAGCATTGGTAAACCATCGTACTGGCACTAAAGATGTGACGGAGGGTTATGTGCAAATGGGAACTGAGAGACTACGCGCACCTTTAGAGAAGATAGAAGACTATATACTTAGTGCTGGTGAAATAAGAAACTCCGCAAGTATAGTGAAACTTAATATACGTAAGTAATCTAAACTCGATTAATCATTAACTAATTCATCTCTATTACGCTACTATGTTTACTACGTAGGAGAAAAAATGATGAAGAAGCCATTAATAATTACACTACTATCATTATTCATATCTGTATCAGCACTAGCTGAGAATTCAACAACTATAAAACCTCAACAAAATAGTAACTCAACAGCTTGCCAAGAATTGAGACAATCAGGGGCGACAAGTGAAGAAATAGCAAAACGTGGTTGCTGTTCATGGCACCAAGGTGTTTGTGGTTGTTCTGGTGGTCGTCAGACTTGTTGTGATGGAACTACTAGCCCTTCTTGTACTTGTCACCATGATGATGAGCAGAAAGGTGTTGAGGGATAAAGTGTATGGATATCTATGAAATCTTGAAAATCGCTGCCGCAATAATAGCATCTCTAGGTGGTGGCGCACTAATTGTTGCCGCTTGTGCAAATTGGTTAGCAGGTATTTGGGCTAAGCGAATGCTTCAAAATGAAAGAGCCGTTCACGCAGAGAAACTTGAAAACATAAAAACAGAGTTAGACCTAATAAGGCACAAAGATACCACAAGACACAATGACAAATTATCGGCTTACCGTGATGGCATCGACATGATTAGCCGCATCTTAAGGGAACTTGAAGCTGTCTATACGGAGAAACAAGCGACTATAGAAAAAGATGCCGAGCAAAGGTTTTCAGTGGAAAGAAATAAAGTTTACGGCTACATTTCTCTGGTTTCAAATCAGGAAATAATGGACAGGTATAATGACCTCATTGACTACCTTCTCCCTTTTATTTATGAAGATAAGAAAGATAGCAATGGATGGGAAGAAATGAGAACTAGGGCAGATGCCCTGCTTAATGCTATGCGTAGAGATCTTGGTATTGCAGAGGGAGATATAATATACCAAGGCGAACGTTAACAAGGACTGTTTCATAATGCAGATAAAGCGCTTAACCCCACCAAAGAACAATAATAAACTACAGGGTCCTGTAACCGTTATCGATAGTCCTATGGGTGTTGGTAAGACGACATACATGATTAATCATGTGCGACTCAACAAAGAACAACCTCACCTTATAGCAACACCATATGATAAAGAAATGTCACGTTGGGATGACAGCATTGAACACCTAGAAAGACCCAGCACTGAATACAAAGAGACGCTACTAGAAGACCTTAAGGAATTACTTGCCAATAAAAAGTCGATTATCACGTCACACAAGTTATTTACTATGATGGATAAGGACTGCTTCGATTTAATAAGACAAGCTAAATACACATTGATAATTGATGAAACATTAGAATGTATTTCAACACTCAACCACCATAGCCATGATATAGATGCCCTAATCGAATTAAATAAAATAACACTTACTCAAGGAATTGTATTTGAACACCTTGAATGGCACGACATGAAATATAAAGGGAATATGGCTAAAAGCATAAAGACATCTATACTGAGTCAAGAAGTAGTCGTTTCTAGTGGTTCCTATTTTAATGTTATGAAACCTCAAAGGATAAAATCCTTTACTAATGTATATGTTCTTACATACATGTTTGAAACAAGTAAGATGGAGTCTTACTTTCGGTTAAAGGGTATAGATATACCATATGAGAAATTTTCAGTCTCTGGTAACAAACTCGTTAACTATCGAGATCCTATGGGGACATCCTACAAAGAACTTATCAATATACATAATACCGGTACTACTAATCTAAAACGGCTAAATAAATTATCTAAATATACTCTGTCCTATAGTTTTTATAACAAAGCTTCTGCTTCGTCGCTCAAAAGGATAAGCACTACTACTCGCGCATATTTTGATGATTTTGATACTGACAGGACTCTAAATATGTACACTGTATTTAAAGAATGGGAACCTAAAATATCTACACACAGATTTAAAAAGATGGAAAAAGGTTCTAATGGAAAGAAGCATAATTCATGTTTCGTATCATTAAATGCTAGAGCTACTAACAACTATCAACATAAAACCAGATTAGCTTACCTTGTTAATAGATTTATGAACCCAGTTACTTCAAACCTAATAACTAAATATGGTAGTTCAATTGATAATGATGGTTATGCATTATCTGAATTAATCCAATGGATATTTAGATCTGCAATAAGAAACAACCAACCTATCTCTCTCTTTATCCCCAGTAAGCGCATGAGGAACCTGCTAATAAAATGGTTAGATGGGGAATCCTTGGAAACCCCGCAGAAATAGTCTGCGAACTCTGCTAAAAACCTGATCATAAACAGCCGCTTATACCCTTCTCCCTTAAAAGAAAGATTACTTAGAATATAGACTTAGGGTTAATTACAGTTGTCTCTTTTTTATGTAGCTCTTAAGATACCATCTAGTTCTACCCTACCTATAACTAATCAATAACTTACAGATAAACCAGTGTAGTATTACTCATACCAATATGGAGGTACTACTATCATGAGGATTAAGACAGTATTACTACTCGTAGCTCTGTTAGTTACTAGCAGCTTATCTCTCAGTGTTACTGCCAATGAGCATATCAGGGTAGCTAGCTTCAATATTGCTGAGTTTGGAGAGGGTTCGCATCCTGATACCAGAGATATTCCCTACATAGCAGAGCTACTTACAGCTAATGATCTTGACCTGATAGCTATCCAAGAACTAGGTGTCAGAGATGAAGCTGATGTTCAGCTCAATGCGCTTGTATCAGCTATGAACCAGCAGATACTCAGTGGAGAGCCTCATTACTTTTCTTTCAGCACCACTAAGACTGGAGATGAAAGATATGCAGTTATCTACCGTGCTCCTGTAGTACTGAATGATGACATCCTATGGCTTGATGATGATAAAGACCCAAATAATGCAGGTTCTGGGGGTGAGACTTTCTTCAGGGTACCAGTAGCTATCCCCTTTCATGCAGGTGACTTTGATTTCTATGTAGTGATTATGCATCTAGCTTGGGGAGACCTTGATAGACGTACTAATGAGGTCAAAGCTATCAAGACCTTCCTAGATACCAAAGATCCAACTGAAGATGATTGGATAGTACTGGGAGATATGAACAGGTACGGTAAGTACAACAAAGGGACGCCCAACAAAGCATTTGATCAGCTACTTGTTGGTAATTGGTCATCTAGATACCGTTTCCCACTACTAGAAGCAGTTACAGAACCTGACGATATGACTATTTACAGAGCATCAATAGATGAACATTCAACAACAATCGCTGCCAAGAACAATATGTACGATCAGATCATAATAACTGAAGGGTTATTCGCAGAGTTTGGAACTACAACTCCTATCATGGGACAAGATATAGATATTATAGCCTTTGATAGGGATGCTAGGTTTACAGTTTTAGATCACAATGCCATTAAGTATCAGGTATCAGATCACAGGCCTGTGTGGATAAGACTACAGATTGATCTTGGGGATGATGATTAACCTCTATAATTGTACAAGCCTGCCTACTTGACGACTATTGAAACATTATCTGACAAATATGTACCTGTGCATGAAATTGAGCTGTTTTCCTTTTTAATGTCATGTATATATATTTCAAAAAGAACTATTTTGATTAGTTGTTTACCGAAGTCGTCTGGCCTCTTGGTAGACTGATAACCGCCTGCGTGTGAAAACATACTTGTAAATAATCTCTCAGCATTAACGAGCAACCTCTCTGGAGAAGAATATGTAGAGGCCAAAGTTCCCTTGAATTTATTTATAGTGTTAACGCAACTCTTTTGCGTCGATTCACCGCTAAATACGCCCTCAATAATAATTCTATTTTTATCCCAATCATATGTTGCAGCGCCAAAAGTAAACAGAGCTTCACCTATTTTTTTACCTTCAAGACGATCAACACGTTTTCGCAATTGATAAAACCCCCAGTCCCACAGCGACATAGGCTCATCCATCAAAAAGCGTGGCGTTTTAGATGGCTCTGCTTGTACAATTGAAGGGATTAACATTATTAGCAGAGCTGGTAACAAGTTCCTAAAGCTAACCATACGACTCATCCTTATCAATCAATGACGCATTATTATTTGTCGGACTATTCACCAACTTGCTAACTGGCCAGCTCTCCATACTACCAACACTATACGGCTTAAGCAGTGACTGCACATCCCTCTGTTGTGTGATCTCAGGAGATAACCACTTTTCGTAATCGTCCTGCTCAAGTATAGCAGGCATACGATCATGTATCGGCTTCATAAGTGAGTTAGGCTCGGTGGTTATAATGGTGCACGAATACAAATCACCCCGCTTCTCCCATAGCCCTGCCATACCAAATGGTGTGCCATGTTCCATACGTACGTAATAAGGCACTTTACCTTCACGGTTTGCTTTCCACTCATAAAAACCATCAGCCGGTATTATGCAGCGTCTATGTCGAAACGGTTGTTTGTAAGCGGGTTTTTCTGCCAGTGTTTCAGCACGTGCATTTATCATACTGAACTTGGTGTTAACTTCTTTAGCCCATGAAGGTACTAAACCCCAACGCATGAACATCAATGTTCTACCTTGCTTGGGTAGTTGTATGACTACTGGGACTGGTTGTGATGGGGCAATGTTATAGCTGGGTTCAAGTTGTGTAAGATTTGGATCGCCAGTTATGCTGAATTCAGTAGCTAACGTATTGGGATCTGTTGCAAGTGTGTATCTGCCGCACATAAGCTAGATTAGCTATAAACCATTATTCTTCTTTGAGTTCATCAACATAAAATATTCTGTTTCCTTTAAATATCCCATACGTAGTAACCTGATTTTTTTCTAATTCAAAAAAGACATTGTACTTCTTGTATGACACAACCTTTGATAACTTATTTTTGTGCGTTGATGTATGAGTAGGTTCACCAAATTTCTCAACTACTCTCTCATAACTCCTACCTACTCCAATGTCACTTAAACGAGTACAACCAAGGATACAACCAGATAAGTAATACACTTCAGAAACAGAATCGTCCTCGAATTTTACCACTACTGTGTGGCTTTCATCAGAAGAATACTTTTTGCTCGTTTTATACGTCCATATATTATCGTTTTCTTTATCTAACCTTTTATCTGGGGCACCTTTTAAAAAGATCACATCGTCTTTAGTGTGCGTTAATTTAATACCTTCTAGCTCTGTTGCCACTACCGGTCGTTCATTGTAAGTAATTACAGCCCAAAATCCCCCAGCAGTGATCGCAGTAAAAAGTAACAGCCCACCCACACTTCTTATGATAATTCTTTTCCAGTTCCAACGGTCCTTCGTCATTCCGAATAGAACAATTATTGATACCAATATAGTGGATAGAAATATACCTGTGCCGAGTGTCATATGCGCATCCAATGTATTCTGGTAATAGGACATGGAAACGCCATATCCAAGCTTTTGTTATTACTTATTGTATAACTATAGTGGTGAGGCTGTGTTACTACTAATGCTGTTATAGCTCAGCGCCGATCATAGATTCTATAGCCAAACCAAATAATGCTTACAATCATTACGACGACGGCTAAAATCCCATTGATGAAACTAAGCAAAGGATATTCAAAGCGATTATCATCGACGAATGCGGCTATGCTTCTATTAGATTTTATTACTACTTGATCGGCTCTAATTGGTTCGCCTTTATAAGCTAACGCTATGCCAACAACTTCTTCTCTTCTTATACGCTTATATACACCAATAACATATTTACTATTATCAGCTTCATCAAAAAATGGTGATTCCTTAACTTCATTTTTAGTAAAATATCTTCCTGAAATTGAGATAACAACATGTTCAGCAGGTTCCCAACCCGAATTTTTGATTGTTATAGTTTGGTAATTTATGTCACCAAACAAAGAGGGAGGCGATAATTTGAATAGCAATTCTTCATCCTGCCAAACAATAATTAGTATTGTCAGAATAGCCGTCAATATTGTGGTAACCACTACAGTCAGTACTGTCCTCATTGGGCATGCACTCCAAGTACAAAATAAAGTAGGTAACTAATAGAAACAGCACCATTTCCCAAATAGTATATTTTGGATGTTAACAGCCATCAAACCCCATAACTTATCCGCTCCAACACCTCTTCCCTAAGCACTGTAACATCACTTGCGGCCTCCGTGCCTATTTGGACTTGCTTGCCTTTTATATCAAGCAGGATAATTTCAATTTCTTCGCCGGTTGAGGTGTGAATAATGATTGATTCGCCGATTTTACGTGTGAGTACGAGCATTGTGGCCTCCTTGCCTTGTTTTTGTATTACATATTATACGGCTGTACGTACGTAGGCTGGTATCAGCAATTGTCTACTTATGTTGTGGGCTAATTGCTTACACTGCCTTGGTTCAAACTCTGGCAGCCATTCCTTGAGCGATTTATTAAGTTTCATTATTATTTTCTTTAACAATTTTCACTCGTTTATATTTTGGCTTACGACTCTGATTATGTATGATTCCCATATAAAGAAAGCCGTCACCAGCTTTTTTAGTAATGTCTTCTTGTTCAATAAGATTATTCCACTCCATACCAGGATCCAGTACAAACGGCACGTCATTGCCGATTTGGGGATCAATATTTAGAACAAAGCACTGCCTTTCAGATTTCTTTATGAGACCCCATACGCTCTTTGTATAAAACCCTGAACAGTGCGTAATAGTGGTTGTCCCTGTACCCAAATTAACTGCTTTAATTGAAATATATGTCTTTTCATAAGTAGGGGGCTGCGTTGGGTATACTCGAATATTTGGACTAACCACTACTTCTACACGTGCCCCTTCTCTCAAAGCGCGAATGACATTCCACGTAAGAGCAAGGGTGGCAATTACTGCTCCCCACCACGCGGCATAGTTACTTATAGTGAAGTTACTTAAATCAATAATCACTTATCACCCCTAACGGTTGGGCTAGCAGAACGAATTAGTACATCCACACCAAGTAATTCGTTATGAGTTATTGTCTCGGTTCTTCCCAACTACTTAATCTATTACGAACGAACGTAGCTTTGGCACCATTTTCATAATACCACCAAGCAATACCACCACCATCTATTCTGTGAGGCTCACCTAAAATATTTCGCACCTCATCATAACTCATGCCTGTGGTAAGCTTTCTCCAGTTCTTTACTGATTTCCAGCCATTACTTGAATTTACGGTCACTTGGTCTTCGCCGGTGTTTCCAAGCGTGGTCTCTATTTCAGATAGCCGTTCTTTTATTAACTGAAGCTCCTGCTCTAACTGTTCTTCTCTATCACTGTCATGCGCGTAAGAATTAAATGCAAAGCCTAATGACAGGAATATACTAATAGTAATTATTTTGACCATAATCTTCCTCTCTTACGCATCACAATATTTTCAATCTTGAGGGGACTCTAGTTCATCCTCATAAAGATCTGGGAAGAAATGTGCTTCACGAATATATGTTGTAACCTCACCTAGTCCCATATCTATATCACCTTGTTTTATATCTCCATCTTCTTCATAGAAAACGGGATCAAACTTAAGTGATTTCCCCTGCATGGACATGATTCTATCGAAATGCTTATGTTTAAGTATAAGGGTTATATCAACTCGCACATCAAAATCATCATCTACTGATTTCTTCTTGACCGTCACGAGATCGCCAATACATTCGCCAGATAATTTTACCGGATCAGAATCGGTTAAATAATATGGTTCTAGATGTGAAGCGACTGGATCGTCAGTAAGAAACATTTTAATAAAAACATATGTTTTTAGATTACGGCGATCGAGCAACCCCTTTATTCCAAAGTCATGATGTTCAATGATGACTCCGTTCATTTCGATGTTAGTTTGATCCCAGATGCCGTTTTGTTTACCAACTGCGATTTCACACTCAGTTATTTTTACCTCTGCCATAAAGCCATGATAAGACATCGCAATCTCCATCTATAATCGTTACAAAAGATTTCTTCATTTCTTTTCCTTGGGATTGTCAATTGCATCAATCACACTATTAATTATAATGCCTGTAAGGATAGAGGTTACGTTTTTCTTAGTTTTATCTCCGGTAGTACAACCATCAAGAACCCTATAACGAATGCGTTCCGGTGATAGCCGAGAGACACCTTTAATCATTAAAGTATTTGATCTTTCTAAATGAACAAAATAATCTTCTTTTTCTGATACACGTGCAAATTTTCCTGCAGCAATCACATTGCTTAAGATACCTGACAACATACCAACTGCGATCATTTTCTGATTTTGCTCGCCAAGCTTATCAAAAGCTTCACACGTTAACTTTTCAATACCTGCATTAGCAAACACAGGAACAGTCATTAACACAATCAACATCAAACGCATCATTACAATTAACCTCAACATACCCCCCCTTATACATTCAACAATTCAACCAAATCTTGTTTTTATTTCTCTTCTACGTAAGTATTTTAATTTTACTCCAGTTAACCATATCATTAATTACATATGTTGGCAGTGAGCCTAACTACGTATAGCCTTCTTGTTTAATTATGAATATACGTCTTAGGCAAGCCCTTTTAAAAATCGTAGCAGTGACTCAAGGTACATATCCCCCGATTTCATCAAGGGGGCCTATTTGCCCCCCCCCTACCTCTTATGAAGAAATTAATTCAAATGTCGATCCACAGATCCTTAGAGGATCATACAGATCGATTCAGTCTCATCAGGTAGTAGAGGATCACTTTATACCAAGTCCTCTCATACGGGCTCTCAGATCGTCATAGATCACTTGTAGTGATAATTAGATAAGGACTGAATAGTAAGGGATAAATGAACACTACTAATCATTTGGCAGCGATCAATCTTATTGCTATGCTTAATTTGAAGGTGATGCTTGGGCTAGAAGGTAGCTCATAGGTAGCCCAGAGAATTGGGGCAATTAACGCATCAGGTAACTTATTGAAAAATGGTGGCTATGGGTGGACTTGAACCACCGACCCCAGCATTATGAATGCTGTGCTCTAACCAGCTGAGCTACATAGCCTTTAACTTTTGACTCGAGCATGTTCTCGAGAGCCGCGCATTTTG
>Ga0316207_10005496_pt1 | contig 10490 bp, 10 predicted proteins | sample 6weekpyrite_MG_FD_204943 | JGI IMG/M metagenome (GOLD analysis project Ga0316207, IMG submission 204943) | Microbial mat bacterial communities from mineral coupon in-situ incubated in ocean water Damariscotta River, Maine, United States -... | ecosystem: Environmental > Aquatic > Marine >...
GAACACTCAGGATCTTGTCAATGTCCTGGATGCTGTAAAACAGGATCTGAAATAGGCACAGCTCTCAAGGACACAGGTTCAGATTCTAAAAAGGATGCTCAAGCAGACAATGAGTCACCCCAGGAAACACAGACAAAAGATACTGTTAACTTAAGCTCTAGTGAACGACAGCAGGTTATTGAACTGCAGCAACGAGATAATGAGGTCAGGTCACATGAGGCAGCACATATTTCTGCAGGCGGGTCTGTTGTCAGTGGAGCAGCAAGTTTTACTTATCAGAAAGGCCCTGATGGTAAACTCTACGCAGTAGGGGGCGAGGTCTCAATAAGCTCTTCTGGCGGTAACACGCCTGAAGAGAAGATAGCCATTGCAAGACAAATACAAGCGGGTGCCTTGGCTCCGGCCAATCCTAGTCCCCAAGACTTAAAGGTTGCTTCCTCAGCATCTGTTATGGAAGCCCAAGCAAGGCGCGAGCTTTCCCTTGAAAAAAACAGTGAAGCACTAAAGGGGAAAGCTCTAAACACATATGATGACAATCAAAACAACATTAATGAAGCTAAAGAGGATTTGCTTATACAGGCTTGATATTAAACAATATCCATGCGATTGAGCTTCTTTTCTATATACATGACATATATAAAAAAATTTAGCATATAAAGGATTCCATATCCCAAGTTCATTCTAGCATAACTTTTTTACTATGCTACAATATACTCAACATATAAGCATATAAGGAACGATATGTTTCATGAGTATGAAGATGGTTTAATTGATATTTTTATAAACATAGATGGAAAAGTCATATCACCCTGTCACTTTAACAAGTGGATTCGGTTACTAAAGGACAATCATTGTTTAAAAAGAAGTACGTTAACTAGATATTCCTTTTCCCTTAATAAATTTATTCTCTGGTCTCTTTATAACCCTAAATGGTCTAGTGAAAGTCTTCTAGATTATCTTGTACGTTATAGATCTGAATTCCTAATAGATTGTAAGGATGTTGTAGCCACAAGAAAATATGATGATGGTGTTATTACATTTGAACTTGAACAAGTGGTTTTAAGCAATAATACAAAATCGTTTAATACAATAAATTTAGAAATGGGAGTAATAGAAAAGTACTTTATATACCTCAGAGATATTGGAGCGACTACTGAATCGTTGTTGCAAGATGACATTGACTGGCTGTTCCATAAGACACAAAATGAACATAGTGTTCACGCTGGATATGGGTTGTCTATGCGCGATTCATTATTAGAGATATATGGCAAAAAGAAATCATTGTTAAGACCTCTTAAAACTAAAAGTCACGGCAATGAAAGTAAATATTTTCCTTTTCACTTTTTTTATGAACTTCTTGAGCTTGCTCAACCTATGGAGCGTTTAATTTATTTGTTATGTGGTGGTGCAGGGGCCCGGATAGGGCAAGGGCTATCGCTCACATGGTTGGATATTGATTATGATGTTAAAGAAGTGTATTTAATTGATCCTTGTAGTGACATGTACAGCCCATTATTAGAAGAACCAAGGCTTTCCCTTTTATTAAACCGTTATGGCATAGATCCAAGAATTGACAAGCCTCACTCTAAAATAGCATTTAAATATCCTATACCTTTAGAGTACGGCCCATTGACTTTTATAACTAAGCATTTAGAAGATGAGTTTTTTAGAACTATGAGCTACGTTGTTCAGCCTTCAGAATATGATTCAAAACATCCTTTCGTATTCACTACATCTACTGGAGCAAGATTGTCAACAGTCCAGGTCGCTCGCAAATTTAATATTCATCTAATGCAACTTAAAGAAAAGTATCCATTAAACCCTGATAGCGACAATTATTTTAATGTAAAGCAACTTCATAATGCAAAAGGAATACACTCTTTACGTCACATGTTCGCAGTTGCTATGGCTGATATAGGCCTTTCTGTTCCTGAGATTGGTATTGACATGGCAAGAGCGCTAACCCAAAACATGTTAGGTCATAAAAACCCTGCCTCTACTGAAGTCTATTTTAAATTTGCAGGAATAGCGAAAAAACATTATAAAAGTGTTATGAATGAAATTGAGAAGAATGACACGTCTTCATTAACTCAAACCATTCAATATTTAAGCCTACGACAAACTTATAAAGGAAATAATAAATATGGAAGAAAATAATACATCAAACTTGGATGTTTATAGACATGAGGCAAAAACAGCTTCTATGCGCCTTATTAAAAAATCATGTGAATATTTATTAGCAAGAAATAAAAAAATTTCTCCGCAAAGCACGTATGAGATTATGGTCGAAATTGCGGACAACCATGAACAGAAATATATTATTAAACCTACAACACTCAGAAGAAAAAACCTAAAGTGGAGAGGAATAATCGATGAATATGAGGCCTATCGACTTAACAACCCTGTAAATAAAACTTCAGTCGATGTTGATGCTAAGTTCGCAGAACAAAGACTTTCGCAGCAGAACTATATGTTAAGAGAAAAAATTTTAGATCTATCCGATGAAGTAGCAACACTAAGTTCAGCTTTAGAGAAAGTAAAATCCCAATCTTCTCAGGAACAACATTCAAGCTCTTCATTAATGGAAATGGTACCATCTGACAATACAGATGATAATTACAGAACAGTATTATCTGGCGTTATTTATCAATTACTCAACCATACCTATCTCGTAGAAATTGATACTAACGGTAATTTAAAAGCGTTTGGGAAAGATGGGAAAATCATGTTATTAAATGCAGATAGTTTAAGCAAGTTGGACATATATGGACAAGACAAGTAAGCAAGATACTAGTTATTCGAAATTCGAAGCTACAATAATATCTTTAATCAATGATTATTTTATAGTAAACCACATACGTGAGGTTCCAGAAAATATCAATGATAAATTGAATGAACTCATACAAACAGAAAACTTGCTGTTTAAAGAGAAGTTTATAAAGTCTGCAACATCTACTTTTTTACATCGCAATTTTCCTATACTTAGTACACAACAAAAAAAAGACGACATGATAACTTTTGGTTACAAATTTTGGAAGGTAATGTATACATTTTCTTCCAATACTATTAGAAGAAGAAAAGAAAACACTGAAGTTAATGATCAATGGCTTAAGAATCAATATGTACAAAAGATGATTATTGATGATGATTTAACTAATGAGGATTACTTGGATTTTTTATTTGGGGTCATGTTTGTCGACGAGATTAAGTTCTGTAAAGAAGAAGGGAAATCCTTCAATTATGGACATAAGTATAATTACCGCTTAAGTACATTTCATTCATGGAAATTATCAAAAAGTTTAATGTTAGATATTCTTATTCATCTTATTAAGATTAGACTTGATAATAAAAAGAAACAAGTAGATTATCAAATTGTAGAAAAAAGTATTAGATACTTTCCAGTTGGTTGTGAACTTGATATTGAAGAAGTTATAAAAGAACTTGAAAGTGTAAACAATATTACTATAATAGGGTTCCATTATCCAGTCTCACAAAACAGTAATAAGACTGTTAAATTGCCTCTAGTTCAAATGAAAATATTTTCAAACATGTTAGACGGCTTTCCCCGAAAACTCTATCCTATTGACATAATTGATATTTTCCATGTTGCATTTGGTTTTTATCCCAAGTATGCAAAAGATGAAAATGTCTACGGAATTATTAGTGATTGCTACATTGGTAAACGTTGGAGTTATGAGATTGTTATAGAAAACAGCCCTCCAAAAAACAATGAATACGAGGAGATAACACAAAATCTTAATGAAAAAATCATTCGATATTTAGCTGATTGTACTTTGAGCATTATGAATCTAAGTTTATATATTAGTTATTTTTCAATTTTTGCATTTGCTGTAGACAAAGAAGATCTTAGTAATATTGACGACATAGTAAAGTCAAACGGAATTAGATTTTGTTCAACAAATCAAATATTCATAGATGAATGTGTAAACACAATTAGAAAAAATATTACTAAAGAAGAAATATACGAACAGTTTTTATATGATGAATACAGGAATCTCATTGCTCCACAATCAGTTTTTGTTAATGCCTATATCCCTAGTATTTTATATTCAGAGTTTAAAGCTATCGTTTCTGAATTTATACCTATCAAAAAGCCCAAGCCTATAGTTAAAAATTTTTTGATAACAAAATATCAAAAGCTTCGTGGATTTCCTAATCTAAAAGATTTAACTTCATTCTATCCATCTCGACTTAAAATTATTCCTGTTAGTTCTTTTGATAGTGTCTTCAATGCGACAGAGAACAACGTTTATCTTCTTAGGGAACAGTATGATAATTTTGCAACACTATGGTTGGAGTACTCAAATTATGTCTATGAAACAATAACAGAAATAGAATCGTTTGAACTTTTATTGGTAACATGGAGAAGTAGAAATTTTATAAAGGACTTGCAGAATGCGCTCATGTTACGAGATGATGAGTATATGCAACATAGTTTTTATACAGTTTTAGGAATTATTGAAAGAATTGACTCTCTAGAAAATATGGATTATATAACGTTTTATAGAACTTACCTTGGGTTCTTCCTATTTCTTTCAAACAAGTCTATAGTACATCTTCCTTATTCTGTTACTAAATATCTCAATTTATGGCCCTTCAATATAGAAGTATGGTTGTCAGAAAAACCATTGATTAAAGCCTATCATATGTTTAACAAACGCAGATCTCTAAATAATAAATCCGCTGTATATTCTATCTTGGCTACTAGTACCAATATAGATCCCATGAATATTAGAGAAAAACAATTAGAAGATGCAATCAAGCTCGTAGATAGGGAATTGTTAATTAAATCAAATGACAATGTTATTAAAAAAATCAGAGACTTATTCGCTTCTTTGGGCAACATACAGGTTCTGAGCTATGAAGAAGACCAATCAAAAATATTAAGTGAGCAGCCTGTAGATTTCTTAGATGATTATAAGAACAAACCAGAGTTTAAGTACCTATGCAAATCTGCAAAATTATTTATGGAGAATAATTCACAATCAATTGATACACGAAAAAAAGAAATGCAATTAATAGTCAAGTTTTTAAAATTTCTTGAAGAGAATCATTTTATAAAAGGCACACTTTTTGAAAAAGTATTATTAGAGCCAATCTTTAGTGGCGATGTAGAACTTTCCTTGCATCATTGGATTAATGGATCAATTGGCAAAACAGATCAAAATAAGGTTCAAAATGTAATTGCTCAAATTTGTGAACGTAGTCCATACCTCGCAGGTGCATTTAAATCAATATATAGAAAGAATTATTCGAAACAACGAAAAAACAGTATGATGCCTTCTCGGTATGCCCTCGATGAAGAGGTGCTTTTGGAAATGAGAAATATTGTACTTAATGATCCACCCAAGTCTACATATTATGAAAGAAAAATTGATGAAAAAAGCTTATGGTATTCCCATGTTCACATTACACAACCAATGCTACCGGCTATGCTTCTTTTACACATAAAAATGCCGCATCGAGCAGAACACATTCGGACACTTGATTTAAATAAGTTCTTTATTAGAGATGTAGACGGCAACTTACTTGGTCTTGAAATTAGTACTGATAAAAACTGGAGAAGGGCAGATGTTTTTACTATTGATAAAGAAGTTGTTAACATTATGTTTGATGATGAAGAATTAAATTTTATTCAAAAATGTAATGAGTACATCTATCAATATTTTGATCAGATCCGACCAGTTTATCAAAAAGGAGATGCTAAGAATATTTGGGGACAAATTGTGCCTATGTTTCCAAATAATCTAGGTACAGACTTTATACCAAAGGAAGTGTATAGAGGATATTACTTTAAAGTACTTATTAAAGCACTATTATCGCTAGGAAAGGATGTTGATAACTACATCCAAGCACAGGGCAGTGTAGATATGCAACGTTTAATGAAGAATCTAATTTATACCGAAACATATGAAATAGAGCAAGAAGCCTATTTATCAAAAAAATTAAAAAGCAAGCACTATGGTCCTCACTCGTTGCGCAAATCAAATATCACCCGATATATTTCATATGGTCATCCTCTTGAGGTTATTATCGCGATGACAGGGCATAAATCATTAAACACAATTATGTCTGTCTATATTGATTATAGTATGCTTGCCAAAAGTGCGAGTTTTCTTGAAGCCAGAGAAGTAATAAACAAGGATATTTCTATTGAAAATCCAATTGATATTTCGAAAGAATATATTAAAGTTATAGGAAGTGTACTAAAAGCTGGCAATCCTACAAGCTTGACCAACATGCTGAACAAACTTAAGCTTTCACCGCCACCAAGCATACTGGACGAAAAAAGCAATCTAATCAATAACGAATATGGTTTGTCAAAATGTTTAGAAGCGAATATTCATGTTTGGAAGCCAATGCCATGGGGTATCTGCACCACATTTGAATGCCCTACAAACATTGTTGAAAGATGCTCTGCATGCCCTTACCTTCTAACTAATGAATTGTTTATGCGTGGAATTAAATTGGCTGTTTTGGTGTCAACATCAAAAATTGCAAAAATTGGTAATAGCCTTTATAATAATATGAAAGAGTCAAGCCTTAACGATATTGAATATTCTGATCACACAGCATTTCAAAAAGATCAAATAATAGAATTTTATTCTTGGCAATTGCTCATTGATGACTTACATGAAAAAATCTATAACACCGAGGGTTGCGAACGAAATGCATTACAACAGATAGCCGCCAATCAAGTTGATTACAATATGGGTTTAATTGAAATTTTTACTGAAGCTAAAGCTTGTTACTACGGGAGTAGGGATGTTGATACATTTACAGATGAGCTTGCGGGTAAGGTTTTAAAACTTTTAGTGCAAAAAAGAGTTGAATTTAACAACATTCCTTTTGATAACCAGGAATCACTTCTAACTTGGTTTATAGACTATTTGGATAACAGCAGTAGTATAGAGCGCGAGAATATTATCAAAAGCCTTAAAGATCCTGAAAATAATTTCGATTGCTTATTATCTAATAAAAAGGACCTTCAGGATATGAGTTAAACACAGATAGTTTAAAGGTTTTTATCCCCAGACCATGCCCGCAGATATCGCGATGCATATAAATATAACAATACCAGGAAGTACATTCACTTCTATTTTTTGTCCTAAAAATTCCTTTTTGAACAGCATTTCAATTGACCCAAACTGTACATATAAACTATACAACCAAATAAACATAGAAATAATTGAACCGATAAATAGAATTAAACCTGTTAACTGCACATTTATCCTTTGTTTTTCTCGATACTATCAAAATGAAATATTTTGAAATATTCAGTTAGTGTTTGTATTCCAACTTTATAATCAAAATATTCAGTTATAAACTGTCGAATACTTTCATAGCTAAGCCCAGATTTTCTCATATGGACTAGATATGTATCAAGCTTACTGAGTTCTTTAAATATTTTATTTTTATGTCTACTCCCATGATATTGATGAATGAAGTTCTCTACATTTGCCTCTAACTCTTTTGGCGTATATTCGTTTAAATCAATAATTTTTTTCTTTTTAAACAACATTTCAATCCCCGTATTGGCTTATAACCCACTATAGTGGGTTGTGATAATAGTATAACAAAAATATACTCTGTTCAAAATAAGTAAAAAAGATTTGAACATGCAAGAGCCCATAAGTTTTTCTGAAGATGAACTGTTAAAAATGTATAGGGTCATTGGTGAAAATGTTAAAAAATATCGTGAAGAAAAAAAAATGAGTCAATTAGAACTGTCTCACGCTATGGGGTATAAGTCTGTAAGTTTAGTATCTGCTGCAGAGTTAGCAAGTGATGGTAAACATTTTAATTTAGAACATATGTATAAAATTTCTAAGATTCTAAATATTGAGTTGTCTACCTTAGTTAGGTTGGATTAACTTAAAAATACTTCAAGGTAATAAGATCTATATTAAACCCAATATCGATACAATACGAGAGCTTGGAAGTTGTTTCACTACATTGGTAGACAACTTTGAGAAGAACAGAGAACTCTTTTTTGATGAAGTGGTTTTGTCCTAAGTTGCTATTGAGAGATACAGCTTAGTTTTCTATTTTGGAGTGTTTACATGAAGAAGATTATTTCAAAGTCTACGATCACTTGTCCAAAGTGTGGACATAATGAAACAGAAGAAATGCCTACAAATGTGTGTCAATGGTTTTATGAATGTAAGGGATGTGGTATAATCCTTCGTCCTAAAGAAGGTGATTGCTGTGTATATTGCTCCTATGGTTCTGTTCCTTGTCCTCCCATTCAAGAAAAAACAGATTGTTGTGCAGATAGTAAAAAAGCACAAACATGATATACCTGCAAGAGTTTACTTTATCTCACATCCAACTAATGGCGGTAGAGATAAAAGTTCCTTATTCACTTCTTTAAGACAGCATTCCAAAACTGGTTCAGGCGCTTCAACTATTGAATGGATAACCCATTTGCCTTTTTGCTCAGCAGTCAAGATTCCTGCTTCACGCATTTGTTTTAGGTGACGAGAAACAAGAGGTTGGGAAAGTTCTAAGGTATCACAAATCTCACAAACACAGAGCTCTTTATCTCTCAAACACAAGGCTAGAATCTTCAAGCGATTTATATCACTAAACATTTTTGCCAACTTAACTAGTCTTTCCATTTAATCTCTTTCAAAGCAATGTTATATAACAATTCGGTTATATAACATTTAGGTTATATGATTATAGCATAAAGGATTAGTATTATGAAAAAAGGTTTAATAAGTTTATTATTTATAGCAAGTTCACTCTTTGCTGTAAGCGGTGAGGGCGTTTATACTCAACATTGTGCATCATGTCATACAAAAGATATGATGATGGATATGGGCGGGATGATGCAATGGCGTGAAAAAATGCAGAGTGCTACCACAGAAGAAAAACAAACAATGCGTCAGAAGATGATGAAAGAGATGCAAGATAGTGATATGAAAGCGCCGGCAATGCCAATGATCTCAATGCGTATCAAGCATATGACTGATTCAAAAGAGGAATTTGTTGCCTTTGTAAAAGACTATATCCAAAACCCAAGCCAGGAGAAAGGCTACTGTATGCCTATGGCTTATAAACGTTTTGGTGTAATGCCTCCTGTTGGAAAAGGTATGAGTGAAGAAGAACGTGAGCTTGTTTCACAATGGCTCTATAACAACTTTGAAGGGTCATGGAAGGACTCTATGGGAGGCATGATGTGTGAAAATAAAAATATGATGAACGGATCAGGAAAATGTGGTGGCCAGAATAAAAATGGCATGAGATGTGGCTCAGGAAAGTGTGGAAGTAAGTAAAATATGGAATTGTTCTTTCTTTTTATCAATGCACTAGTTGACTTAAGTAATGCAATGGCTCCTTATATTTTATTTGGATTGCTATTTGCCGGCATTTTACATGAATTAGTGCCTGAAACTTTAGTGACAAAGCATTTAGGAAAAGAGAACATCTTTTCAGTGATTAAAGCAACACTATTTGGAATACCCCTTCCTGTGTGTTCATGCGGGGTAATCCCCTTGGCAACAAGTATTAAAAAGAGTGGTGCTTCCAAGGGAGCCACTCTGTCTTTTCTTATCTCTACACCCATCACGGGAGTAGATTCCATTTTAGCGACGTACGGAATGTTTGGGTGGATTTTTACAATTTACCGTGTTATAACCTCTATGATAGTTGCTATGGTTTCTGGGATCTTAACGAATCTTTTTGATAAAGATATGCCAAAAGAAGAAGTGACACCGACATTTACATCCATGCAAGCCCCACAAAACAATGCAACAATGATGAATTCATTTTCTACTACGCCAGTTCAAAAAGTGGAAGAAACAGAAAGTTTTTGCTCATCAAACTCGTGCTGTGATAGTGATGATACATCAAGTTTCTCTATCACTAAGGCCTTGAAATATGCTTTTGTAACTCTTTTAGGTGATATTGCTAAGCCATTGTTTTTAGGTTTAATGATTGGAGCTTTAATAGCCGTTGCCATTCCTCAAAACCTAAGTGATATCTTAGTTGAGTATTCATGGCTTTCTTATCTCATAGTCATTGCTATTGCTGTGCCAATGTATGTTTGTGCTACCGCTTCACTTCCAATTGCCGCAGGCTTAATGCTCTCCGGTGTAAGCGCGGGCGCGGCCTTTGTCTTTTTAAGTGCAGGACCGGCTACTAATACCGTTACTATTGGTGTTGTGAAAAAAATGCTGGGAACACGTTCTCTTTATATCTATTTAGGCAGTATTGTTATTGGAAGTATACTTTTTGGCTTGGGTCTTGATTATATCTTTGATATTTCAAACATTTCACCTGAGTCATTAGTTCATATGCATGAAGAGGCTGGTATTATTGAAATAGTAAGTAGTACCGTTTTATGGAGCCTTGTCTTATGTTTTTTAGTAGAGCCTTATTTCAACAAAGAATACACAAGCTGTTGTACAGACACGTCTTGTTCAAATTAGGATACAATGTAATCATGAAAATAAAAAGCTTTA
>Ga0316207_10005497_pt1 | contig 10489 bp, 9 predicted proteins | sample 6weekpyrite_MG_FD_204943 | JGI IMG/M metagenome (GOLD analysis project Ga0316207, IMG submission 204943) | Microbial mat bacterial communities from mineral coupon in-situ incubated in ocean water Damariscotta River, Maine, United States -... | ecosystem: Environmental > Aquatic > Marine >...
TACTTTGGTTAAACCTTCACAACGTAAATTATCTGGAATTTCGTCAAACAAATCCTCGATCGAATCTACACCGATCGTTTTTAACATTGATTTAACTTCGTCTTCCGTATGAGGAATAAATGGCATAACGTTACCTATAAACTAAATATTTATTACAAATTAAATGTTTTTTCATCAACATAAATACAGACACAGTTGACTAACAGCTTCACGGATTGTGTGGTTCTATTTAACAAGGCTGAAACGGATGAAAAATCCGACATTTACATTTAATAAATGAGTATTTTGAAGAAGTTTCTAACACCGTTAAATAGAACCATACGATTCGTGAACTAGTGATCTTCGGATTCGACTAACTCTTTATATTCATCCGCATCCATTAAACCATCAAACGCACCCGCATCTTCAGGTTTAATTTGGTAAATCCAGCCATCACCATAAGGGTCGCTATTAATAATTTCAGGCGTATCGGCAAGTATTTCATTACCGGCGACAACTTCACCATCAACGGGTGCATATACATCAGACGCCGCTTTAACTGATTCAACAACCGCACTGTCATCACCTTCCTGAAATGTCGTCCCTTCTTCTGGTGCTTCGACAAAAACCAGATCACCTAATAAGCCTTGAGCATGATCAGAAATACCAATAGTTAAACTGCCATCTTCATTCTGTTTCACCCATTCATGTGTTTTTGTATATCGTAAATCTTGTGGTATATCACTCATTTTAATCACCCTTTAAATATTTTAAAAATTTTTTATTTATCTCTTGAATACGGTACAACGGTTGTTACAGACAACTCTTACCATTTCTTGCAAACGGCGGCTTTACAACCGTTGCATTTAATTGCTTTCCACGCACATCAACTTTACAGCTATTACCAATGTTAGATGTGACTCTTGCAAAGGCGATAGCTTTACCGACTGTGGGTGAAAAACTTCCACTGGTAATTTCACCGGCTTCTAAACCATCGACAAAAACTTTCTGGTGATTTCTTAATACCCCTTTGCCTTCGAGCACCAGTCCAACCAGTTTATTCTCTACACCTTGTTCACGTTGTTGCTCCAGTGCGGCTCGACCAATAAAGTCTCGATCTGCAGGCTCCCATGCAATCGTCCAGTTTAATCCCGCCTGTAGTGGCGTAACCGTCTCATCCATATCTGAACCGTACAGGTTCATACCGGCTTCCAAACGTAATGTATCACGCGCACCCAAACCACAGGGAACCACTTCCTGCTCAGCAAGTTTTGTCCAGAATGTGGCGGCATGTTCTTTTGGCAACATAATTTCATAACCATCTTCACCTGTATAACCGGTACGCGCGATTGCCATTTCACCCATGTTGTCATCTTTAACAAAGCGAATAAAAAATACGGCCAGGTCAGACAACTGCGAGGTGATTTTTTCACCCAGTGCGCGATGCGCTTTTTCTCGAGCATTCGGCCCTTGCACTGCAATCATAGTCAGCTCATCCCGAACCGTTACATCAACGTTAAAACTTTCGGCCTGTTTATTGATCCAGGCTAAATCTTTTTCGCGCGTGCTGGAGTTAACCACCATACGGAAGAACGTATCGTTAACGTAGTAAACGATTAAATCATCAATGACGGTGCCTTGTTCCGTTAGCATACAGGAATATAGTGCTTTACCTTCATCCTTTAAGCGGTCTACATTATTAGCAAGCAGATAACGCAAAAAATCACGGACTTTATCACCGGTTAAATCAACCACAGTCATATGTGACACGTCAAACATACCTGCATCATTACGGACAACATGATGCTCCTGGATCTGTGAACCATAATTAATAGGCATATCCCAGCCACCAAAATCAACCATTTTGGCATCATGTGAAACATGCATATCATATAAAGGTGTACGATTACCCATAAATTAACTACCTTCTAGTTTTGTAAATCTTCTGCGTGATAGGATGAGCGTACCATTGGTCCTGCTTTCACCCAACTAAACCCCAGTTCCCTCGCTTCGTTTTCATAGGCGGTAAACTCAACCGGCGATAAATAACGCTGTACTGGAATATGATATCGACTTGGACGTAAGTACTGCCCCATTGCTAAACGTTGTACGCCAATCGAACGTAAATCTTTTAATACCTGTAACACTTCGTTGCGTTCTTCACCTACCCCTAACATGATAGCGGACTTTGCCTCGACATCTTGCGCGGCGGCAACAATTTCGAGTAAGTCCAGGCTACGCTTATAGTCTGAGCCTTTACGAACATTTTTATAAAGCGAAGGGACGGTCTCAACGTTATGACCCCAGACCATTTGCGTACCAATACTTTGACAACGTACCTGGTTAAGTGCATCCATAATGGTATCGACTGCAAGTTGCTGCTTGCGATGAAAGTCTGACGTGAGTAATTCTATCCCCATATCCGCTTTGGCTTTACGTAAGGCTACAATGGTATCAGCAAAAACAGAGGCACCGCCATCGTCCAAATCATCCCGGTTAACACAAGTCACAACAACATAATCGAGACCCATTTGCATCGAGGCATCAGCTACTCGTTGACCTTCTTCTTTATCAAACCAGGTAGGCTTACCGGTTTTAACCGCACAAAAACCACAGGCTCGGGTGCAAGTATCACCTAAAATCATAAAAGTGGCCGTGCCAATACTCCAGCACTCACCAATATTCGGGCAGCGCGCTTCTTCACAAACAGTATGCAGGGTATTACCATGCACCATTTTTGAGGTTTGCGCATAAGTCGAGTTATTGCCCAACGACTGACGGATCCAGGTAGGCATGCGACTGGCATTAGGCTTGTCTGAAAAATCAAATACCGGTTTTACCGAATGTGTACTCATAAAAAGGTTTACCCACTAAATTTCAAGCAAAAAAAAGACGACAAAAATACACGCACTGGCATTGAGCACTGGCAAATACTTTTGTCGCCCCTCTGTCCGGTAACCTGAGAGCTTAAGCCCCTTCGGCGTTCGTGCTTTACTGCCCTATATATAAGGAGTAGTAAATAACTGAATCTCTCCAGAGTCAACTTCTATTCTGCGGTCCTTTTGCCTGAGCGTTTCCGAGCGGGTTGCGCCTTCGGCGTTTTACACGATAGTAAGTACTTACTATGCCAGCAAAATCTCTCCCACAGAAGAGTACTGTCGAGCACGTATTTTAATCGCTTAGAGACGGAAAACCAAGCTTTAAGGCCGGTTAATAAGTAGTTAATCCAGCGAAATATCACTCGACCTTCAATTTTTTTCTTGCCCAGATAGTCTTATTGGTTTGTACCTCGATAGCTTCTCAACATACCCTTTCATTTGGATCACGTGCTAGGGATACTCACTCCACACTTTATCTATCACACACTTATAAGCTTTATATATGCATCTCTAATTTATCCGGTCTTTGTTCGAATTGAGAATCACCTTACAGGAAAGGTTATCCTTGTTGAATTACTAATCACTAAAGCAGATCCTAAATTTTCCCTTAACCCACTCCACTTCTTTAAAAAATGTTATTGCATTGTGATACTTAAAGCCAAGAATAAACGAATAATCACTGTATATCGATTATCCTGATATTTTATCAAATCGATAAAGTGATGGCATTTTGTCATAAAATCTAAAATTTTGGAGGAATACAATGACGACAAGAAGAAAGTTTACCACTATCGCAATGGCTACGGCAGCAGCGGCATTATTTTCGACTGCGCCAATGACATCGGTACAAGCTGGTTCAGATGCTAAAGTACATTGCTTTGGTGTTAACAAGTGTAAAGGACATAATGATTGCAAAACCGCAACCAATGCCTGCAAGGGCCATGCCTCTTGTAAAGGGCATGGGTTTGTATCAATGTCAAAACATGCCTGCCAGGAAATTGGTGGCTCGGTAAATAAACCGAAGTAAGGTTTGTACCACTAATGGGTGTCTGACACCCTGGCTCTCCGTTAGGTGTCAGCTCACTCAAATATTTAAATTTTAGTGAAGTATATCTCGATGACGAATGAAATTAACCGTCCCTATTTAGGTTATGGGTTGGGGCTAAGAAAAGAACATTATGAAACCGTTCTGACTGAACAACCCGCTATCGACTGGTTCGAAATATTATCAGAAAATTATATGGTCGACGGTGGAAAACCACTTTATTATCTTGATCGCATAAGAGAACTATATCCTATGGTGATGCATGGGGTATCGATGTCGATAGGCAGCACTGAATCATTAAATATTGATTACCTTAAAAAACTTAAAACACTTATACATCGTGTTGAACCAGCGTGGTTTTCTGATCATCTCTGCTGGACTGGCATAAACGGCGTCAACTTACATGATTTAATGCCCTTACCGTATACTGAAGAAGCTATCAAACATGTTGCAACACGTATTAGCCAGGTACAGGATTTTATCGGTCGTCAGATGCTAATTGAAAATGTATCGAGTTATGTCAGTTATTGTGATTCACAAATAAGTGAATGGGAATTTTTAACGGCTATCGCCGAACGGGCTGATTGTTTTATATTACTTGATATTAACAATATCTATGTCAGTGCTTATAACCATAACTTTAATGCTGAAGACTATCTCGCTGCTATCCCTGCCGAACGAGTTTACCAGTTTCATTTAGCTGGCCACATTCATGAAAAAAATCTTATTATCGATACTCACGATCAACCCATTGCCGATCCTGTCTTTGAGCTATACGAAAAAGCCCTCCGGTACTTTGGTCGTGTCTCCACAATGATTGAACGCGATGATAACATTCCACCGCTCTCAGAATTAATGACTGAACTGGATCAGGTTAAAAATATTGCAGAGCATTATTTTGATCAAACTCCGGATAATAATTGTAAAACTGAAATACAATTTGCCTGATAAAAAATATCAAACTAATAGCCTAATGAGTCAACTCGAAAAACTACAACAAACATTTCAGGAGTGCGTAATCAATTCTGACAGTAAAGGTGTTACTGAGTGGATAAGTGCTCAGGGACGGGCAGAACCTGAGGTACAGATATCAATATACTCACATGCTTATCGAGCACGTTTACAGGAAGTATTAGAAAATGATTTTCCAGTATTACACCAGGCCATCGGGGACGATCATTTCAGTTTACTAATCGAAAACTACATAGAAAATTACCCATCAAAATATTATAGCTTACGTAACTTTGCCTGTGATTTCCCTGCTTACATTCAGTTATTACTTGATAATAATAAATTACTACAAGATGCTGCCTGGCTTTACGAGCTGAGCTTGTTTGAGTGGTCACTCGGTCAGGCATTTGATGCTACCGATACTACTCTATTTAGTGAGCAGGACATGGCTGCAATACCTCCCGAAGACTGGCCCGAATTAAAATTTAATCTCCACCCTTCAGTACAACGTCTTAATTTAGAATGGAATGTTGTGGAGATATTTTTAACTCTAACGGACGATGATCCCAGGCCAATTACGGCAAACCACGAAGACAATTCCCCATGGATAATTTGGCGAGAAAACTATGTGACTCGTTTTCGTTCAATGAGCCTGGATGAGCAACTTGCTTTTGATACGTTAGCAAGGGCTGGTAACTTTAACCAGGTATGTGAAGCACTTTCAACACTAATCGATGAAAACGATGTACCGATGCATGCCGCTGGGTTACTAAAAACCTGGATCTCTCAGGGATTTATCCGCTCGATATCTTTTTAACGTTACTCGGTCATGTTATGAATTGTTTGATTAACTCTGATCGATACATAGTCGCAGCCTGCAGTATCTTTCTATAAGAAACATTCTATACTAAACTTTTACTCTTGCATCCAGTTTCTCATCGAGGTTTTTAACCCTGACCTGCCTGATTATTGACATAGATAACTTTAATGCTACTCTTAAATAGGTTGTATATCTAGGGTTATTACTAGTTCGTCTTCCAAGCTATCGTTAATTGTAAAGCAACAAATATCTACAAGATGGATTTCTCAAAAATACTGGATTAAAGTTATGGATAAACTAAATATTCTACCTGGCACCTCAATGCAACTGGAAATCATTAATAGTAATGCTGATATCCGTCACAGTGTAGTTTATATAGGCTCACTACCAGGCAAGTCAATATTAGTATCCGCTCCAATGAATAATCAATTACCTGACAACATTATGACAAGTACTCAGGTTGCTATTCGTTTTTTTTCTGGCAAAGATATATACGCCTTTAAATCTATCGTTAGCCTTATTTATTCAGAACCTTTTAATTACCTGCACTTATTTTATCCCGAAAAAATTGAGAGTGTGATGGTTCGACAGGCAGAGCGTATCCCCGCCTTTATTGAGGCTCGAACTTCGTTAGCTGAAAATGGTGAACAGCTCGTTAGTATGATAAGAAATATTAGCACCTCGGGTTTCTTACTGGTATGTGAAAAAACTCTTGGCGAAGTTGAAACGGAAATATTTATTAAATTTACTCTTGAATTTGCAAAACAAATTAATGAGTTATGTATTAAGGGAATTATCAAGAATGTGGGTGAACTACAGGTATCGGAAGGAGAAGATCATGCAATGCGACGTTATGGTATAGAATTTTCCAATCTGGATGATTCAACCGAAATTCTTATTCATGGCTATATATTTGAACAATTAGTCAAAAGCCGCTAATTACCTGTTAAGCAAAATCTTCAGGATCTATTATTTTCTTTCATTAAGAACCAGAGTATCGGCAAAGTCCCAATAACTAAAAACAATGCTGATGGCGCTGCTAACTCTAGCATTTCCTCACTCGCTTCGATCCATATCCTAACAGGTAAGGTATCAAAACCTGTTGGACGTAATAAGAATGTTGCGGGCAATTCTTTTAATGTATCAATAAAAACTAAAACCCAGGCACTCATCATGCCCCCACGAATAATGGGTAAGGTGACTCGTCGCAAATTCTGCCAGGCTGTCGCGCCTAAACTCCGCCCTACCTGCTCAATAGACGGCGTCAATTGTTGCGCTGCTGACTCTTCAGCCTGTATTGCCAGTGGTAGAAAACGAATTGTCATTGCAAGCAACAGAACTATAAAACTTCCATAAACGACAGGCATTACTGCTAATACAAAAGCAAGAATTCCTAACGCAATAACAGGGCCGGGTAAAACAAAACCAACACTGGATAGATGTAAATAAAACTGACTTAACACATTACGTTTTCTTGCATGATAAAGTGCAACGGGTAAACCCAGTATGACAGTAAGCGTGGCCGCTGCAACACTAACAAATAATGAATTTCCAACATAACCCCAAAATACGCTTGTAATAAGACCATCAACCATCGCTTGCCAACTCCATGACAGCATCCAGGCTATAGGTAAAATAAAGGAGAAAAGAGCAATCAATCCCAGCCAGAACCAGATAGCAACAGTTTCAGCTCGGGTTGCTTTTTTTAACCGGGTTTTACCCGTTTTACCCGTGCCATAATAGCGTTGTCGATTACGAAAAAAACGTTCTAACACCAAAAAGGTTAAGCTTAAAAATACCAGTACTAAACTTAAACCGGCAGCAGCTTCGTAGCTGTCGCGACCATTCATTTGCATGTAAATACTTAAGGTAAAGGTTTGATAACGTAACATGCTAACCGCACCAAAATCCGATAACGTATGCAACACCACCAATGCCAGGCCTGCCGCAATTGCCGGACGTAATAACGGTAAACTAACCCGCCAAAAAACCTGTATTGCATTTAAACCATGAAGTCGTGCAACTTCTTCAAACTCGCGTTGAGATCGTGATAACGCACCACGTACCAACAAAAATACATACGAAAAACCGGCAATAGATAAAACGAAAGTCACGCCAAAAATATTATACAGCTCCGGCACGATACTTTCGCTGCCAAAAATAAAATGCCACAACTGACCTAACCAACCTTCGTCTTCCAATAAACTGGTATAGATATGCGCAAAGACATAGGTAGGAATGGTTAAAGGTAAGACCATTAGCCAGATTAATAATTTTCGACCTATAAAATCTCGTCGACATATCCAGAAAGCAGCGGAAACCCCAAGTAAAAAACAGCCTATGGCTACCAGTACGGATAATGACAAAGTATTCCAGAGTAATTCGGGTAACCGGTTTGACCATAGCGATATCCAGCTATCCGCTGATAACTTGCCACTGCTAAGAACAACGAAAATTAATGGAATTGCTGCCAGGACAACAACGATAGGTGCCAGACTACTACGCAAGGCAATGCGTTGTGCAAAAGATGATTCGGTAAAATTTTTATAGTGTACTGCAAGTGACATTGTAAATAGTTAATGTCCGTCTCGATTTATTATGCGAATTATCTCGCAAATATTACTCATATTCTTCTTGATTACAAAAAGTGATGGATTCCAGCTGGGATTTTAAAAACCAGTTGGGATCAATCTAACTATATTATTAACAATCTAATAACTAACTGCCTACGGCATACCAACAGATTCAATTAAGTCGATCGTTGCATTACGTTGTTCACCCAGCTTATACATTGAAACTGGAGCAACCTTAAAGCTATCGGCTTTTGGTAACATTGCAGCCGCGTCAACATCAGAACGTGTCGGGTATTCACGATTTACTTCTGCAAATATTTTCTGCCCTTTCTGCGAGCTGACAAAGGCCATAAATTTCATAGCGAGTTCTTTATGTTTACTATGAGCTGTTATCGCTGCACCCGCTACATTCCACGCAATACCCATTGGTTTGTCCTGGTTGTTTTTATCGCCAACATTTTGATCGGGGATAACCATACGAATGGGCGCATCAGGATGCTTATTTAAATGACGATAGATATAGTAATGGTTAACCAGGCCAACTGTTTTCTTACCTTTAGCAACGGCTTTAACAATTTTACTGTGCTTATTGAAAACCCGGCCATTACTGTTTGCTTTTAAACCTTTCAACCATTGCCTGGTTTCTTGCTTTCCTGCTGTCAGCATATAAACGGTAACACCAGCGATATAACTTTCATTACTGCTATGGGTAATACCAATTTTTCCTTTTAATGCCGGGTCGGCCAGGTCAAATATAGAATTAATGTTACCAATATCTTTCGCTTTGGTATTTACAACAAGGACACGCGCTCGAGCTGACAATCCTAACCACTGATTATCTCTACCGCGAAACTGAGGTTTAATCACTGCCGCAATCTTATTTGTAACCGGTGAAAATAAACCTGCCTTATTTCCACGTTGCAGGTTACCAGCATCGTTACTGATAAAAATATCGGCATCGGTTTTGGCTTGTTCAAGTTTCAGTTTGTTCAATAACGAAGTCGAGCTCCCGGTATGAATCACGGTTTTAATCCCGGTCGCTTCGGTAAATGCCGCGACAACGGGTTTTACAAATTTATCACTACGTCCGGAATAAATAACAAGCTCCGGGCTCGCTGCCGCAAGTACATGTTGGCTGCTCGCAACCGATATCATTAAAAGTAAAAATGCGGCTGTACGCTTAAACCACATCGAAGATAAGGAAATATTTCTCATACCACACCTACTATATAATAGAATAAAAGATACGTTCAAAACTCAGATGTAAATGATAATGATTCTCATTAAGAAAATCAAATAAAATCATAATAAATTTATGGTTAATTTTTATACAGTTAGCAGTACAACTCGGCCTACTGATTAAACCTTGCTAACGACTTGTTTTATATCAGTAATTATAGAAGCCGTATCAATGTCCGACTCGGTATCGACCGATACCGTATAAGAACACTCGTCTGGCTCTAGCTTCTGCCAGGATTTCAACTGACTTTCCAGAACCGTAATATCAGCATCAGATACATCATTACGTCGCTGTCTAATTCGTTGCCGCAAGGTGTTTGGCGCTGCAGTCAACTCAAGAATAACAAACGGCAAGTTACTTTTTATTGCCAGCTGTTTAAACAGTTCGCGTTGCTCATAACGAGCAAAAGTGGCATCGACAATGACAGACACACCGGCTGTCAGCACAACACCGGCGAGCTCCGCTAGCTTTTGATAAGTTCGTTCAGTCGCGTCCGATGTGTAAATGCCCTTACCAGGTTCACTTTGCGCATTAGTAAATTTATCCAATTCAAACAGCCGCTTACGCTCAACATCGGATCGCATTCTAATCGCCGGGAAGGCTTCCAGTAAAGGTTGAGTCAAAGTACTTTTACCCGAAGCTGACATGCCACGGGTTATAATCAAATATGGCTGCATCGGCCTGGTGTAATAAAGAGCCAGTTTCAGGTAACTGTTTAACTCCTCTTTCACCTGTCGTTTTTCTTGCAAGGCAATCCCGGCTTGTTGCAGACGAATGGCATTCACTTTTGCACGAACCATAGCGCGATAAACCAGGTAAAAGGGCAATACCCTCATCCCGGTATAATCACCGGTCACTTCCAGATAACGGTTTAAAAATCGTTGTGCAAACTGTGCATGCTGATGATCACGCAAATCCATTACCAGAAAAGCAACTTCTGACATTACATCGGTCCAACGAAAATTTGCGTTAAATTCCAGACAGTCAAAAGCCAACGGCTTA
>Ga0316207_10005498_pt1 | contig 10489 bp, 8 predicted proteins | sample 6weekpyrite_MG_FD_204943 | JGI IMG/M metagenome (GOLD analysis project Ga0316207, IMG submission 204943) | Microbial mat bacterial communities from mineral coupon in-situ incubated in ocean water Damariscotta River, Maine, United States -... | ecosystem: Environmental > Aquatic > Marine >...
ACGTTTGTTATTAGCCCCACGGGCAAAATTGAATACGGTGTGAATGGTGCCATTTTATGGGATAGCCCGGAGGTGGTAGATGAACTACGCTCGTTGCTTAAGTAATATTCAGATTCACTGTCATATTTTTGTCATTAATATTGGTTAATATCAAAAATAATGTCATTTTTTTGATCTTGCTCAATGAAATCTTGTATTAACGGCTTCAAACTACCAGCATGTGCTAATTAGGAGAAATAAAAGTGTTAGGTGAACATCATTATTTGGCAAGTGAATTGCCAGAATATAAAGAAATAATTCATCAACTTAAGCTGGATGATACACATTTTGCGAAATTGTATAGTCAATATGCTGAAATTGATAAGGCGGTTTATCGTATTGAAGAGGGAATAGAAAACACTTCTGATGATTATCTTGAATCTTTGAAGAAACATCGTGTTATGTTGAAGGATGATCTTTACGGACTGTTAAAAAGATTTGAAAAAAATACTCAGGCCGCTGAAAAGACCGATGAAATGAATGAATTACTTAAACGACGAGATGCTTTAGTCGCCAGATTGGAGTCGATTGAAAAGGATTATCGTGGTGGATTGGATGCGGATTCAAGTGAAAGAGCTGTGCAGCTAGAAAATGCTGACGTTCTTGAAGGTATCGCTAATGTTGCTGCGGAAGAATTGGCAAGTATTGAGAAGAAACTCGAAGCCTTTGCTTAGACACCGATGAGCGCAGTTAAAAAAAGCCCGCATTTGCGGGCTTTTTTTATGAAGATATTAAAACGTAACAATTATTTGTTTGCGTTACGTTCCTGAGCTTCTTTAATAACCACTTCTGCAACGTTCTTAGGACATGGCATGTAATGTAAGAATTCCATTGAGAACTGGCCGCGACCGGAAGTCATGGTACGTAAGTCACCAATGTAACCAAACATTTCTGAAAGTGGACATTCAGCTTTGATACGAACGCCAGTTGGGCCTTTTTCCTGATCTTTGATCATGCCTCGGCGACGGTTTAAATCACCAATCACATCACCAACGTTGTCATCAGGTGTGTACACATCAACTTTCATGATAGGTTCCATCAACTGAGCGCCTGCTTTTGGCATGGTTTGACGGTAAGCACCTTTTGCTGCAATTTCGTAAGCAATCGCAGAGGAGTCAACCGCGTGGAAGGCACCATCTGTAAGCGTTACTTTGAAATCCAAACATGGGTAACCGGCAAGTACACCTTTATCCATACTTGTCTTGAAGCCTTTTTCAACAGCAGGCCAGAATTCACGTGGTACGTTACCACCGGTAACGGTTGATTCGAATTCGTAACCACTACCTGGTTCACCAGGTTCAATTACGTATTCGATCTTCGCGAACTGACCAGAACCACCAGACTGTTTCTTATGCGTGTATGCGTCTTCAGTACGTTGGGTAATTGTTTCGCGGTAAGCAACTTGTGGTTTACCAACTTCAACTTCAACACCGTGAGTACGCTTAAGAATATCAACCTTAATATCAAGGTGTAGCTCACCCATACCTTTAAGGATGGTTTCACCACTTTCTTCATCAGTCTCAACGCGGAAAGAAGGATCTTCTTTAACCATCTTACCAATCGCAATACCGAGTTTTTCAGAGGCGGCTTTATCTTTTGGTGAAACAGCAATCGAGATAACTGGATCCGGGAAGACCATTGGTTCAAGTGTGCCAGGGTTCTTAGGATCACAAAGTGTATGACCAGTTTGTACATTCTTCATGCCGATAAAGGCAACAATGTCACCAGCTTCACAACTATCCAGCTCTTTACGATCTTCTGCTTCCATTTCTACGATACGGCCAATACGTTCTGTTTTACCTGTGAACGTATTCAGTACAGTATCACCTTTGTTCAGCTTACCAGAGTAAACACGAACGAAGGTTAAGGCACCAAAGCGGTCATCCATTATCTTAAATGCTAATGCGCGGAACGGCTCATTGGCATCAACTGTAGCTACTTCACCAGTTTCTTCGCCGGCTTCATCAGTTAATGGCTGTGGATCAACTTCTGTTGGATCAGGCAGGTAATCAACAACCGCATCCAGTACAGGTTGAATACCTTTGTTCTTAAATGCAGAACCACAGTAAGTAGGGAAGAAGTCCAGAGCGATAGTGCCTTTGCGAATACAACGCTTGATGTCTTCAATAGATGGCTCTTCACCTTCAAGGTAGGCTTCCATCAAATCATCATCTTGTTCAACAGCCGTTTCAATTAATTTTTCACGGTACTCTTCAACTTTATCGGCCATGTCGGCAGGGACATCTTCAATGGTGTAGTTTTCTGGTTGACCTGAATCATCCCAAATCCATGCTTTACGCGTAAGCAAGTCAATGACACCTGTAAAGTCATCTTCAATACCGATTGGTAAAACCATAACGAGAGGGTTGGCAGCAAGTATGTTTTCAACCTGATCAACAACGCGGTAAAAATCACCACCCATGCGGTCAAGTTTGTTAACAAAGATAACGCGTGCAACGCCAGATTCGTTAGCGTAACGCCAGTTTGTTTCAGATTGAGGTTCAACACCACCCGAAGCACAGAATACGCCAACACCACCATCGAGCACTTTCAGTGAACGATATACTTCAATAGTGAAGTCAACGTGTCCCGGTGTATCGATGATGTTAAAGCGGTGCTTGTCCCATTCACATGAGATCGCTGCAGACTGAATCGTAATACCACGTTCAGCTTCTTGCTCCATGAAGTCGGTAGTTGCTTCACCGTCATGTACTTCACCGGTTTTATGAATCGTACCAGTGAGTTTTAGAATTCGTTCAGTGGTAGTTGTTTTACCCGCATCCACGTGGGCGAAAATACCAATGTTTCTGTATTTGCTTAAATCTGCCATAACTCTGCTCTATAGTTAATCAATTAACGAATGCCACTGGTTTGTTGGCCGCGGCTGGCACCATAATAAAGTCCGCCGACTTCATTAGAAATCGGCGGCGACGCATTATAGCTAAAAGCGAGCCTAATAGGTACGGAAAATCATCATTTTAGGTAGGAATGGGCATTCTAGAGGCAAATTGACCAAAAAAAGGGTAAATATCTGGTGGAAATTAGCGTTTTAGTAGCCTAGTAGGCCTGTTTTCGGGCAGCGTAATCATCAACTAATTGGTCGATGGCAGCTTGTTCGAAGTCACGTAGGCCACTCATAACCATGGTTTTTTCACCCGAACCGACGATTTTGCCCTTGTCAGAGACAGAAAATTTAAGGCTAACATTGCCACGTTTACCATCTACGTCCAGTTTTGATTCAGTCAGACTCAGCTCAGGTTCACTAATATCGAGCTGATCTATGTTGATAGTCATGCTTTCATAAATAACCAATGGGCGAGCGGGATTAACCATTACATTATGCTCAGCCATGAGTGGTACCAGGATGTGAGGGAAGGTTTGCCCAGAGAATTCGACATAACGGCGGCTCAGATTCTCGCTTAAGTTAGGATTCGCGTTGTTTTCGCCGCTGTGCTGGATACTTAGGTAGGTTTTATCAGTTATATCTTTGATAATTATCTCAGCATCGGTCATTTCCGGAAAAATTAATTCGACATTGTCACCAACCATGCCTGAAAAGGTGAAGTGCATATGCTGACTGACACCATATTTGTTTAAGACCAGTGCAAATAATAAATCGCCGGGTACACAAAAACGTTTAGCGTCGACATCATGGATGGGGTTGAAGTCGCCAGCAATAGATTTAGCAAAGTCGCTCGCTTGTTCACGTGAGATCTGGATAGTGCCATCCATATCTTGATAAAAGTTAGTTAAAAACATGTTATCTACCGACTATGCTAGTTTAGAAAGGGAGTATCTTAGCAAGAATAGACGAACAATATAGGTATAATTGTATTTTCTGAACCAACTGAGTGGATCATAATATGGCATCAGGGACAAAAACAGTCATCTATGCGGCTTTATTAGGTAACGCACTTATTGCAGCGACTAAATTTGTTGCAGCGAGCATCACGGGTAGTTCCGCGATGTTGTCAGAAGGGATTCATTCGCTTGTTGATACTGGTAATCAGTTACTGCTTCTGTATGGATTAAAGCGTGCAGCTAAACCGGCCGATGAGGATTTTCCGTTCGGTCATGGCAAAGAAGTCTATTTTTGGAGCTTTATTGTTGCGATGCTGATTTTCGCGCTGGGAGGCGGTATTTCAATCTATGAAGGTATTCATCATTTAAAAAACCCATCACCAATAACTGATCCGTTTATAAATTATATTGTTTTGGGTTTGGCAATTGTGTTTGAAGGTGCCGCTTGGTTATTTGCATTGCGTGAATTTAAACAAGCGAAAGGGAAGTGGGGGTACATTGAAGCAATTCAACGTGCCAAAGATCCTTCTGTTTTTGTTGTTTTGTTTGAAGATTCTGCGGCGATGCTGGGTTTGGTGGTGGCCTTTGTCGGTGTCGCGTTAGCACAATATACGGGTAACGTTTATTTTGATGGTCTTGCCTCAGTTATCATCGGCTGTATATTAGTTGGCACCGCAATTTGGTTGGCATGGGAAACCAAGAGTCTGTTAATTGGTGAAAGTGCTAACAAGGCAACCGTACAGGGTATTCGAATTCTTTTAAATGCTAATCCTGTTGTTGAGCACGTTAATGAAGTTCTTACTATGCATATGGGGCCCGATTTTATTTTGGCAAATATCAGTGTCGATTTTGTTGACCACTGTAGTGCAGATGAGATTGAAACCACGGTTTCACAAATGGATGAACGCATAAAATCAAAATTCCCACAGATTAAACGCATTTTCATTGAAGCGGAGAAGCGTAAGCTTGGGTAGTCGCGCTCGAATAGGTATTAGTAGTTGCCTGTTAGGTAATGAAGTTCGTTATGATGGCAGACATAGTCGTAGTGACATTATTCTTGAATCGATGGGGACACTATTTGAATTAATCCCTTTTTGTCCTGAAGTGGCAATTGGTCTAAGTATTCCAAGGCCTCCGATTAATCTTGTTGCTGTTAATGGGGTTGTACGCGTCCTGGGGGTGAGTGATCCTGAGCATGATGTAACGGATGCGTTGAAACGCTATGGCTTATTTGTAATAGAACAATCAGAGCCGATACATGGCTATATCTTCAAAAGCAGATCGCCAAGTTGTGGTATGACTGATGTGAATGTTTATGATAGTAAGACACATCAGGTGATTGATACATCAGCAGGCCAATTTGCAAAAACAATTATTCAGCGGCATCCTCAATTACCAGTAGAGGATGAGGTTGGTTTGTCGGATGAGACAATACGCAATGATTTTATTCAACGTGTGTTATCGTATTCTCAAAAGACAAATATATAAAAAAACAATATTGGAACTTGGTATGTGTTTCTCGGTTGAAGCCAGTTTTGTAACATCAGCAGTACTTATTCCTGTCGGAATTGCCTGCCTTAAAGAATCTCTCAGTAATAACAAATCTTATTGGGCATTTGCTTTGTTGCCATTTTTATTCGGCGTGCAACAACTGCTTGAGGCAGTGGTTTGGTTAACGGTAGATGAGCAGCAGGCATCCCTGTTATGGTCGGCGACATTTGTGTTTTTGTTCTTTTCGCATTTTCTCTGGTTGTTCTGGATACCCTTTAGCAGTTTTTTGACAGAAACGAATAACATAAAAAGAAAGTTATTCTTTGTGGTAACGATTTTGGGCCTATTGTTTGGTGGTTCGATGTATATTCCGTTACTGCTTGAACCAGATTGGGTGGCCGTTTCAATTCAGCAGTACTCTATCTATTATGATGTAAGATTGGTATATGATGCGATATTGCCACGCTACGCTTCAACGATGATTTATGCAGTAATTATTCTTGTGCCGTTGTTATTGTCATCGGATCGTTATCATAAGGTGCTCGGTGTGCTTGTGACGATTTCAGGGTTGTTAACCTGGGTGTTTTTTGGTTTGGTATTTATTTCCGTATGGTGTTTCTTTGCGGCACTTATTTCATCTTATATTTTTTATCAGGTTGTGCTGACTAAGCATAAGTTACCATCAAATTAATTATGTTGAGCCGAACTTTAATTTTTCGGCTTTGTTGCTGTTATTTACGATAGTTTTCAAGATGACTGCCAGATAACTTTCCATCTGAAATAGCTTGTTGCCAGTCTTTTATAGCTTGCTTGTGATTTATAGGAATGAGATAAAGCGTTATATTTAAATCAACCTTAACAACATCGTCTTCATTGGTGCTGGAAAGTGATGCAAGCTTGATTAAGCAGCTTGCACATGATTTGTTAAGTGATGTTATATATTCAGGAAGTTTGTTTTTCTTTATTTTTATATTAATACCGAGCAATAAATCTGAAAATTCACTGCTTTTCAACATGCTTACATTGTAAAAGACATTTTCAAGATTCAAGTCTCGAGTTGCTAATGCGAGGGCATTAAGAACAGCAAATGGGCTTTCGAAAATTTGTAATTGTGATTTGTTATTGTTGTTAAATTGTACTAACCGTTTAGTAACCGATTTTTTGCCGACACATTCTTGCCATTGAGCCGTTTGTTTATCTTCTTTGAGCGTTGCTGTGCATGAGTTATTATTCCTTAAAGTCGCATCGAGATTCGACTGTAATGCTACATAATCAACAGATTTCTCTAGTTTTAACTTATAAGTTGTTTGCATTTTCTGTAACTTGGATTGTTTTCGCTCATAAGGATAAAGTACATTTTCGTTAAATGCGTAAACGCCGGTAGCAATAGAGGCGGAAATTGCCATCAAGTAAAAAACAATTAGTCTCTCACCACGTAAGGCGGAGATGATTAATGAAAATCGGAATCGTCCGTTACCGCTCATTCTGCGCCTCCTGTATTTTTACTCAGGAACAGACTTAAAATAATCTGTTTGTTCTCGGGTGTATTTGTAACAGTCACCCTGTTTACAATCGGCTGATTCTCAATGTCTTCAATTAAAGAGTATAAAAGAGGGCGGTTTTTTGCTTCTACAGAAATAATAAGCGTTGAGTTTTCATTGGCATATATTGATGCTAGTGAGTTATTGTCTTTATCTAGGTTTAGAATCTGTTCTAAAATTTCAGCGAATGAACTATTTATTACATTGAGGTTGGATTTAAGCTCCATTAGCTCATTGTAACGCCGAATATTCTTTTCATAGCTTTTACGTAGACGTAGTTCTTGATCGACTTGTTTTAATTGTTGTTCAAGCAGAGATATTTTCTCGTCAAGGTCATTGGTTGTAGGTAAATAAAGCAGCGTAGCCAGTACGTATAATACCGATGCGATTAGTGCGCTAAGTACAACGATCCAAAATGGATACCTTAGGGTCTTTTTTGAAAAGAGATTCTTAATCATGGGTTTTGTTCTCGGGCAAACCAGAGGCGTTATCTACACGGTCACTATTTTGGCATGATTTATTTTGTTGACATAAAATCAAGCTGTTTACCATTGCTGTCCAATAAGACCGATCGGTCGCAGGTGGTTTCTTGTAGTAACTTAAGATGTTATCAGTATCTTTTGCCGTGTTTTTACTGGCTTGTTGTTTGAAAAGTTCATCGCGGGCTAATAGATCAAAGTAATTGATAATTCGATCGGGTATAAGGCGGTCGCCAGCCTCAACAAAATAGGCCTTACCCGCTTTGGATATAATAACAATTCCCCAGTTATCATCATTGATAAGTACATCTCGTACTTGTATACCTTCAACAGAAAGGGGGGTACCAAGAGGAGTTCCATCTGCACGCCAGAAATAAAGTTTATCTGTATCCGTTGCGGTGACTATCCAACGTCCATCATTTGAAAAACTAATCGCAGCAATACCGCTGTCATGTTTTAGTTGGGCTGACGCTTTCATTGAAGTAGATTTGTTATGCGGGGAAACCGACCATAAGTTCACAATGCCGTTCCGGTCACCACTAGCAAGTATTGAACCTTCAGGATTCCAGTTAAGTTGGCTGATAGCTTGGTCGTTTTTATGCGATGCAGTGGCTATTGTCTTGCCATTAGCTTTAGATAAGGCAATTTTTCCTTGCCAATTAGCTGTGGCTAAAATAGCTTGGGTTGGGTGCCATTGTAATACTGATAGTGGTGTCTTATGAGTAAAACCACTATTACTTAATGTGGCAATGCGCTTGCCATTGGTGCGATTGAATATGTTAATTGAATTATTGAGTTCGGCGGAGGCAATATGACCTTTGCCAAGGCTTATTTTTTTGACAATAGATCTCGGATTTTTAATTGACGTTACATGTGCGCCATCGCCGGTGCGTAATATGTGTATCCGATTATCCTCGGTTAGTATTGCGTAGTGGCTTGCATCTGTCGCAATGTCGACGTCTTTAATTTTACTTGGCGAAGAGTCGTCAGTTGAAAATAAATCGCTTTTTATATGGGTGACATTTGAAACAGGTAATTGGCTAGTGGCAAGAATAGAACGTTTGCCTTTTTCATTGTCTGTGTTGGTATTAAATATGACTGCCCCAATCAGTCCAAGTTTATTCAGGCTTTCGTCGTTAATCAGGGCAACCGGCTTGTTGGCTTGAGGCTTCTTCTTCGAGTTTCGTCGACCAGATAGTGTTTGATGACGGTAAAGCTGTAACGAATCGCTGTCATTGTCAAAATATACCTTGGGAAATATTCCCAAATTAGATTCAGTTTTGTATAAGTGCTCATACTTGGCAAATACCTCTTTTGACGATATTGACCATGCGTGGTCATCAGGTAGGTTGTTAGTTGCTATGAGCGTTTTGTCGAGGATGTGTGTGCCAGAATCTGAAGCGAGTAATATATTGTTTTCAAGATCGACAATGCTAAAAATATTTGATGCTGGCCGGATGGTGGTGGTTTCATTATTAGTTCTGTTGCGACTAAAGAGTTCGCCATTGCTGGCGGAAAAAACAAGTGTGTCCTGACTTATTTTTGCCGCACCAGTGATGAGTTTAAAGTCATAAGATTTGCTTGCCAGAACAAGTTGTGGATTTGATACCGTGAGACTGTCCTTAGGCATAATCTCGTAACTATACGTATTCTCATCACCGTCGAAATTAAGGAAAGTAGAGAGAAACAAAATAGAATCACTATCGACTTGTTTTTGTAATAATCCCGGAAAATGAATATAGCTTTTTGAAGCGCCTTTTAGCTCATCGGGTATCGGCATATCAACGTAGCGGGTCGTTACGCTATCGCCAACTATCTTTGTGATGGCAAGCCGTGGCTTGACTTGTATTTTTATCCAATTGCTTTTCCAGCTATCCTGACCATAACTATTGGCGAGCAATTGAGATGCTATATATAAGGCCCAGTCAGGTAACAGTGAATCATAACTGCTTACAACATTGATAAAACCTGTTTCGGTGAGGATAGGGTTAGGTTTAGCAACGTTGCTGCCAAATGGATCAATGTCATCAAGTACTGTAATTTCTTCCCATTTTCCATTGGTCTGTTGTTGCCATAGGAATTTGTTGTTAATGAGTACAGACTTGCTATTAATGATATCGAATTTCTCAATATATAGGTCATCGTTGGAAATGATGTTATCTAGATTTGTGAACGAGCTGGTTTGATCACCTTTCCATACTTTCAAGGAGCGACTGTCACCAATAACAAGTTGATTGTTATTCAGAAAACGAAGATGCATGTCGTCGTCAACATCAGTTAAAACGGTATCTTTGAATTTCCCGGTTTCGGTATCAATTAGTTTTATTGAATAGGTTTTATCACTGTATCGAGATTTCTTATCGGTTTTATTTTCTACGATTAACGCAACCGTCTTGCTGTCAGGTGTATATGAGGCGCCAAAAGTATTGAATTGAGTTTGTTTTAATCGAGTTGGAAGCGATCCAACTAAAATTGTTTTATCAGATAGGCGTATTAGACTGGCAACACGGTTATTATTCTCGACATGAATAGTGAGCACGGTTCTTTTATCAGGTGAAACAAGTGGATAAAAACTTCTTCCATTAACTAATTTATTTGTACTGTTAATCCCCTTGATATGCCAGTTAGGTTGGCGGAATAGATTAACAAGCCATTCAGGAGATAGCTTGTTAAGCTCATCGTTTCGTTGCTGCTCATCGGCTGCCAGCGTTCCCCGACGAATATCACCGGACTCACGTGAACGGGTGATGGCTTTAAAGTAGCTATTCAGCGCAGCCGTGTTGTTTGCTTGCTGGCTAAGTAGGTTTGCTTTGGCATATTCTGTTTCTGCTATTAATCCGGCACTATCGGCTTTACTCTTTATTAATACTTGTTCTTTGTCACGAATAGCACTTTTTTGTAATGAAAGTTCATCTAGAGAGTTAAGTGTAATGACACCGAATATTGCTGCAACAATACTGATGGCGCTAAAGCCGGCCTGCAAAATACGTTTACGTTTTTGTAATTGTCTTGATCTGACCAGTGATGCATCAATAAATGCAGCAGTGTCAGTGTCTAGTTGTAAACCGCTCTGCCTTAGGTAGCGTATATCTTCGAGTCGTTTGCCGGAGGTGGCAAGCATATCGCGGCGTTTAACTT
>Ga0316207_10005499_pt1 | contig 10483 bp, 13 predicted proteins | sample 6weekpyrite_MG_FD_204943 | JGI IMG/M metagenome (GOLD analysis project Ga0316207, IMG submission 204943) | Microbial mat bacterial communities from mineral coupon in-situ incubated in ocean water Damariscotta River, Maine, United States -... | ecosystem: Environmental > Aquatic > Marine >...
GATCAGTAATCAGACAGCGATCAGAGGACGCGTTCGCGTTCCTCGACCTCGAATACTTCGAGGTGATCGCCCGCCTTGATGTCATTCGTGTCGGCAAGGACCACGCCGCATTCCAGACCGGCGCGAACTTCGTCCACGTCGTCCTTGAAACGGCGGAGCGAATCGATCGACGTTGCCGAGACGATGACGTCGTTGCGGGTGAGACGCGCAAAGAGACCCTTGCGAATGACGCCCTCGACGACGAGTAGACCGGCCGCCTTGTCCTTCTTGCCGGCCGGGAAGACCTGCTTGACTTCGGCGCGGCCGACGACGTTTTCGATCCGTTCGGGACCAAGCTCGCCCGCCAGTTCCTTCGTGATCTCTTCCGTCAGGTGGTAGATCACGTCGTGATACATGAGCCGGACCTTGTCCTTCTCCATCTGCTGACGCGCCTTGGCATTGGGTCGCACGTTGAAACCGATGATCGGCGCGCCGGTTGCCGCAGCAAGCGTCACGTCGCTTTCGGTGATGGCGCCCACGCCCGAATGGAGCACGCGAACCTTGATCTCGTCGTTCGAAATCTTGGCAAGGGCGGTACTGATCGCCTCGACGGAACCCTGCACGTCGGCCTTGATGACGACCGGATACTCGATGACATTGCTCTTGAGCGCCGAGAACATGTTCTCGAAACTCGCCGGGGCCTGCGCAGTGCGCTTCTCGTTCGCCTTCTCGGTGCGATAGGCGGATACTTCGCGGGCGCGCTGCTCATTCTCGACGACGGAGAACTGATCACCGGCATTGGGAACGCCGCCAAGGCCAAGAACCTCGACCGGCATCGACGGACCGGCTTCCTTGATCTGCTTGCCCTTGTCGTCATGCAGCGCACGGACACGGCCGCTCTCTGTGCCGACGACGAAGATATCGCCGCGTTTGAGCGTGCCGCGCGTGACGAGCACGGTGGCCAGCGGGCCCTTGCCCTTGTCGAGCTTTGCCTCGATCACGGTCGCTTCCGCGTCGCGGTCGGGGTTGGCCTTGAGTTCGAGCAGTTCCGACTGGAGGTTGATCGCCTCGAGCAGCTTGTCGAGACCCGTCTTCGCCTTGGCCGAAACTTCGACGTCCATGACATCGCCGCTCATCGCCTCGACGACGATTTCATGTTCGAGCAGACGCTCGCGGATCTTCTGCGGCTTGGCTTCGGGCTTGTCGCACTTGTTGATCGCGACAATCATCGGAACGCCGGCGGCCTTCGTGTGATTGATGGCCTCGATCGTCTGCGGCATCAGCCCGTCGTCGGCAGCGACAACAAGGATCACGATGTCGGTGACGTTCGCGCCGCGCGCACGCATCTCGGTGAACGCCTCGTGTCCGGGTGTATCGAGGAACGTGATCTTCTGCTTGTCCTTGGTCGTGATCTGGTATGCGCCGATATGCTGCGTGATGCCGCCAGCCTCGCCGCGGGTCACGTCTGTTCCGCGCAGCGCGTCCAGCAAGCTGGTCTTGCCGTGGTCGACATGGCCCATGATCGTGACCACCGGCGGGCGCGGTTGCAGCGTCTCTTCCGGATCGACGTCTTCGGTCGTGTCGATGTCGACATCGGCTTCGGACACGCGCTGGACGTTGTGGCCGAACTGTTCGACCAGCAGTTCCGCGGTGTCCTGATCGATCGTCTGGTTGACGGTGACCATCATGCCAAGGTTGAAGAGCTCCTTCACGAGGTCGGCACCCTTCTCGGCCATGCGCTGGGCCAGTTCCTGCACTGTGATCGCCTCTGGGACGATAACGTCGCGAACCTGCTTTTCGCGGGGTGCGCGCGAACCGCCGCCACCGCCCTGCATGCGGCGTTCCTTTTCACGCGCACGCTTGAGCGCGGCGAGGCTGCGGGCGCGGCGGCCCTCGTCCTCGTTCAGCGCCTTGGTAACGGTCAGCTTGCCCTTGCGGCGATCGCCGCGGCCTTCGGCCGCTGTGTCATCCTTGACCGCGGCGCCCTTGTCCTTGCGCGCCGACTTCTTGTCGGCCGCAGGGGCGGGGCGCTTGGGTTCGGGGCGCTTGACCGGCGTAAAGCGGCGCGGCGCGGGTGCGGCCTCGCTGCTGTCCTCGGTCTCTGCCGGTTCCTCGGCGGGCTTGGCTTCGGCCTTCGCGGTCTCGGGCTCAGGCTCAGGCTCTGCCGCTTCTTCGGGTTTGGCCTCTTCTGCCTTCGCGGCCTCGGCTTCCTGCTTGGCGGCGTTTTCTTCGGCCTTGCGGTTTTCCTCGGCGCGGCGCTTTTCTTCCTCGATCGCCTTCAGCCGCTGTTCCTCTTCGCGGCGGTTGGCTTCCTCCAGCGTGGCGAGGCGTGCCTCTTCTGCCTCGCGCAGCAGGCGGGCCTGCGTTTCCTGGCGGCTCTCCCGCGTCGCGGGCTTCTTAGGCGCAGGCTTGGGCGCGGGCGCCGGGGCTTCGGCGGCCGGAGCAGGCTCGGGAGCCGGAGTCGGCGCAGGGGCCGGCGTGGGGGCTGCGCCCTCACCCGGCTTCAGGATCTTGCGGCGACGCTTGACCTCAACCGCGACCTTGTTCGTGCGGCCGTGGCTGAAGGTCTGCTTGACCTCGCCCGCGTCCACCGAGCGCTTGAGGCCAAGCGGCTTGCGGGTACGGGGGGTGTCGTTGGTATCGCTCATACGGTCAAAACGTCCTTCAAAAATACTTCGTCTCGTCCCCTGCCTTGTCCTCGTGCACGTTGCACGGGATCCTGCGGGGCGGTTGCCTCGGGCCTCGGCGCGCTTACGCGGCCTTACCGGTCAGGGGCGGATCCGTGCCTCGGCTTCCTTCGGGGGGATCATCCCCCGATCGCCGGCCAAGGCCGAGAAAATGGTTCAGTCGCGCCAATTGCGCCGTGATGCGCGCTGCTGCGGCGCGGTCGGTCACGGCGAGGTGGACGACATTCTCGCGGCCCAATGCCACAGACAGGGCCGCACGGTCCAGTGGCAAGCGCAAACCCGCCATGCCGGACCCTTCCGCTTCCTCGCCCACGCGCCACGCCTGATCCAGCCTGCGCGACCCGTCTTCACGGGCATCGCTGGCATGGCCAAGCCATTGGACACGGCCCGATCGCGCCTGTTCGGCGATGCGGTCGGACCCTGCGATAAGATTGCCGGAGCGCCACTCGATTCCGAGCCGATCGGTAAAGGCGCGGGTAAGCGCAGCTTCGGCCAGGTCGGCTAGGTTGTCCGGCACGCGCAAGGCGTTCGACTTGAAGCCGCGCGCCAACACACCCTTGAGATGGCCCTTGGCAAGCGCATCTTCAAGTTCGATCCGGCTCGCCCCGATCCATGCGCCGCGGCCCGGCGCCTTGGCATGGGCATCGGGCAACACGTCGCCATCCGGGCCAAGCGCCAGGCGCAACAGGTCTTCGCGCGGAGCGGTCTGTCCGCTCAGCACGCAGCGACGCTGCGGCGCGCTCCTTGCAGAACGCACCGATCCGTCATCGAAGCTGTCGGTTAGCGGCTCATTGTGAGGATTCCGCATCGGCGGCCTCCTCTGCTGCGGGAGCGGCAGCCGGAGCAGCCTCGTCCTCGTCTTCGAACCAGTGAGCGCGGGCCGCCATGATGATCTCGTTGCCCTGCTCTTCGGAAAGACCGAATTCGCCCAGCACGCCGCCCTTGTCCTGCTCGCGCACGTTGCGCTTGAGCGGCGGACCGTCAGTGTTGCCGCGGCGGCGCGGTGCTTCACGCTTCTTGGCGATCAGTTCGTCAGTGGCCAGATCGGCCAGATCGTCCAGCGTCTTGATACCGCCCTTGCCCAGCACGACGAGCATTTCCTCGCTCAGGTGCGGGATATCGGCCAATGCATCTTCAACGCCCAGTTCGCGGCGCGTCTCGCGATAGGCGGCTTCGCGGCGCTCCAGCGCCTCGACCGCGCGTGACTGAAGCTCTTCGGCCAGTTCCTCGTCAAAGCCTTCGATGCCCGCCAGTTCGGCAAGTTCGACATAGGCGACTTCGTCCATCTCGGTGAAGCCTTCGGCGACGAGAAGCTGCGATAGCGTTTCATCGACGTCGAGTTCTTCCTCGAACATCTTGGAACGCTCGGCAAATTCCTTCTGCCGCTTCTCGCTCGATTCCGCTTCGGTCATGATGTCGATCTGACTGTCGGTCAGCTGAGAGGCGAGACGTACGTTCTGGCCTCGGCGGCCAATGGCAAGCGAGAGCTGATCGTCGGGAACGACGACTTCGATACGGCCTTCTTCCTCGTCCAGGACGACGCGGCTGACCGTTGCAGGCTGCAGCGCGTTGACGATGAAGGTCGCGGTGTCCTCGCTCCACGGGATGATGTCGATCTTCTCGCCCTGCAATTCCTGCACGACGGCCTGAACGCGGCTGCCCTTCATGCCGACGCAGGCGCCGACGGGATCGATGCTGCTGTCGTGGCTGATCACGCCGATCTTGGCGCGCGAACCGGGGTCGCGGGCCGCGGCCTTGATCTCGATGATACCATCGTAGATTTCGGGCACTTCCTGCGCGAACAGCTTCTTCATGAATTCGGGGTGCGCACGCGAAAGGAAGATCTGCGGCCCGCGGTTGGAACGCTCCACCTTCATGATCCATGCGCGAACGCGTTCGCCGGTTCGGGCAACTTCGCGCGGGATCTGCTGATCGCGGCGGATGATGCCTTCGGCCCGGCCCAGGTTCACGATCACGTGGCCGAACTCGACCGACTTGATCACGCCGGTGATGACTTCGCCGGCGCGGTCCTTGAATTCCTCGTACTGACGCTCACGCTCAGCATCGCGGACTTTCTGGAAGATGACCTGCTTGGCCGACTGCGCGTCGATGCGGCCCAGGTCGACCGGGGGTAGCGGATCGACGATGTAGTCGCCGACGACAGCGCCGTCCTGCAGCTTCTGTGCCTGCTCGACCGAGACCTGCTTGAAGTAGTCCTCGACCTCTTCCACCACCTCGACGACGCGCCACAGGCGAAGATCGCCGGTGTTCGGGTCGAGCTTGGCGCGAATGTCGTTTTCCGCACCGTAACGGTTGCGGGCGGACTTCTGGATCGCCTCTTCCATCGCCTCGATGACGATCGACTTGTCGATCATCTTCTCATTCGCCACAGAGTTGGCGATGGCGAGCAGTTCGGCGCGATTTGCGGAAATCGGGCTGGCCATTATTTGGTTACCTTCTGCAGTCCTTGGCGCGGGGAGGCATGCTCCGCTGGCCAGTTTCGGTCAATCCGTGTGGAGGGGTGGCAAGGACGTTATCGTCAGGCCTCGCCCATGTCCTCCGCCTCTTCTTCGGTTTCGATGATTTCGTCCGCCCCGCTGGTGTCCAGCGGCACGGTCGCGGCGATCAGCTTGTCGGTAAGGACAAGCTTGGCCGAATGAATAGTGGCAAGCGGGATTTCGACCCGCCCGTTCTTGCGGTCGTCGATGGCAACCCGATCGCCTTCGATCCCGATAAGGTCGCCGTGAAAAGTGCGACGGTTGCCCGCCGGCGCCTCGGCGTCCTTGAAAATGTTGATGCGCGCTTCGTGTCCGGCCCAGTTGGCATAGTCCTTGCCGCGGGTCAGCGGACGGTCGATGCCCGGGCTGCTGACCTCAAGCCGGTAGGCCCCTTCGATCAGATCGTCGCCGGCCTCTTCCCTGGCGTCCAACGCGTCGGAGATACGGCGCGACAGCGCCATGCACTGTTCGATCACAAGCTGCCCCGTTTCCGGGTTTTCCGCCATGACCTGCAAGGTACGTTCGTCATCCTGGCCGAACAGCTTCACGCGCACGAGTTCAAGGCCGGAAGCGGTCACTTCCTGCTCGATAAGTTCGGTAGCGCGTGCGATGTCAGTCATTCAGTCTCCGTATGCCTTGCCCGTGTTACGCATGCGAGAAATCGTGCCGGGGCGTATCCGCTCCGGCCCGGCCTTGCTTGCGACAATGTCGGGATGAGTCGCCAGATAGGCGCAAGTCGCGCAAAATTCAAGCCGGTTGACGCGTCAGCTTGCCGATATGTCGTGCTTCTTCATGCAATGGCGCAACTGGTCATAGGAAAGGCCCAGCGCCTCAGCCGTCTTGCGCTGGTTCCAACGGTTGCGATCCAGCGCGGCAGCCACGATCGCGCGCTCATGCCCGTCGACAGCCGCGCGAAGGTCGCTGACCTCGGCAAAATCGAAAGCCGTGAGCGCAGGCGCATCGGCCGCGGGCGAGGCGGGCGAAGGAGCCGGTGATGCCGCCTTGGGCGCGGCCTTGGGCGCCCAGGGGCTGTCGAAAGGATCGAAGACGACCTCTCCGATCGGCATTTCCCATGTCTCCCAGCGATATACGGCGCGCTCTATCGCATTGCGCAATTCGCGCACGTTGCCTGGCCACGCGTATTCCTCCAGCCCGTCCATCACGGTTTCGGAAAAGCCTGGCCATTCCTCCCACTGCAATTCAGCCGCCATGCGCCGCCCGAAGAAATCGGCCAGCACCATCACGTCCCCCTCACGCGCGCGCAGGGGAGGAAGGGTTATGACCTCGAAGCTCAGCCGGTCCAGAAGGTCTGCGCGAAACGTGCCCTCCTCCGCCATGGCGGGAAGGTCTTCGTTGGTGGCAGCGACGATGCGCACATCAACCCTGCGCGGGCGGGAGGAACCGATGCGGGTCACCTCGCCATATTCGACCGCGCGCAAGAGCCGCTCCTGCGCGGCCATGGAAAGCGTGCCCAACTCGTCAAGGAAGAGCGTGCCGCCGTCAGCCTCCTCGAACCGGCCCTCGCGCACCTTTGTCGCACCGGTGAACGCGCCAGCCTCGTGGCCGAACAGCTCCGCCTCGATCAGCGTTTCGGGAAGCGCGGCGCAGTTCATCACCACCAGCGGCTCTCCCCAGCGGTCGGACAGGCGGTGCAGGCGCTCCGCGATCAGCTCCTTGCCGGTCCCGCGCTCCCCGATGATGAGCACGGGGCGCGACAGCGCGGCGGCGCGGCTGGCGCGCTCTACCGCGTCGAGGATCGACTGCGACTGGCCGACAAACTGGTTTTCCCGCTCCATTCCCAAGAGTTAGCGAAATTTCCCAAGACATGGCAAATGATTTCAAGTGAGGGCATCGTTCGGATTACATCAAATCATTGATAAATAACATTTAATACAAACTGGCACGCTCCTTGCTGAACGTTGGTTGAACCCGAATTGGAGGAAGGGACAAAATGTTCGACCGCGTTATCAAGCTTAGCCCCCTGGCATGGTCTTCGGTGGCCAGCCTCACGGCGATGCTCGCGCTGAACGTCTTTGCGCTCAGCCAGCAACTGCAGGAAGCGCCCCGCTTTGCCGCACCGCTTCTCGTCATCCAGGGCAGCCTGGCATGAGCGAGCCCTTCGATCTTGAACCCGAAAAGGACGAGGAGCGGCGCCGCAGCGCCCGCGTCGTTCAAAACGGCGACAGCGACAAGGCGGACAGCCCGCGCATCGACGCCGAAGTCGCCCGCCTGCGCGATGGCAAAGGCCAAGAGGCCGTCCGCCCGCAAGGGGCCGCAAACAATTCGACCCCCAACCTTACCCAGTATGGAGCGCCATTGATGGGGATATTCTCCCGCACCCGCGATATCATCGCTGCCAACTTCGCCGACCTGATCGACAAGGCGGACGATCCCCACAAGATGATCCGCATGATCATCGTCGAGATGGAGGAAACGCTTGTCGAAGTGCGCGCCAGTGCCGCCCGCACGATCGCCGACCAGAAGGAAATGCAGCGCCACCAGATCAAGCTGGAGAAGCTGCAGTCCGACTGGGGCGAGAAGGCGGAACTGGCCCTTTCGAAGGACCGCGAGGATCTGGCCCGCGCCGCATTGATGGAAAAGCGCAAGGCCGGCGATCTGGCCGTCAAGCTCAAGGCCGAGATCGACATGCTGGATGAAAGCCTGCGCACGTACGAGGCTGACATCTCCAAGCTGCAAAGCCGTCTTCGCGAAGCACGCAGCCGGCAGAGCCAGATCGCGGCCCGCCTCGAAAGCGCGGAGAACCGCTACAAGCTGCGCTCGCTGCTGACCACCGAACGCGTGGACGAGGCAATGGCCCGGTTCGACCAGCTCGAACGCCGCGCCGACTATGCCGAAGGCCGCGCCGAGGCGATCAGCCTGCGCCAGGCCAAGGGCGAGATGAGCCTTGCCGAACAGATCGATGCGCTCAGCGCCGACGAAACCGTCGATGCCGAGCTGGAAGAAATGAAGCGCGCCCTGAAGGGCGACACGAAGGAGGATTGAGCCGTGGATGAAGTACTGATCGTATTGAGCATTTGCGTCGGGCTTCCGTGGCTGATCCTTCATTACGTCACCAAGTGGAAGACCACGCCCAAGCTGACCGACGGCGACGAGCAGATGCTGGAAGAACTCTACCAGCTTGCCCGCAGGATGGATGACCGGATGGATACGGTGGAGCGCCTCGTCGCATCCGACAACCCCGACTTCCAGCGCCCGCGCCTGATCGCGGACAATGCCGAAGACAACGCCAAGCTCGAAGAAATCGAGCGCATGATCAAGGAAAGGACCGCACGATGAACACGCCCCGCACCCGCCTCTACCGCGACAAGGTCGAGGGCAAGTTCCTGGGCGTGTGTTCCGGTCTTGCCGACTACACCGGGATCGACGCGATCTGGATCCGCATCGGCTTCGTCATCACGACGCTGATGATGGGCTGGCCCTTCCTGATCTACTTCCTGATCGGGTTCATGGCCCCGAAAAAGCCCGGCGCGCTCTATGCCGACAAGCAGGAGCAGCAGTTCTGGCAAGGCGTGCGCCAGTCGCCCGCCCGTTCGGCCCGCGAAGTACGTTCACGCTTTCGCGACATCGATCGCCGCCTCGCCAAGGTCGAGGAACACTATGTCACTGGCAACCGCTCGCTCAGCCAGGAAATCGAAAGCCTGCGCTAAGCCGCCAAGCGAATTAAGGGGACTGAGAGATGGATATTACCGGGATCATGGCGCTCGCCATTCCCATTGCGCCCTTTGCCATGGTCGCCTTCATCGTCTGGGTGAAGCACCAGGGCAAGATGGCCGAACTTCAAACCAGGACAACCGCTGAAAAGGCCGCGCAATATGCGCAGCACACCGGCCAGCTGGAAGAACGTGTTCGCGTGCTCGAACGCATCGTGACCAGCCGCGGGTACGACCTATCCGACCAGATCGAGGCGCTGCGCCACGAAGACAGCGAAAAACGTCTGGCCGCGCCGAAGGTGCCGGTGGCCGAACCAGACAAGACCGTGAATTGAGGGGGAAGACGTGAGTTTCAATTTCCTGATCATGCTGGTTGCGGCGGTCGTCATCGTCGTCCTGCTCAACAAGCGGCGCAGCGAAAGGCCGCTGGAGCAGGGGCAATCCGCCCCCGACACGCGCCGAGAGCGCGAACTGGAAGCGGAGATCGCCGAGCTGAAAGAGCGGATCAAGGTGCTCGAACGCATTGCCTATGACGATCGCAAACGCGTCGGTCTTGCCGACGAGATCGAATCCCTGCGCGATTGAGCCGGGCCGGTAGAGGGAACAAGGGAAATGGAAATGGCCTTTGAAACTTTGACCGTCGCGATTGCCGCCCTTGCCGCGGTATCGGTCGTGACGCTCGCCGCCCTGCGCGGTTGGCAGGGGTGGCTGGCATTCAAACTGCGCGAACTGGACCGCACCGGCACTGCCTCCGGCGCCGATGGCACTGCCCCCTCGCCCGCCGCGCGCATCGAACTTGCCGATCTCAAGGAAAGGGTCCGCCAGTTGGAGGCGATTGCCGCCGGTGTAGACCTCTAAAACGCGCATGACGGTTGATCGCGCCGCACAGCGCGGCTAGCGACGCTGCCCATGCGATCCATCGACGACATTGCCGAAGAATACGAATTCCTCGAAGGCGACGAACGCTATCGTCTGCTGATCGAGCTGGGCCGCGAGCTGGAGGAGATGCCCGCCGCGCTCAAGACCGAGGCGACTCAGGTAAAGGGCTGCTCCGCCGCGGTCTGGGTCTATCCCACCCGCACCGATGGCGGGAATACTCTGCATTTCCTTGCCGACAGCAATGCCGCCATCACCAAGGGCATCGTCGCGCTTGTCATTTCGGCAGTGCAGGACAAGCCCGCCGGCGAAGTCGCGCGGTCCGACATCGCGGCCGCGCTTGAACCTTTCGACCTGAAAAATCAGCTATCTTCGAACCGGACCCAGGGCGTTCCCAACATGATTGCGCTGATCCAGCAGACCGCCTCGCGCATCGCCGAAGAGGGCTGAACCCGCTATTCTCCTGCCGAAGCGACCGCGCGCAATAAACTGCGCGTCGGGGCGAGACTCTGCGCACGTTTCGTGCTAAGAGGATCACGGCGCGCGAACGCACAATTATACTTTAAGCCCAGAATAAAGGGCGCTTGCTCATCGTGAGCAAACGTTCGTGGTCATGACTGCCGAAGGGAGAGCGGCACCATGGAAGACTTCAACAGCCTGCTTTCGCACGAGCAGGTCGAGTTGATCCGGGCGCAAAATGCCCGAACCAGCGACGACCGGATGCTCCACCGAAAGGAAGCCCTGACATTTGCGCGGCGCATCGAGGCGCACG
>Ga0316207_10005500_pt1 | contig 10482 bp, 11 predicted proteins | sample 6weekpyrite_MG_FD_204943 | JGI IMG/M metagenome (GOLD analysis project Ga0316207, IMG submission 204943) | Microbial mat bacterial communities from mineral coupon in-situ incubated in ocean water Damariscotta River, Maine, United States -... | ecosystem: Environmental > Aquatic > Marine >...
CGATAAAAACCCCGCCTTCAAGCATGATAGTAAATTTATTCTTCAGGCAGGATCGTTTAAACAACTTTCCCAGGCCGATCAGATGAAGGCCAGCCTGGCGCTCATCGGTGTTGAAGCAAGTATTCAGTCCGTGACGATTGATAATGCCACTACAGGCGCAACTACCTGGCACCGGGTACGACTTGGCCCTTATAACAACCTGGGTGAAATGAATCGAGTTCGTTCACGACTACGGCAAAATAATATTGATGCAATGCTGCTAAAACTTAAAAGTTAATTCCGGCTCAATACACTCAGCAAGCTGATGAGTAAAAAAACAAAAACAAGCACTTCTGCTCGTATCGCGACTATCGACATCCTACGCGGTGTAGCTATCTTGATGATGTTTGTATTTCACTTTAGTTATGACCTGACTTTTTTTGGTTACCTGGATATTAATTTTCTTGAAGATCCCTTCTGGGCAAACTTCCGTCGCCTGATTGTCAGCTCATTCCTACTACTAGTTGGCGTCAGTTTATTCCTGGCAAGTAGACATGGCATCAAACCTCGACGTTTCCTGCGCCGCCTTATCTTGTTGATTGCTTATGCCCTGCTGGTATCACTGGGTAGCTACCTTATGTTTCCCGAAAGTTATATCTATTTCGGCATCCTGCATTTTATTGCCGTGGCCAGCGTGCTTGGTTTGTTGTTCACCCGTTTCTACTGGGTCAACCTTGCGCTGGGCACCGCACTCGTTTTGCTCGATATTTTCTATAGCCATAGCTTCTTTAATCACCCTAGCATTAACTGGCTTGGGCTCATGACACACCTACCTTACACGGAAGATTACGTACCTCTCATTCCCTGGTTTGGTGTGGTACTGATTGGTTTATTCCTGGGCCGTTTGCTTTTTTCAGAACCTGAAACACCTGGCTGGTTATCGTGGAAGGCTTCAAACCGGGCTACTAAAACACTCGCGCTAGCGGGTCGTCACAGCCTGCATATCTATATATTGCATCAACCTATTTTCATTGGCTTAATTGCCGTCATCTCAGGAAAAGGGTTTTCCTGAACCTATCGTTCATTGCTTGTTATTGACCAGGTACTACTGTTACGCCTATAGTCGAAAACAATAAGTCACTGAATAAAAACGTGATATCTCAAAAAAAGCAGAACTGCCACCTAGCACACCTTAATTTTTATGGAAGAAAAAGAGCTAAGGCAATGAAAACAAGGAAATTGTTTCTAACAAATAACAACAAATCAGTAAAACTGGGCGTATTAGGTAGCATTTATGCCCCCTGTATATAGTTAGAAGGCATATGAGAGTAATGGCTAAACTATTTTTTATTCTATGTCTTATAGTTCCTTTTTCTGGCTGTAGTTCTTCTGAGCAGAAGTACAAAAGTTCGATGACAAGTTCTGATTTGGAATATATGGAAGATTTGTCTGCAATTTTAAATAATCGGTCTATAGAGCATGAGTACAAACTTGTCATGTTTTCATTTGCAGCAGAGATATCTTTCAAGAATGAAGATAATGAAATTGTTGGAAATCTTCAGAAGAAACTATTATCCGCATCAAATGTAAAGTTCGATGAAAAATTACGGTTATGTCATATAGAAGCATTTAAAGAGTTAGATATTGAGTATTTTATAAAAGAGAAGGAAGATGGAATCTGGCTTAAATGGTTTCCTGAGAGCGAAAAAGAACGGAAGCTGCAGAAAATAACAACTGAATGCATATTTAGGGAAAAAGATAATGCCTTCTAACAAATCACTCCATCGGACAAACTTGTCTGTCACGCCTTTTGCGGAGCAAAAGTCTTGCCAGCCTGCGTTCGCCGCTGAGTTCAACCGTTATATTGCATGACCATAAAATGAAGATATCAAAATTAGAAGTTTCGTTAGTTGTTGTCATTTTGGCGATTGCAATGATTTATGTTTTCAAGAGTCCTTCTTATGCGGAAGAATGCTTAGAAGCGGGTGGAAGCTTATTGAAAAACGGGGAATGCTCTGTTGTTTTGAAAAGCGAGTGCGATGAAATGGGTGGTCAAGTAATAGATAAAAAGACATGCGTTAATGAAGACGGAGATTTACTAATACTCAAGGGTAGAATAGACATTAGAGATTATGAGAATAAATAAATGCCATATAACAAATCGCTCAAGACTGTGGACGCGCTAAAGCGCGCCCCTTAACTCAACCGTTATGCATATGATTAAAACATCTTGCCCACATTGCGCTAGAAAATATGAAAGAAATATCGGTCTATGTGTTTGTGACAGATGTGGCTGTGAATTTGAGTTAAAAAATCCTGAAGGGAAAATGACGATAATAAAAAAACCTAAAGCATATTTTAAAGCCATGATGTATTCATTGTTTGCCATATTTATATCAGGGCTAATATGGAAGTTTGAGATTATTGATATTCCATTTGAAGTGGTTATGTTTTCAATTTGGTTATTGCTAGCAATTCTTTTAATGCAGGCATACCATCATGGAATAATCTATGGAAATTCTGGTGTTATTTTCAGAGAAGAAGAAGGTGGTTTCGTAGAAAATTTTGGTTTCATGGTCCACTTGATAATTTACTCATTCGGTTTTTTGATATTCGGGTTAGTTATAATAACTTAGTTACCTGCGTTCGCCGCTGAGCTCAACCGTTATGTTTGAAAATGAATGAAATGATAAATTGGCCAGTAATAATAAAACATTCAGACGATCCTGAACTAATATTTATCAGCAGCCAAACCGAATGGGATAACGATGTAGATCTACACTGCTTTGAATATGAAGCAGCAGATTATCTAGTGGACTCACACGGAAAAATATACACTCTCAATGAAAAAGAAAAGTCCTATATTAATCCCGAACCAAGTGGCGGCTCAAAGTCACTTAAAGAAATATTAGGCCTTGTTAAAGAACATGCGGCTCAACAAGGCTCATGTTGTGTGGCGAAACTATATGCACCCTCAATAAAAGAAGCATTTAAAATTGTAGAGTCATTAAATGAAACATAACAAGGCAATTGATAACATTCGCTCTCTGGGGCTTTCAAATAAAAGCGACACACTACTTCACGATAGTCACTGGATGAAAAATTACTTTTTCTTAATAATTGCTTTTCTACTTTTAGCGGGCTGCAGCAAAGAACCAACACAAATTCAACTGGAAATTGTCGACAGACTAATTCAGGAGCAAATTGACATTCCATATAAGGAAACAGATTGGAATACTGTGAAGGATGCTCTTTTAAAGAATGGTGAAACCGTTAAAGAAGCGGAAGAAAGGAACAAGAACTTATACACTAATATTCATGAGTTTCTCATTGCGTTAAAAAACAAACCCTATAAGGATAAAAAGGTTTGGGCTGTTAATATGTTAGAAATACAAATAGAACTTTGGGATGCTAGTTTAAAAGCGTTAGATAACCCTGACAAAGAGCTAGTCTTACTCAATGAGCAGCGAAAGGAATGGTTGGCGATCCTGATAGAATAAATACTTAACCACGATTATTTGCTATCACTAATTTATAATAAGAGGCCAGCTCTCTTTTTTAAGATAGGAGGTATCTGCTATTAAAAATTTATTACTTTTTCTGTTTATGCTTTTCCCTGTACTCGGTTTCACTGATAGCATAACAGTGACTATTGATGGATATCAGGCCGACGTCGGTATTCACAAGGCCGATATTGAAAAAGACATAATTGTTATTTCACTACACGGCAAAGAGAAAGGCCGCTGGCATAGTGGCAATGTGGATTTTGCTAATGAACTGTCCAGTCATGGCTACACAACCTATACCCCCGAAATGCCCTGGTATGGCTATCGTGCGCCTCTTTCACATTCATATACCTTTCTCGACGCACTGATTAAGAAAGTCGCCAATGGCAAAAAAGTCGTTGTTGCCGGTCATAGCCAGGGAGCACCCTATAGCCTTTTTTACACCACTGTTCACACTCCACCAACCAATGTCGTTGCTAGCATCTTGCTTGCACCCGGTCATTTGCTGCATCGTTCATACAAGATCCAGGATGCCACTGAGGATAGCGTATCACTGGCCAAGCAACTATTAGCTGAGGGCAATGGTAACCAGGAGGTAGAGCTGGCTGACTTTAATAAAGGTGGTCGTCGCGGCAAAAAGCTGGTCTCTACTACGCCCAATATTTATTTAAGCTATTTTGGCCTGGATAGTTCACCAAACTTTCTTAAAGTCATTAAACAAGCAAAGTTACCGCTACTATGGATTGATGGAGAAGATGATCGCCTTGCCCAACGCATGGACTACAAGAGTATCTACGAGACCGCCTCAGTGCATCCGCTCAACAAGCATGTCACTGTTGCAGGTGGCCATGTCAGCATGTGGGAAAATGCAGCAACACCCATCGTTGATTGGCTCAAGAATTTTGAATAATCGTTAATCTGTCATAAAGAATTCGCGTTTTATACGATATAAAGCGGATATATCCTCTTCACCAAAACCAGCCTGCTGTAAGCGTTCATAATGAATTCGTGTCATCTCGATAATGGGCAATCGCATCTCGTTACCTTCGATGGCCTCGACCATATCCCTACACAAGTCCAAATCTTTTTTATGCAGGTCAATTTTAAAACCCGGCGTATACTTGCCCTCAACCATATTTGTGCCACGGTGTTGCAGGAACCAGTTCCCGGCCGCGCCACTACTAATCACATCGATCACCTTATCCAGGGGTAATTGCATCGCCTCGGCAAAAGCCAATGCCTCTGTGACTGCCTGGTTAATCCCGGCTGCCATAACCTGGTTTACAGCCTTAGTGGACTGGCCCTGACCTGATTGGCCCATCCAGCTGATTTTCGCTGTCATGGCTTGGAGTACTGGTCTGACACTGTCCAGCTTTTGTTCGTCCCCCCCAACCATCATCACTAGACTGGCATTTTTGGCGCCTTCAACTCCGCCCGAGACTGGTGCATCCAGCAATGTCACTCCCTGTGTTACCAGGCTTTTTGCCAATGTCTGTATCGTTCTCACTGCAACTGTCGACGTATCGGCAATGATCTGCCCTTCTCGTAATGACGGCAACATGGCCTTGATAATAGCTTGAAGATCCTGGTCGGCAGAGACGCAAGTAATTATCAGGTCACATTCTGCTGCCAGTTCTGCAGCACTGTCGGCGATACTGACTGGAAATTCGCTGGCAAATGCCTTACTTGTTTCGACTGTGCGATTCCAGACCATGTCTAAATGGCCAGTGCGATGTAGGTTAGCTGCCATTCCACTGCCCATTGCACCCAGTCCAATAAAACCTGTTTTCATCTCTCCTCCCTGTTACCTGATTAAGCAACTATCTTAATAATTGGTTACTTCATCCTAAAGCTGCGGTAAAATCAATCTTGCCTGTTAATGGAATACAGGTGCAATAATTTAGATAGCATCTTCTAAATTATTGGTGAAATAAATAACTAAAGGAATAGTTTCGTGTTCAAGCTTGTCTATCAACCCTCGCCAAGGGTTAAATATGATAATCAGCAATTCATTAGTGTCCCTTTTGCTCTTCAATTCTCAAATACCGAGCATACCTCGATCACAAATGAGGAAACATTAGACTCTTCATCAAAGATACAAATCTATCATCCTGATGGTACGTATTTAGCTAAACTCAGTGGAACGCGTATATTTCCAACTGCAGACGGGGAAAAAGCCGGCATAAAATTAAGCCACCCGAAAAATATGACTGTGTGTGAAGTTAATGGTCAAGTTGTCTTTGAAATATTCCACTCCAGTGGACAATTTTACACGCCTAATGGTTTTTTTATGAAATGCCACTCTGCGCAATAAGTGCAACAGCTACATTTAAATCTATCTTTATCTCCTCCCATACAATGCATCAACCATCGGGTGTATATCGTCCTTATCAAACACCGGCAATGAACAGCGCTGATTGGCACAAGCAAAGGCAGCGGCTTTAGGTAAGGCTGGGTATTGCACATCCGGGTTCGGCATAGGGCCTTCCTGCTTATCCCACCACTCAATGCGGCGATAACTACCAGGGTAGCGCAGTGCTTGTTGATAAAGTGTATGCGACGCCAAATCTTTTTTAGCGCCGACAATTGTCATATGTACCGGGTCATTTGCTAATTCGTACGCCAATAATAAAATACCAGCTTCTGTCAGGCGCGATGTTGCAATTTCTTTCGTTGCCAGAAACCGCATCGCACGTTCAGCAATCCCTCGATACTGTTTATCAGCTGTCAGATGGTGAATACGTATCGCCATTCTGGCCAGGGCAATATTTTCATCTATTTGTGGCAGGGGTTGTATCACGGCCCTAGCAGGTGCATAGGAAACGGCATAACCTGCCCCCTGTTCACCGGCATAGCGGAAGGTTCGATCTATATATTCAGCTGTTTTACGGGCACGCTTAAGCATCTCCCGATCACCGGTTGACTGGTACAAAGCTAGATAAGCATCAGCCACGGCAATATTATCACCGAGGTAGGGGCCACCTTTGTCATTCTCATCATGCCGGTAACCACCACCCTCGATAGCACGGTTTTTCTCAACCCACTGCATGGCACGCTGCGCTAACTGTAGGTATTTTTTATTGCCCGTGGCCTGGTAAAGACTAAGCATTGCAGTCGATGCCCAGCCATTTTCCTGTCCATACTGATGCTTATCTACTCGTGGAATACCACGTGCACGACGCCCCCTATCATCAAGATCAAAATATTCCCGGCTGTGTACACCCTGCACAAGATCGGCATCCTGACTGGTGTAAAACACACCCACATCACTCATTAAGAAACTTTCAAGATAACCAGCAATCGCGTTAGCTGCCTTGAGGTAACCTGGATCAGCAAACTGTCGATAGGCCATTGCGTAGATCCGTAAATAACCTGCTTGAGATGGCATTATTTTTTCAAAGTGTGGGTAATCCCACTTGCCACCCGTCGAATACTGGTAAACACCACCCCATACTGGATCGATTAATGCCATGGCGGCATCAAGTGTTTGTCTTGCCCTGCGTTCCGCATCAGCATCACCCCCACGAGCCAGGGCCAGATCATATTCGACGCTATCGCGATCTAAAAACTTCTGGTTTATTTTAAGGCTGCCATATTCAGTATCGTAGGTGTCGACATGACGACGCTGTAATTCTTTTTTAAGCGTGCTACCTAACAGGGCACTTGTTGCAAACGATTTTACCTGGCGAACAGGTGCACCTGGTTCAGGCGTTGGATCATCAACAATTGCCTGTAACAACCTGGTCATACTTTCGGGAGGAATATAACCAGCACGTTTAACGAGTTCTGTGCCATCGGCATTAAAAAAAATCGTCGCAGGCCATCCCCACTCCTGGTAACGACGCGCAAGATCAGGTCGATTATTTTGATCTACCTTCAGCGAAATAAAATGTTGTTTGAGTAGTTTTATAACAGCGGGGTTAGAGTAGGTCTTTTCTTCCATGACATGGCACCAGTGGCACCAAACCGCTTCCAGGTCCAGGATAAGTAACTTGCCATCGCGTTTTGCCTCGACAAAAGCCGCATCGGTGAAGTCTCGCCATTGCACACCTTCCTTGCTAACAGGAGTGCTCGCCTGTGTTGAGGCAACCAGGCCGAAACATAATAAAAAACTCAATAGCAAACGCATTTACAACTCCTTGTTGTTATATCGCTATCCTTAACGATTACGCAAAAAAATGCAGTGACATATTCACGTTCTGTGACGAATCAGTCTTCTAGATAGGTGTAACCACGCAAACCGTTTCTGAGCTCCTTGAGGTAGAAATTCCTCAAGTCCAGGTGTAAATCGGTTGCTTCTACCTTGACCTCGTATATAGCCTGAAGTTCCTCAGGATTAAAATGTACTGCACGTAAAACATTATCAACACTGGTGCCTTGTATTGCAGTATCTATATAGTGACTACCATCGGTGTTGACGACAACATGGATGGAATTGGTATCACCAAACAAGTTATGAATATCACCTAATATTTCCTGGTAAGCACCCACCATAAACATAGCCAATAAATACGATTCATCCTTCGTGATGTTATGAATCGGCAAGGTACTTTCAACGCCTTCGGCATCAACATAGTGTTCAATCATGCCATCTGAGTCACAGGTAATGTCGTGAATCACAGCATGACGTTCCGGCTTCTCATTCAATCGTTGCAAGGGCACGATGGGGAATATCTGATCTATTGCCCACACATCAGGCAATGATCGAAATACTGAAAAATTACAAAAGACTTTATCCGCCATCCTGTCATGTAGTTTGTCCATCACCTCTCTATGCCGGCGAGAACGACTATTCAGACACTGACAAACTTTCTGACAGGTCGCCAGGTAATATTGTTCAGCCTGTGCGCGTTCGGATAAATTGATTACGCCATGCGTATACATATCCTGCGCTTCAGATTGCCAGTGGCTTATCTCATGAAAGGCTTCAACAGCACTGGATTTATTTACATCCTGCAATACCTGCCACATGTCACGTAATAGTATTGGATCACTATTCACCGGCACCGGTATCGTCTCAGTGTCCTGGATCTTTTCAACATCAATCACATCAGTTATCAGCATCGCATGGTGAGCCGTCATTGCGCGACCTGACTCTGTAAATATGTCTGGGCATGGTAAATGCTGCTGTTGGCAGATCTCATACAAACTATGGACAATGGTATTAGCGTATTCCTGGAGCTGATAATTCATCGAGCAAAAACTACGGCTGTGGGTGCCTTCGTAATCAACTCCTAGCCCACCACCGACATCCACAACTTTTATATTGACACCAAGGCTGTGTAACTCTGAATAAAACCGCGCACTCTCACGCATACTGCGCTGGATATCCCGAATATTGGCAATCTGCGAGCCTATGTGTAGATGTAACATTTCAAGACAGTCGAGCATTTGTGCCTGTTCTAATTGCTCTATCGCCTGCAAGACCTGATTTGCTGAAAGGCCGAACTTGGATTTCTCACCACCACTGTTTTGCCATTTGCCTTCAGCAATTGAAGCCAGCCTGATGCGTAACCCGAGCTGCGGACGAATAGCCAGCTCTTCTGCAGCAGCAATAATGATGGGTATCTCGGACAGTTTTTCAATAACGATATAAACACGGTGGCCTAGCTGACGACCTATCAAGGCCAGTCGAATATACTCACTGTCCTTATAACCATTGCAGACAATCACGCCCTGCTCTTGTCGTGCCAGACCGAGCACGGCCATTAATTCTGGTTTGCTGCCCGCCTCAAGCCCCACTGGCATATCTGCATCGGCCATGATTTCTTCAATGACTCGACGCTGCTGGTTTACCTTAATAGGGTAAACAGCCGTGTATTGACCGGAATACTGGTTTTTCTGGCAGGCACTGGCAAAGGCATCACATAACTGGCGGACCCGACTTTGTAAAATGCCATCGAAACGCACCAACACTGGCAAACCCAGCTTTTGCTGCTGACATTCTTCCGCCAACGTAACCAGGTTAACGGCCGTATGTGGCTCGCGATCTGGCATAACCTGTAGCTGACCTGAAGCGTTGATACCGACATAGCCGTTGCTCCAGCTGTCGATATTATATAGCTCCATAGATTGAGCGATGTCCCATTCCTGATTCATTCCGGCATTAAAAGCTGTATTCATGAGAAGTACAAGCCTTCTTGCCTTACAGGCATCTTATCCGGTATCTTCGCTGCCTGACTTTTTCATCAGGATGCTTTTCATGAGCCTCGACAACAGTTGGTTTAGTGAACCTTATGACCTAACCGGCAGTGCCTTTTCACTAAAATTAAAGGCAAAACTGCACGATGAGCAGTCTGAATACCAGCACATCGAGATCTATGATACCGAGAGTTACGGCCGCCTGATGGTATTTGATGGCTGCGTAATGCTAACCACGCTGGATAACTTTATTTATCACGAGATGATGAGCCACCCTGCTCTTCAAAGTCATCCTGAGCCTCGCGATATTTTAATCATCGGTGGAGGAGATTGTGGCACCCTCAGAGAAGTTCTAAAACACGACTCTGTGCAGCGTTGTGTTCAGGTTGATATTGATGAACGTGTTACCCGCGTTAGTGAGATGTTCTTTCCCGAGCTCTGTGATAGCAATCATGATCAACGCGCCGAGTTGTGCTTTGAAGATGGCATTAAATATGTATCTGACTGTGACGCAAAACAATTTGATGTGATTATTATCGACAGTACCGATCCTGTCGGGCAGGCAGCGAGATTATTTGGCACTGAATTTTATAGCGACTGTCAGCGCATAAGCCGTGATGGTGGCATCCTCGTTGCACAAAGTGAATCTCCACTTAAGCAACTTGATTTAATCAAGTCCATGAGAAGCAATATGCTATCAGCCGGCTACACCAATACTCATACGCTGGAGTTTCCACAAAGTTGTTACCCAACAGGTTGGTGGAGTTGTACAATGGCTGGAAAGAGCAATGATTTAAAATCACCACGTGAATTACCAACAACCATCTCTACTCAGTTCTATACTACTGAATCACAT